>Ga0265294_10000193_pt1 | contig 76786 bp, 59 predicted proteins | sample MunlanPumphouse3_FD_192504 | JGI IMG/M metagenome (GOLD analysis project Ga0265294, IMG submission 192504) | Groundwater microbial communities from a municipal landfill in Southern Ontario, Canada - Pumphouse #3 | ecosystem: Environmental > Aquatic > Deep subsurface > Groundwater | place...
AACATCTCTCTTTCTTGGGAGGTACGGTGAATCATTGCAGAATCATTATACCACAAGGGCTGAGGTGTTCTCTGTTTTCATTTAACTTTACAATACGTACTAATATAAAAGGAGAAAATTTTATGGAACTTAAAGGCTCAAAAACCGAAAAAAATCTTCTGGCCGCCTTTGCCGGAGAATCTCAGGCGAGGAATAAGTACACTTATTACGCGAGCAAGGCGAAAAAGGAGGGCTATGTCCAGATAAGCCAGCTTTTTGAGGAAACCGCCAACAACGAGAAAGAACACGCCAAGATTTGGTTTAAGCTCTTAAACGGCGGAGCAATCAAAGACACCGCTTTTAACCTTAACGACGCCGCCGAGGGCGAAAACTATGAGTGGACGGATATGTACCCGGGTTTCGCGAAAACCGCGAGAGAAGAGGGCTTTACTCATATAGCCTATCTTTTTGAGGCGGTCGCCGCCATTGAGAAAGAACATGACGAGAGATACCGCGCGCTGCTGAACCGCCTTAATACCGACACCGTGTTTATAAGCGACGACGTCGTGCTGTGGCAGTGCCAAAATTGCGGGCATATCCACATCGGTCAAAAAGCCCCCGACATTTGCCCCGTTTGCGACCATCCGCGGGCTTATTTCCACAGAAGAGTCATTAATTATTAAGCATTAAGTATTAATTATTAATTGCCAAAGCCCAAAAATACATGCAAACAGAACTCCGGCATGCCGGAGTTTTTGTTTAAGCGTTTAATATTAATATTATTGTCTAAAGAGCCTGTTAAGCAAGTTCGGCATAAGCGTGGCGACAAAGCCGGCTACCGAACCGAGCAAAGCCAAGTACCAGACAGAAGATATGACAAGAATTCCGCCGCCGCCGGCTGTCAGCGCTCCGATAAGGGTAAAGAACAGGCAGAAAATGTATATGCCGTAATAAACAATCCCGCAAATACGTTTCAGATCGGCGGAAGAAACTCCATAGCCTGTTTTATTGATATTGACATAGGAAAAAAACGCGTACCCCAAGAAAACAAAGACATCAATTATTATAAAAACCTTTGCTATCCCCAAGATGGCTGATCCGTTGAAGAGATTTCCCGAAAACAGCGAATAAAGCTCGCTCATCCCGGAAACCCTGAACCAACCGAAAAACGAAAAAATAAACATTGTGAAAGTATAGAACAGCAACGCTCTTTCGGTAAAGCTCGGAAGTGCAAAGGGTTTAGCCGGTTTTCTGGGCGGCGGCGTATAATGCTGAGTTTGTTCAGCCGCCGGACTTTGGGAACCGATAGGGTTTCCGCAGGTGTTGCAAAACCTCGCGGAGTCGGGTAGCTTTGCGCCGCATTTTGGACAAAACATAACATTACCTCCTTAAATTGGTGCTATTTGCGGTGTATATCACTATGATATCATTTATTTATTAAAAAGTAAATAGCAAGTTAACAGTTATGGAATAATTTACATTATTTTATTTCAATTTAAGAAAAAATTTCCCGGGCGTTTATTGACGGAAACAATAATGTATGGTATTATAAATTGTTAAAATGCGCTTTGATTTTTCGGTTTTGGCTTTTGATTTGTAAAACCCGCCGCGCGAGTAAAAAGCCGAAGAGTCGGGCTTTTAACAAAAAAGGAGAGCGACATGCTGATTTTCGGCGTAGACCCGGGTCTTGCCACCGTGGGCGTGGGGGTTATAGAAGCGCGAAAAGGCCGTTATCGGGCGCTGGAATACGGCGCCATAAAGACAAAGCCCCGCCAGCTTTTTGAAGACAGGCTATCACAAATATATGACGGGATTTCAGATATTATATCCCGTCACAAACCCGACTGCATGGCGGTGGAGGAACTGTTTTTCAACACCAACGCGAAAACGGCGCTCGACGTGGCTCAGGCGAGAGGGGTAATCCTGCTGGCGGCGCGGCGTCAGGGGATTGATGTTTACGAATACACCCCGCTTCAGGTAAAACTGTCGGTGGTGGGTTATGGCAGGGCGGAAAAAAGTCAGGTGATTTACATGACAAAGCTTATGCTGAACCTAAAAGAAAGCCCAAAACCCGACGACACCGCCGACGCGCTGGCGATAGCCATATGCCACGGAAACGTAATCATGCACAATTACTCTTAAGGCTGTGAACCGGAAAGGCTTTTTTGTATGTACCATTATATAAAAGGTGTTCTCACAAAGCTGTGCGGCGCCTACGCCGTGCTTGAGAGCTGCGGGGTCGGCTATAAGCTTTATATAACGCTTTCAACCTCTGAAAAACTGTCGGGGTTTTATCAAAAAGAGACGCTTCTCTACGCTTACCTCAATATAAAAGACGACGCGGAAGAACTTTACGGCTTTTATTCCGAGGAAGAACAGCAAACCTTTACAAAGCTCCTCACGGTGTCCGGGGTGGGTCCAAAGGCCGCCATATCGCTGCTTTCCGCTTTTACCCCGGGGCAACTCTCGTTTGCCGTCTCGGCGGGAGACGCCAAGGCGATTACAAAAGCAAACGGCATAGGGCTTAAGACGGCGCAGAAAATTATTATCGAACTAAAAGGAAAACTTGACCTCAGCGGAGAGGCGGGCGAGCCGGACGGAGGCGTTCTCCCGGACGCCATCGGCGCGCTGACTTCTCTCGGGTACACAAAGTCAGAGGCAATCTCGGCGGTGAGCGGGCTTGACCAAAGCCTGCCGCTGGAGGAAATAATAAAAGCCGCCTTTGAAAAACTAAACAGGTTTTAGTCAAATAATAACATATAGCGTAAAAATCATATAAATATCCGAATTAATATATAACCCGCAGGAAAACAAATCACAAAATTAAAGGACTAAAAATGCCCATTAATCAAAACGCCCCGCTTGACGGAAGTGAATATGATTTTGAAACCCGGATAACAGGGGGCGCCCTGATGCCGGAGGATTTTGAGAACGAAAGCTTAAATATAGACGGAAAATCCCTCCGCCCCAAAACTCTTGACGAATATGTTGGGCAGGAAAAAATAAAAGAAAACCTCAGAATTTTTATGGAGGCCTGCAAAACCCGCGGGGACAACCTTGACCACTGCCTGCTCCACGGCCCTCCGGGGCTGGGCAAGACCACGCTTTCCTGCATTATAGCCAACGAGCTTGGGGTAAACCTTAAAATAACCTCCGGCCCCGCCATTGAAAAGCCCGGCGACCTCGCCGCGCTCCTCACAACTCTCGACACCAACGATATTTTGTTTATAGATGAGATTCATCGGCTCTCCAGAGCGGTGGAAGAAGTGCTTTACCCCGCCATGGAGGATTTCGCCCTTGACCTTATGATGGGCAAGGGGCCCGCCGCGAGGTCAATACGCATTCCGCTAAAAAGGTTTACCCTTATCGGCGCCACCACCCGCGCCGGGCAGCTCACCTCTCCGCTCCGCGACAGGTTCGGGATGATGTTCCGGCTTGAGCTTTATGACTTTGAGGAACTTTCAAAAATAGTCACCCGCTCCGCCCGGATACTCGAAACCCCCATGACAGAAGAGGGGGCGTGGGAAATAGCCCTGCGGTCCCGCGGAACGCCGCGGATAGCCAACCGCTTTTTAAAAAGAATACGCGACTTTGCCACCGTGCTGGGCGACGGCACCATAACAAAGGAAATTTCAGACAAAGCGCTGTCGTCCCTTGACGTGGACGAGCTTGGGCTCGACGCCATAGACAGGCGAATGCTTGAGGCTATAATTGTCCACTTCGCGGGCGGGCCGGTGGGTATGGAAACGCTCTCCGCCGTTATCGGCGAGGAATCAGTCACGCTTGAGGATGTTTACGAGCCCTATCTGCTTAGGCTTGGGTTTATCAACCGCACGCCGCGGGGGAGAATGGCGACGGTTTCGGCGTACAGGCATTTGGGTCTTAAACCCCCCGAACACAAAAACCTCCCCCCCGAAAAACAAATTGTGTTTTGACGGCATGGCTATGTTTATTTCGGATAAATGGAAAGACTATGAGCTTATCGACGCTTCGGACGGCAAAAGGCTTGAGCGCTGGGGGGGCTATGTGACAGTCCGCCCCGACCCTCAGGTGATATGGTCTTCGCCGAAGTCAAACCCGCTTTGGGGGAAAGCGGACGGGGTTTACGAGCGAACAACGGGCGGGGGCGGGGCTTGGGTTAAAAATTCTCTGCCCGACGAGTGGACGATAAGCTACCGCGACTTGAAGTTCGTCTTGTCGCCAATGGGCTTTAAGCACACCGGCATCTTCCCCGAACAGGCGGCAAACTGGGATTTTATAAAAACCGTTATTGAAAAAGCTTCTTTTAGGCCGAGGGTGCTTAACCTTTTCGCCTATACGGGCGGCGCGAGCGCCGCCGCCGCCAAAGCCGGCGGTTTTGTCTGCCATGTCGACGCCTCAAAGGGAATGGTGGCGCGGGCAAAGCGAAACGCCGAAATCTCCGGCTGCGGCGGGGAAGATATCAGGTTTATCGTTGACGATTGCTTTAAATTCGTGGAGCGTGAAATAAGGCGAAACAACACCTATGACGCCGTCATTCTCGACCCTCCCTCATACGGCCGCGGCCCGAAGGGTGAAAAGTGGATGCTTGAGGAACATATAGACGGACTTATCGGCAGGATAGCCCTTCTTATCAGCAAAACCCCTTTGTTTGTGATTTTAAATTCCTATACCGCGGGGCTTTCCCCCTCCGCCTGCGGGTATATACTTAACAAAAACATCGCCGCTTGCCTTGGCGGCAGGGTCATAAGCGGGGAGCTTGGGCTTAACGTCACAAGTTCCGGTTTCCCGCTCCCCTCCGGGGCGACTTCAAGATGGGTAGCCGAAAGTCAGTCAGCCGATATGATATATTAATATACTTCATTAATTCCGGGAAAGGGGGCGGAGGCTATCCGCGCAAATACAAACCCGGCCGTACGGGACGGCGACAGGGTTAAAGCCATTGTTTTTACCGTTTCCGGTTCATTATTAACCTTTGCCGCCTCGCTGTTTTATTCTTTCGGCGGAGTTTACATAGCCCTTGTTTGTGTTTTGGCGGCGATTGCCTGCTTAATGCTCGGCGCGGCGTTTTGCGGCGAAAAATCGGAAAAGAAAATACTCCTCGCGTCGTCTTTTGCCCTTTATTTGTTGCTCTTCCTCGCCCTTACCGTGTTCGCGAGGAAGACGGAACTCTTGTTTACCCGGCCGGACGCCAAAGAATGGCTGTTGTCGCATATATACTGGAAACCTTTTCACACAATTTCTCATTACGGCAAGCTGTTGTTTTCAAAATACTTTTTGGCGGCGTTTATGAACCTTTTCGGCAACCTCGCCGCTACGGCGCCAATGGGGTTCTTCCTCCCGCTGTTCTTTAAAAAACAAAAAAGCCGGGCTTGGTTTTTTGTGACAATGCTTTTGATGATTACGTTTATCGAAGTAACCCAACTCTTCCTCTCCTGCGGGGTGTTTGACATAGACGATTACATACTAAACCTTTCCGGGAGCTTTTTGGTTTTCGAGGCTATGAACAACAACAAAGTCAAGGGAGCGGTTTACAGGGCGCTTCGTCTTGAGCCGTAACACCGGAATTCTCGGCGAATAAAAACAAAAAAGGAAAAGGGGCTGACGGCGTTACCGCGCTAAGCTGAAAAAATATGTTTATAAATGCTAAGGGGCTGTGGTTCAGCTATGGCGAATCCCCCCGCCCGGCGATAAAAAATATAGACCTCGGAATAGAAAAAGGCAGCTTCACCGCTATTATCGGCCACAACGGCAGCGGAAAGTCAACGCTGGCAAAGCTGCTCGCGGGGCTGCTTATCCCCACCGAAGGGGTTGTGACCGTCGCGGGGAAAGACACAAAAAACGAAAGCGAGCAGTTTGAGATACGAAAGCTTTGCGGAATGGTGTTTCAAAACCCCGACAACCAGATTGTGGCGTCCGTGGTAGAGGAAGACGTGGCTTTCGCCCCCGAAAACCTCGGCGTCCCCCCCGCGGAGATAAGAAAAAGAGTCGACGACGTGCTTGCGGCGGTTGGTATGGAGGAATACGCCAAACATTCGACATATAAGCTCTCGGGCGGTCAAAAACAGCGGGTGGCGATAGCGGGGATCCTCGCCATGGAGCCGGACTGCATCTTCTTTGACGAGGCGACCTCCATGCTTGACCCGGCGGGACAGCGGGATATAGTCGCCGCCATGAAAAAGTTAAAAGAAGAAAAAGGAATGACAGTTGTGACCATAACCCATCATATGAACGAGGCGGTGGAGGCCGACCGCGTGGTGGTTCTGAATCATGGGGAGATTTACGCCGACGGCACGCCTGTTCAGGTATTTTCAGACGTCCGGAACATTAAAAGGGCAAAGCTGAACGTTCCGCAGGTCACGGAGCTGATGTATGAGCTTGGGAAAAGCGGAAGACAATGCCCTACGGACGTTCTCCACACAATGGAGGCCGCCGACAGAATAGAAAGGCTTTTTAAAACCCATGACAAAGAGTCAAAACAGCGTTATAACCCTTGAAAACGTCACGGTAAAATACGGAGCGGGCACGCCTTTTGAGCGGGTCGCCCTTGACGGGGTAAATATATCCTTCCCCAAAAATAAAATCACCGGGATAATCGGTCACACCGGCAGCGGAAAATCCACTCTCGCCACCCTGCTGAACGGGCTTTTAAAGCCCACGGCCGGGGTAATAAGGCTTGAGGGCGAGGATATCCACCGCGATAAGGAATTTACCAACAAAATAAGGTTTCAGGTTGGGCTGGTGTTTCAATACCCCGAATATCAGCTCTTTGAGGAAACGCTCGAGCGCGATATCGGGTTCGGGCCGCGGAACATGGGGTTATCGGACGATGAAATCGCTCGGCGGGTAGAAAAAGCGGCGGAATTTACCGGGCTTGACGCCTATACTTTAAAATCCTCTCCTTTTGAAATTTCCGGCGGTCAGAAAAGAAGAGCCGCCATAGCGGGGGTCATCGCCATGGAGCCGTCGGTGCTGGTGCTTGACGAACCCGCCGCGGGGCTTGACCCGATGGGGAAAGAAGAAATTTTAGGCGGACTTTGCGATTATAAAAAAAAGACATTGTCCACGCTGCTGCTCATAAGCCATAACATGGAGGACATCGCGAAATACGCGGACTATATACTTGTGCTAAAAGAGGGAAAGGTGTTTAAATTCGGGAGCGTGGCGGAAATTTTCTCCGAAGCCGACGATTTATTTAATTCCTCCCTTGACGTACCGCAGATAACAAAGCTGTTTATAGAGCTTAAAAAGCGAAACGTCATTGACAGAACCGACATATACACCGTGGGTTACGGCGCGAGGGCAATCTTGGCGAAGCTTGGGGAGTCCGGGCTGTAGTTCAAGCCGTAAAACTAAAACCGCTTGCTTTTCGGGACTTTTCTTTACTATAAGGGGATTAACGGATAAATGATAAAAGACATAACCATCGGTCAGTTTTTCCCGGGGGATTCGGTGCTTCACAAGGCGGACCCGCGGTTTAAGATAATAGCGCTGATAATATTTTTAACAATGACCCTTGCCGCCGAGAGCACTGTCGCCTTTTTGGCGGTGCTTTTCCTGACTTTGGCGCTCGCGGCACTTTCCAAAATAAACCCCAAGGTGCTGTTTAAATCGGTAAGACCGCTGTTTTTCATTCTTATTTTCACCGCGGTGATCAACTTGTTTTTTGTAAAGGGCGAAACGCCGCTTTTCAAGTGGTCTTTTATCGCCATATATAAAGAGGGCGTTATAAACGCGGTGGTGATGGCGTTCAGGCTTGTGTGTTTGGTTCTCGGGACTTCGGTGCTTTTGTCTTACACGACCTCCCCGCTCGACATGACCGACGCGCTTGAAAGGCTTCTCTCACCGCTGAAGTATCTCAAGGCCCCCGTGCATGAGTTTTCAATGATGATGACAATAGCGCTGAGGTTTATCCCCACGCTTGTCGAAGAAACCGACAAAATTATTTCGGCGCAGAAAGCCAGAGGAGTGTCGTTTGACACCGGCGGGCTTATAAAGCGGGTAAAGGCGCTTATCCCCATTTTAATTCCCCTGTTTTACTCGGCTATCCGCAGGGCGTACGAGCTTGCGGAGGCGATGGAATGCCGCTTATACCGTGGCGGCGAGGGGAGAACGCGCATGAAGGTGCTGAACGTAAAAGCGGGGGATTTTATAATGATAGGCGTTATGCTGCTTGCCTGCGCGGGGGTTTTTTATCTGAACAACTTTGAGCTTAATATATAAAAAGTTACTAAAAAGCGGCTTGGTTTCCCCCCAAAATGTTTTCCGCGGCCGCGGACACCATAAAAAAAGCGGGGTTATTAATAAAAAATGAAGACAGCCCTTGTGATTTCTTTTAACGGCACGCTATACAGCGGCTGGCAGGTTCAGGCAAACGGCGCGTCGGTTCAAAAAACCCTTCAAAACGCCATAGAGAAAACACTCGGCCGCAGCGTTAAAGTTACCGGGTGCAGCCGGACCGACGCGGGGGTTCACGCCAACGAATATTACTGCCACCTCAACATATGCTCGCCTATCCCGCCCGATCGGTTTCCGCTCGCGCTAAACAGACTTCTCCCCGACGACATATGCGTTTTAAAAGCTTTTGACGCCGAAGACAATTTTCACGCCAGATACAGCGCCAAAGGCAAGGAATACATGTATCTCATCTGGAACTCGCCTTATAAAAACGTCTTTTACAAAAACACCGCCTATATGTATAAAAAACCTCTTGACGTCGATGAAATAAACGCCTGCGGGGCAGGCTTTGCGGGGAAGCGCGACTTTGTCTCTTTTATGGCAAGGGGCAGCGGGGTTAAAAACACCGTCAGGGATGTCCGGTATTTTAAAGCCGAAAGAAAAGGCGATTTTGTTAAAATCTATGTCGCGGCGGACGGGTTTTTATATAACATGGTCAGGATAATGGTGGGAACGGCGCTTGAGATTTGCTCGGGAAAGTTTTGCCTTTCTCCCGAAGAAATTATCGGGGAAAAATCAAGGGTGTTCGCCGGCAAAACCATGCCGGCCCGCGGCTTATATTTAAATAAAGTGTTCTATTAGCCGATTAATGAATAAAAATGTTTTTTTGGGGTAAAAGAATTGGGAGCGTTTTCTATTTTTTCATCAAAAAGGCGAAGGCCTAAATCAAGAGAAGAAAAGGCTTCCGCCCAATATGAATCCTACGCGAAATGGACGGGGTACGCCAAGTACCTGACTCTGTTTTTACTGATATTGTTCATAATTTTCAGCTTTACCTTTTTTAACGAAACCTTATCCATGGACAATTTCCGCTATATGCTGAAATTCCTTTCGGTCAATAACGAAAATACCGCCAAAGACGGCTTGTCAATAAATTTTGATTCCGCCGGCAGGGTTATCGCGGTTATGGCGGGGGGGGATCTCACCGTTGTCGATACCAATGGAGTGCAGATATTTGATATTTCGGGTCAGCGGTTTTTAAAGGACACCGGGTTTTACAGCGACCCCATGTGTCTTGCGGCGGGCAACAACATTGTGGTGAGCGACAGGGGCGGGCTTGTGCTTAATATTTATTCCGTTTACGCCAAGCTCTTTACAAAGACTTTTTCCTACCCCATAAACGACCTTGCCGCTTCCGAAAACGGCAGTTTTGCCGTGCTGACCGCCGCGAAGGGCTACCGTTCGGGTATAGAAGTCTACGACAGCGAATTCAGAATAATTTACTACTACTATTTCGCCGACAGGTACACGTCGGGCATTGGGCTTTCCCCCGACGGCAAAAGAGCCGCTGCCTGCACGCTCACAAACACCCCGGACGGCAGGTTTTTAGGCGGGCTTTATGTCTTTGACGTTACCGACGCGGGGGTAATGATATCTTTTGAATATCCTGACGAGATCCCTTGGAAGGTTTGGTTTTTAAAAGACGGCTCTTTCTTGTTTATGACAAACAAAGCCGTCAGGATCTATGAAAGGCAGGGGGGGGAGACGGGAAAAATCAGCTTTGGAGACCAAATGCCTAAAATGTTCGCGTTTACCGACGACTATATCGCGCTCTCTCTTGCCACCGCGGGGCTCTCCAACGCGTCAACCCTTAAATTTTATAACTCGGCCGGGGAGTTTTTAGGGGAAAAGTCCTACCGCAACGACGTTCCCGCTATGGATATCATAGGCGACTGCGCATATATTTACAGTGTCGGCACACTGTACACAATAAAACTTCCCGATATACTGGTAGTAAAACAAGAAGACGCGGGCCTTACATATATTTCGGCGTTATATGATAAAAGCGGCGGCAGAGTGGTTTTTCTTTACAGCGGCAAAGCCGTCTTTTATAAAAACGAATAAAGCAAAAACATAAAAACACATTTTTTTTACGGCGACAACAAAACGCGGCAATAAAACAAAACCCAAACCGGCCGCCGGCAAAGGCTCGCGGCGTATAGAAAGGAAAGGATAACATAACATGAGCGCGGTTCTTGATATTATTATTGCGATAATTATCGGTCTTTCGGTTTTTTTCGGCGCGAAGAACGGTTTTGTTAAAACCGCCATAAGTATCGGCAGCATTGTTATCGCCATTGTCGTGGTGATGGCGTTCGCGCCGAAACTTCAGTCGGTGTTTTTGAAATGCCCCGCCGCGGATACCGTGAGGAGCGAGGTCAATTCCCGGTTGGCTAAGATGGTTTCGTCTACTGACGACAACTACGACCCCGACGAGGTTAAAAATCAATCCGAATTTACAAAACTTTTAAATATTATAGGCATCGACGGCGATGAATTTGATGCAAAATGGCAGCAGTGGAAACAGGGCAAGACGGAAGACTTAAAAGATGAAATGGTCAATTTTATCTCCGAACCCCTTGTCAAAGCAATCGCTATGATTCTCGCCTTTGTGGTGTTGTTTTTCGGGACGATAATCGCCTTAAAACTCGTGGCTTTCGTCCTCGACAAGGTCTGCGTGCTCCCGGTGCTGAAACAGGCCAACACGCTTTTGGGAATCCTCCTCGGCATTGCGCTGGCGGTGATAAAAGTCAGCATCTTCTGCTATGTAGTCAACTTGCTGCTGCCTTACTTTCAGGCGAAAGACATAGCCCTTGTCTCAAAAATTAACACCTCCTCAACCATTCTTTTTAAATGGTTTTCAAAAATTAATGTTTTTTCTTGGATTTTTTAATATTTGAGAAGTAAAAAAGTAAAGCGGCCGGCCCCGCGTTTTCAGCGCGCTGAAAAAAGCAAAACCGGCCACGAAAGGCAATCTTTAAAATGAGGATTTTTGAAAAAAGACAAATTCCAAACCTGCTCTCAATCCTGAGGCTTTTACTCATACCCTGTTTCGCGGCGGTCTTTTTCAGCTCCTTTGACCATAACCGCGCCATAGCGCTGGCGATTTTCGTGCTCGCCGGCATAACGGATTTTGTCGACGGGTATCTGGCGCGAAGCCATGACTGGGTGACCGAGGCGGGGAAAATAATCGACCCCCTGGCGGATAAGCTTATGCAGGCGACGGCGTTTGTGTGTATCGCGGTAAAAACCAAAATAGGAATAATTTTGGCGGCGATCATTTTTGTCAAGGATCTTCTCCTGCTCGCGGGGGGGATAGTTCTCGCGAAAAAAGGCGCCAAAGAGTTGGTGGTGTCAATGTGGTACGGGAAACTCGCCACCTGCGTTCTCGCGGTGACGCTCGGGCTTCTCATTTTGTTTTACGACAACAGGGCGTTGTCTATTGTCATGGCGGTGATTTCCGCTGCCGCCATGCTCTTTTCCCTTTTGATGTACTTTTTACGGGTATACATAAAATTTATCAAAAAATCCGGCGGGAACTGCCGGGAAAACATCTAAACACCTGATATAATCAGTTAAAACCGCCGTTTAGGCAGGTTATTTAAAGCGCGATGTTCGCGAACATATGAAAGGCATGGTTACAAGCAATGATAAGAAAACTTTGCGATCGCTGTCACCAGCGGGTCGCCGTTATATATGTTACAAGAAAAATAGGCGCGGAGGTTAAAAACGAGGGTTTATGCCTTCAGTGCGCCAAGGAAATCGGCATAAAGCCGGAAAACGAGATACTCAAGAAAATGGGAATTTCCGAAGATGATTTCAACCGCATGGCGGAGGAACTCAACGATATGCTCCCCGAGGTAATCGGCGGCGACGCTTCCCCGGACGGGGAGGGCAGGGCGCCGGCGCTTGACCTTTCGGCTATTTTCGGCAACAAGGAAAACCCGCTTATAAAGCGCGACGAGCCTGAAAACCCGCCCCAGCAGCGGGGGAGGCAGGTTAAGTCCAAATTCCTTGATACATTTTGCATAAACCTCACCCAGCACGCCCGCGAGGGCAAGCTTGACGCCGTTGTGGGGAGGAACACCGAGCTCACCCGCGTCATGCAAATCCTCTGCCGCAGGCAAAAAAACAACCCCTGCCTTATCGGCGAGGCGGGCGTCGGCAAAACCGCGGTGGCGGAGCTCCTCGCCCAGCGAATAGCCGCCGGGAACGTGCCTTACAAGCTTAGGGACAAAGAAGTCTACCTTGTGGATATGACGGCAATCGTCGCGGGGACTCAGTTCCGCGGCCAGTTTGAAAACCGCATGAAGGGGCTTATCGACGACGTTAAAAAGCTTGGCAACATTATTCTCGTCATCGACGAGATTCACTCTATCGTGGGGGCGGGCTCGGCAGAGGGGAGCCTTAACGCCGCCAATATCCTAAAGCCGGCGCTTTCCCGCGGGGAAATTCAGCTTATCGGCGCCACAACTCTTAACGAGTACCGCAAATATATTGAAAACGACGCCGCTCTCGAGCGCCGTTTCCAGCCGGTTATGATAAACGAGCCGTCGGAAGAAGACACGGTTGCGATTTTGCGCGGGATCAAAAAATACTATGAGGATTTCCACGGCATTAAGATCGGCGACTCCATAATCGCCGAGGTCGTCAGGCTTTCCGAACGCTATATCACCGACAGATATCTCCCCGACAAGGCGATAGACCTCCTCGACGAGGCCGCCTCTCACCTTGCGATGAATTCCCCGGTGGTAAACGAAATAGAATCGGTTTCGGCCGAAATCAAAGGGTTAAAAGCGGCGATGGAGGCCGCCGAGAGCAAGGAGACAAAAACCGAGGAAGATTATAAAACCATAGCCGACTATAAAACCCGTCTTCTCAAATGCGGGGAAAGGTTTGATATCTTGTCCTCGCGGCGCGATAAATTATACCTCAGCACTCAGGATTTAGCCAAAGTCATTGAGGTTTGGACGGGTATTCCCGCCACCAGCATAAGCGAAAACGAATTTGAAAAAATAGACAAAATGGAAACCGAAATCAAAAAGCGCATAATTGGCCAAGACGAAGCGGTGAACCGCCTCACCCGGGCTATCAAGCGGAGCCGGGCGGGAATAAGCTATAAAAGAAAACCCGTGTCGTTTATATTCGCGGGGAGCACGGGCGTGGGTAAAACAGAGCTCGTCAAGGTTTTGGCGTCATATCTGTTCGACTCGCCCGAAACTCTTATAAGGCTTGATATGAGCGAATTTATGGAAAAATTTTCGGTGTCTCGGATAATCGGCTCGCCGCCGGGGTATGTCGGCTATGACGAGGCGGGTCAGCTCACCGAAAAAATCCGCCGCAAGCCTTACAGCGTGGTGCTGTTCGATGAAATTGAAAAAGCCCATCCCGACGTGCTTAACATTTTGCTCCAGATCCTTGACGACGGGCGGATCACCGACGCCCACGGAAAAGTGTGCAATTTTGAAAACGCCGTAGTGGTCATGACCACCAACGCGGGGAACAAAGACGTCTCGGCAACGGCGGGGTTTTCGGCGACGTTCCGCTCGAGCGACGAGGACAAAGTTAAAAAAGCCCTCGAGCAGTTTTTGCGCCCGGAATTTATAAACCGAGTGGATGATGTGATAGTCTTCAACAGACTAACCCGTGAAAACTTTACGGATATCACGATGATAATGCTCTCCGACCTTCAAAAAGCGCTTTCGCTAAAAGGCATAAAGCTGAAATACACCCGCAAGGAGGCGGGGCTTCTCGCCGAAAAGGGTTACAGCGAAAAATACGGGGCGCGAAACCTCAGGCGGCTTATTCAGACAGAAATAGAAGACATAGCGGCGGCGGAAATAATAAACAGCTATGAAAACCCCATAGTCGAAATCATACTGACAAAGCCGAAAGACGGAAACTTGGCGGTCGGCTGTACGTTCGTCCGCAAATAGGGAAGTTTTAAATGCCTCAAAACGACGCGGTCCCTTCCGAATACCCAAAGGTCAATACCTTTACCGCCGCTTCGGCGCGGCGGCTTTCGACTGAAAAACTCACCTTCCCGGAAATGTACCCGCATGAGGTTGCCGGGTTTTTCGGCTCTGATATTTCAAAGGGACTAAGCTTAAGGCAGGTCAAGCGCCAAAGGGCGGTTTACGGCGACAACGCCATGACGGAAAACATTCCGGTGGGGTTTTTGGAATCAATAAAACGACAGCTTAAAAACCTTGTGAGTGTTTTTTTGGCGTTTTCTTCGCTTTTGTTCTTCGCGTTCGGCGGCGGCAGGGAGTATCTCTTTATGACGGCGGCGCTGGCGGCAATAACGCTCCTCAACGGGATTTTAGAATCCCGAGCCGGCAAGGTGTTTGACAAATCGCGAAGGGCGTCCTCCCCGACCGCGGCCGTCGTCCGGGACGGCAGGGTTTTTGTCACCACCTCCCGCTCGCTTGTGCCGGGGGATATAATAGCGCTTGAAACCGACGACGTTGTTCCCGCCGACGCGCGGCTTATCGAATGTATGTCCCTCACCGTGCTTGAAACGCCGGTCAGCGGCAGGGCGGCAGCCGCCCCTAAAGACGCGAGATTTCTCGCCGGCTCGGGGGAAGACGCGGTGTATGAAAACATGGTCTACGCGGGGACCGTCGTCACCGGCGGGAGCGCCACGGCTGTGGTCTGCGCTACGGGCAAAAGCTCGCTTATAAGCCGAAAAAATAAAAAAAGCCGGCTGTCAACCCTCCCAAAATACCTCCAAAGCGTTCAGAAATCGGGGCGGATACTTGCTTTCGGCGCGGTAGCGGCGGAGATTATTCTTCTTTTGTCGGGGCTCGCCAGAGGGGTAAAGCTTACCGAAACCTTTATTTTATCCCTTGCCGTCGGGGCGGCGACGCTAACCGACACCACTTTCGCCCTGTCTTCGTTCGCGCTTTCAAAGAGCGTTTCCGACGCCATGAAAAGGGGGAGCATATACAGGAACCTCGACTCTTTTGACCGCATCGCGGAAATCGACACCGTTATGTGCGGCAAATCCACCGCTTTCCCGCCGAGGGACACTATCCTTGAAAGTTTTTATGACTGCGTAAGCATATCGCCTTTTACAAGGCAGAGCAAACAAAGGTCAAAGGATATTATAAGGGCGCTGCTGCTCTGCTCGGCGGTAAAAGAAAAGCTTAAAGACACAATGGCAACGGCAACGGCAAAAGTTAAATCAAAACAAAAAAAGCCAAAGGCAACAACGGGCGAAATTTACGAGGGCAGCGCCTACACGCTGGCGCTTTTAAAAGCCGCCTCACAGGCGGGGTTCAGCTACGACGAGTTTAAAAAAGACTTTTACCGCATTGAGACCGAATATGACAGCTCGGGCGAGATGTGCAGGGTGTTGGGGCTGCTTGACGGCAAAAGCTGCGTTATCCTCCGGGGTTCGCCCGAAAACGTTATCGCGAGGTGCGCGGGTTACAGAAAAGAAGGCAAAAACTACCGCCTTGACGAAAAGTCAAAGGCAAGGCTTTTGGGCGAGGCGCTGGAAATGACAAAGACCCAAATTCCCATCGCCGTGGCTTTGGGCTACACAAGCGCCGACACCCTCCGCGATATCGCCGCCGAGAAAAAACTGGTTTTCTTGGGCTTCGCGGGGTTTTACACCTCCATGAAAATAGACGCCGCCTCCGCCGTGTTTAAGTGCGAACAGGCGGGGATAGAAACTTTGGCGTTTTCGGGCGATTCCTATTACACCGCCCTTAATATGGCGAAAAACACCGGCATAATAGCGGATGAGAGCGAAATCTGCACAAGCGAAATCCTCCGCGAGACCGAGGAAGGCCTGTTTATCGCCAACTGTGACAAATACCGTCTGTTTGTAAACCTCACCGACGACGAGTGGCTTTACATATTAAGGCTGAAAAAGCAAAACAAAAAAAAGATCGCCGTTTCGGTTTCGCAGATAAGTCAGGCAAAGCTTGTAAGAGAGGCGGACGCCGCGTTTGTGGCGTCAAAGGGCGCCATGGACGCGCTTACCTCCGCCTGCGACGTAAAGCTTATCGACGGCGGGTTTGACACCGTCGTGGAATCCATTAAGCAGGCAAAGCTCGCCACAAAGCGGATAAGCGACACGGTGGGGTATATGACGGCGGGGTTTTTCATATTGTTCTTCTGGGCGCTGTTTTCCGTTTTGATCTTCGGCTCTCTCCCTTTCGGGGTTAAAGACGTGCTGCTGTTCGGGATGATAATCAACAGTATATTCGGGTTTTCCCTTGCCTTCGCCCCCGCGTTCTCCCCCGACAACCGAAAAATCCTTGCCGAAAAAGGCTATGAGGTCACGCCCGCGTCGGTTTCCAAAAGCTTTTTAAACTCGCTTCTCTACTCTGTCGCCTCCGCCGCCATTTGCCTTGTCTCGGGGTTTGTGTCGGGGGCGGGAACCCCAAAGGCAAAATCCTCGTCACTTCTGGCTTATTTTATCCTCATAGCGCTGTTCGCGCTAATGGGCGGCGGCGCGGGGGGGCCGAAAAAGAGCGGGCTCGCTCTTTTAAGCAGGTTTTACCGGAACTACAACTTTACCATAGCGCTGTCTTTTTCGGCGGGGATAACGGCGCTCGCGCTGTCAGTCCCAAGGTTTTCCCGTATATTCGGTTACTTTCCCATCTCGCCGGCGGACAGCCTGCCGCCGATTTTAATTTCGGTAACTTTCTTCGCGGTAATTCAATTCGCGATGATGTTTATAAATATAAGACTTAAAACCAAAAAAAAGGAGAAACAATTATGACTTTCACAAAAGAAACTCTTATCGGGGAGGTTTTGGAAGCGGACCCAAGGCTTTCAAAATATTTCCTTGAAATAGGCATGCACTGCCTCGGCTGCCCCGCCTCAAGGTCCGAGACCATTGAGGAAGCCTGCCAGGTTCACGGTACGGATGTCGACGCGCTTCTTAAAAAGTTAAACGCCGGCGTCTGACAAGTCAAAAGGTCAAAGGGGGGTTCTTTCCGAGCCCCCCTAAATTCTAAAGCCGGGGGATATGGTTATTTATGACTACATTGTTTGACGAAAGCCTAAGCGTACGGTCTTCTTTCCGAACGGGCGGCTCCGCCGATATACTATTGATACCCGAGAGCGAAGAAGAGCTTGTCGCGGCGCTTGAAGAATATAAAAATAAACAAAGCGTCGTTGTGCTCGGCAATATCACCAACACGCTTATCACCGACCGCGGGGTGCGGGGGTGCGTTATTCTTACCGCCGGGCTAAAGGGAATAGCGCTCAGCGGAAACATTATAACCGCCCAGTCGGGGGTCGATATGTCGCGGCTTGCGGGATTCGCGCTTGAAAATTCCCTGACAGGCGGTGAGTTTTTATACGGGATCCCCGGCACCGTGGGGGGCGGCGTGGTCATGAACGCGGGCGCCTACGGCGGGGAAATGAAAGATATTGTCGAGAGCGTAAAGCTTTATTCGCCGGAAAAAGGTATTTTCACCCTAAAGCGGGGGGAAATGGGGTTCGGCCACCGAAAAAGCGTGGTCAGCGACAGCAATCTTGTGGTTTTATCTTCTTCTTTTGTCCTTGAAAAGGGCGACAGGAAAGCAATCAAGGCGAAAATGGAAGAATATATGGCGACAAGGCGGGCAAAACAGCCCCTTGAATACCCAAGCTGCGGTTCGGTTTTTAAGCGGCCGGCCGGGTTTTTCGCGGGGAAGTTGATTGAGGACTGCGGGCTTAAGGGGTTTTCCGTGGGCGGGGCGAAAGTGTCGGAAAAACACGCGGGGTTTATAATAAACGCCGCGTCGGCGACCTCGTCGGATATGCTGAAAATTATAAAACATATAAAAGAAACGGTTTTTGCCAAAACAGGTGTGGTTTTGGAAGAAGAAATAAAAATTATAGGAGAATAGTTTTAAGAGCAACTTTTTATCTTTGCAGTCTGAACGACTGCAATTTCGGCAAGCCGAAACCATTAAAAAGATTGCTGTTTCCTGAATTTATAAAGTTTATAAGTGAAAATTCAAATGAGTTTGCGTATTGCTTAAAAGGAATGTTCATAAATGTCTTATTCGGCAAAGCTCAAACAAAGCCTTATGGCTATCCAAAACAAAAACCCCTGCTGCGAGCAGGCGTTTATGGCGGGGCTTAGGCTCGGCGCGCCGGAAAGCAAGTGCGAAAATGACTTCCGCTGCTTTTTAAGGGGGGTTTTTATAACCTCCGGGACAATATGTAACCCGGAAAAACAGTATTATGTGGCTTTTTCAGGCGCGGGCGCCGGCCTTGCCGAAAGCGCGCTTGCCAAGAGCAAAATCCCCTTTTTGCGGGGGACGAGAAAATCAAAACCAATTGTGTATATCCGGGATAGCGAGGCGATTGGCGACTTTTTGGCCGCAGTGGGGGCGGTGAGAGAAGCGCTCGGTCTTATGGAAATAAGCGTGCTAAAGTCAATGAAACGGGACGCGAACCGCAAAAACAACGCCGATTTCGCCAATCTTGACAAGTCCGCCACCGCCTCCGCTCAGTCAAGGGAGGCGATAAGGGAAATCATGCGCCATAAGGATTTTACTAAACTCCCCGAGGAACTGCGGGAAACGGCGAGGCTTCGGCTTGAAAACCCGTCGCTCACCCTTGATGAATTAAGGGCTCTCCACCAAAAACCCATTTCAAAATCGGGTCTTTACCACCGGCTTAAGAAAATCTCGGAGCTTTCGCTTAAATATGTTAACAACAAATAAAATTTATAAAGGGGCTGCGTAAAATAAACTTTGTCCACCTCCATTTACACACGGAATACTCACTGCTCGACGGCGAGTGCCGGGTGGCGGAGCTCCCCGGCAGGGTGGCGGCGCTGGGTCAGAAAGCCGTGGCGTGCACCGACCACGGCGCGCTTTACGGCGCCGTGGATTTTTATAAACACTGTGAAAAGCAGGGGATAAAGCCGATAATCGGCTGCGAAGTCTATGTCGCGCCGCGGAGGGCGGAAGACAAAACCTTCCCCGCCGATATCAACCCCTATCACCTTGTGCTTTTGGTTCAGAACGAGGAGGGCTACCGCAACCTCGTTAAGCTTGTGTCGGATTCGTTTCTCGAGGGGTTTTACCGCAAACCCCGCACCGATATGGAAAAGCTTGCCCAAAGAGCGGGGGGGCTCTTCGCGCTCTCGGGGTGTATGTCGGGGGTGCTGTCAAAAAGAATAGAGTCGGGCGACACGGACGGCGCGAGAGAAACCGCGCTGAAGCTTAAAAAAGCCTTTGGGGATAGATTTTTTATTGAAATCCAGCGCAACGGCGCGGAGGGGCAAAACAAGGTAAACCATGTTTTAATAAAGCTTGCGCGGGAATGCGATATCCCGCTTGTCGCCACAAACGACGTTCATTATATTTCAAAAGAAGACGCCGAAACCCAAGAACTTCTCATGGCGATTTCCACGGGCGGGACATTGGGCGACAAAGAGTTCGCCCTCCCCTCAAACGAGTTTTACCTTAAATCAACCGAAGAAATGATCGAACTGTTTAAGGACATCCCCGACGCCGCCGAAAACACGGTTAAAATCGCCGATATGTGCGGGTTTAAGTTTGATTTTTCGTCGTTCAGGCTCCCGCGGTTTGACCCCCCGAACGCTCTGCCGCCCGCGGGTTATTTAAGGGAGCTTTGCGAGGAGGGGCTTGGACGCAGGCTTGAAGCTTTCGGGAAATCAAAAGACAAAGAGGCGTATGTCAAGCGGCTTGAATACGAGCTGTCGGTGATACACCAAATGGGGTTTGACGACTATTTTCTTGTGGTGCATGACTTTGTCGCCTACGCAAAACGGCAGGGGATCCCCGTCGGCCCCGGCAGGGGTTCGGCGGTGGGAAGCCTTGCCGCTTATACGCTGGGGATTACAGATGTCGACCCCATTAAATATGACCTGCTGTTCGAGCGGTTTTTAAACCCCGAGCGCGCCTCCATGCCCGACATTGACATTGATTTCTGCGACGAGAGGCGGGGGGAAGTCATTGAGTATGTGGCGGGGAGATACGGCGTAGACCATATGGCGCAGATTATAACTTTCGGCACCCTCCAGTGCCGCGGAGCGGTGAGAGACGTGGGGAGGGCGCTGGGCATGAGCTACGCCGACGTCGACATTGTAGCGAAAACAATTCCCCGAACCCTTGGGATAACGCTTGACACGGCGCTTTCCCAAAGCCCGGAACTTAAAAATGCATATTCCTCCGACCCGAAGGTAAAAAGACTTCTCGATTTTGCCAAAAAGCTTGAGGGGCGCCCCCGCAACGCCTCTACGCACGCCACCGGAGTTGTGATAACGGACAAGCCAATAACAAATTATCTCCCCCTTTCGGTAAACGACAACGCCGTCGTCACCCAGTTTGACATGAACGCCGTCGCCGAGCTCGGGCTGTTAAAAATTGACTTTCTCGGCCTCCGGTACCTTACTATTATCCGCGACGCCGAAAAATTGGTGAAGCTTATCGACGGCGATTTTGATATAACAACCGTATCCGAGGACGACATTGAAACTTACGAAATGTTGTCTTCCGGGAAGACGCTGGGGGTTTTTCAGCTTGAAAGCGAGGGCATGAGGTCACTCCTGTCAAAGCTCGCGCCGAAAAATTTCGAGGATATAATTACGGTGATATCCCTCTACCGCCCGGGACCCGCCCAGTTTATTGACGAATATTTAAAAAACCGCGCTTCTGCGGGGGAAATATCCTATTCCACCCCGCTCCTTAAAAAAATACTCGACCCCACCGCCGGATGTATGCTTTACCAAGAGCAGGTCATGGAGGTTTTCAGAACGCTCGCGGGGTATTCATACGGCAGGGCGGACCTTATCCGCCGCGCCATGGCAAGAAAGAAGCACGAGGATATACTAAGGGAAAAAGAGGGTTTTATCGCCGGCAGCGTTAAAAACGGGGTTAAAAAGAAAGCAGCCGAAGAAATTTTCGACTCTATGGCGGCGTTCGCGAGTTACGCTTTTAATAAAAGCCACGCGGCCGCCTACGCCGTGGTTTCCTACCGCACTGCGTATTTAAAATGCCATTATCCCATCGAGTATATGTGCGCGCTCCTTAACTCCGTAATCGGCGACAGCGCGAAAATAAACGAGTATATAGCCGAATGCGGGGAGCTTGGCATTAGGGTGCTCGGCCCCGACGTAAACGAGAGCGGCAGGGCGTTCGCCATTTACGAGGAACATATTCGGTTCGGGCTTGCCGCCATAAAAAATGTGGGCTCAAACTTTGCGGGGCATGTCGAAGCCGAAAGGGAAAATGGGGGAAAATATAAATCTTTCGAGGACTTTATCTGCCGTGTTTTTACCGCCGCCAACACCAAAACGCTTGAATCGCTGGTGCTGGCGGGGGGGTGCGACTGTTTTGGCGTTTACAGAAGCAGGATGTTTTCCACCATAAGCAAGGCGCTGAACGCCGTCTCGGGGATGAGAGAAGAAATGAAGTTCGGGCAGATATCGCTGTTTGAGTCCGTTGAGGAAAATTACTCCCCTCTTAAGCTTGTCTACCCGAACATAAGCGAATACCCGGAAAAAGAAATCCTAAGCTTTGAAAAAGCGCTCACCGGGGTTTATTTTTCGGGGCATCCCCTTAATCATTACAAAAAATTTGCAAAAAGTACTAATTCGGTAACCATTAAAGACTTGTATTACGACCTTAAAAACGATATAATACCGGAAAAGCAAGTCGTTAACTTAAACTGTCAGATAAAACAGCTTAGAAAAAAGGCAACCAAAGCGGGTAAGCTTATGGCCTACCTCACGGCCGAAGACTTAACCGGCGAGGCCGACGTCATTGTCTTCCCCGCGCTGCTTGAAAAATACTCGTCTGTTCTCGCGGAGGGCGGGATTGTGCTTATTACCGGCGAGGCGGCGCTTGAGGAACCCTTCGGCGGAGAGGGCGAGGACGTGCTGAAGATTGTCTTAAGGGCGGTTTACCCCTCAAAGCCGGACGGGGAGATGCCCCCCCAAAACGCCGATCTTTACCTTAAGCTCACCCCCGACAACAAAGACTTTCTCGGTGCGGCGCTCGCGAGGATAAAAGAAAACAAAGGGCGGGGAAAGCTTTATATTTATGACGAGACAAAAAAATCCCTTTCGGTTTCAAAGGATATTTTCTGTAACCCCGCGAAGCGTCTTGTGGACGAGCTTAAAGAAATTCTCGGCGGGGAAAACGTGGCAATAAAGACTAAGGACAAGGAGGATAAGTGAAATGGCTATCTTACATAAGGCAAGAGGGTTTCTCGGGCGGTACGGACGCGCGGTGGCGTTTTTAAAAATTCTCGCGCCGCTGTTCGGAATATTGTTTTATGTGTTTTTGGTGATGTTCGCTCTGTTTGCCGTCGTCGGGCTGATTCTTGTGTTTGTAAGCACCGACGTCAGCAAAATGCTCCTCCCCCCGCATATGAAAGCCCTGCGCGACAGTTTTGGGGAGATTACTTCCTATTCGCTGAAGCTTGGGAACGGGCTTAAGATAGTTTCCCCGGCAAGTGATATCACCCTGTCGCACATTAAGCTTGTGGTTTACGCAAAGCTTTGTTCCTATGGCGTGACGCTTGTTTTTTCGGCGATGGCGCTAAGGCTTACCTCAAAGCTGTTTACAAATGTCGTCAAGGGAAAAGTGCTGAGCGAGGAAAACGCGAAGCATATAAACTATACCGGGGTTTTGGTCATGGTCGGCGGGGTGGTTTATTCGGTGGTCAATAATTTGTTTAACTACATTCAGGTAAAAAGATTCGCCGCCGATCTCAAAGTTAATTATTCATTTGATATAGAATGGTTCGGCATAATAATGGGAATGTTTATAATAGTTATAGGCACAATATACGGGTACGCGTGTTTTATTTCGTCCCAAAGCCATACCGCGATTACCCCGGGCGAGAGCAGTTTGGGAATTGAGGTCAAAAAGAACAAATGATAAACCTTAAAAAGTCAAAAAGCCCCGGCTCGGTTCAAAAAGAAGACGGCGCCAACCCCGGCGAGGGGGTAAAAAGACGGGTTAAAAAGGCGGGAGTGGTGTCGCGGCTTATCGCCAAGTCCGCGATTTGGTACCCCGTTAAAATAACCCTTCTCGTTTTATGGAAAGCCGTTACCTTTTGCCTTAATATTCTGTTTACGTTTTTGATCGTGGGGGTTATAACCGGCGTTGTGGTGAGCTGCGCCTTTTTGCTTTATATCCACTCAAACATAGACGCGACCTATGACGGGCTTACAAACCTTAAGTTCGACTCATCGCTCAACACCACAATGTACTATACCGACGAGGCGGGGAACGAGATTTTGCTTGACGGCGACACGCTCCACGGCTCGGAAAACCGCCTGTGGGCGGACTATAAAGAAATACCCCAGCACTTAATAGACGCCATTATATCAATTGAAGACAAGCGGTTTATCCTTCATAACGGAGTGGATATAAAACGGACGCTCGGCGCGGTGCTTAATTATTTTATCCCCGGCGGGGGGATGTACGGCGGGAGCACCATAACCCAGCAGCTTATTAAAAACGTGTCTCAGGACAACGAGACCACTATCCAGCGCAAGGTTCAGGAAATTTTCAGGGCGCTTTACGTTGAGAAGCATTACTCAAAAGACGATATTTTAGAAATGTACCTAAACGTCATTTCGCTTTCTCAAAACACAAACGGGGTAAAGGCGGCGGCAAGGACATATTTCGGCAAAGAGCTCAAAGACCTCACCCTTGTGGAGTGCGCCGCGATTGCCGCCATACCCAAATACCCCACTTATTACGACCCTATAAGAAACCCCGACAACAACCTCCAACGCCGCAACCTTATTCTTACAAACATGTATGAAAACGGATATATATCCAAAGCCGAATACGATGCGTCCTATAACGTGCCGCTTTACCTTGACACCGGCACGGGGGAGGACACGGGCGGGGAGGTGGTTCACTCTTACTATATCGACGCCGTTATTGACGACGTTACTTCTGCGCTTATGGAGCGGTATAACATTGACATAACCACGGCGAGCCGCAAGCTTTATTCGGGCGGGCTGCAAATCGTGGTGAATATGGACCCTGACATTCAAGCCGTTATGGAGGAGGTTTTCTGCGACGATAACTGCTTCCCCGTCACAACCGGCGTAAAACCTCAGGCGGCGATGGTGGTTATGGACCCCAAAAGCGGGGCTGTTTTAGGGATCGTGGGCGGCAGGGGGGAAAAAACCGTCAGCCGCGGGCTTAACCGCGCTACAATGTCAAGACGGCAGTGCGGCTCTTCAATAAAACCCCTCTCAGCCTACGCGTACGCGCTTGACAGGGGGTTAATCAGTTACGCCACGCCCATTCTTGACCTCCCCACCGAATATAACGAAGACGACAAAAGCTATTGGCCGGGGAACTCCCCGGCGGGTTATGACGGCATTATTTCGCTTGTGCTGGCTATCGAAAAATCAAAAAACACCGCCGCGGTCAGACTTGTAAACCAAATCGGGGTGTATAACAGTTATAACTTTTTGGTGAACGATTTGGGGTTCACCACGCTCATAGAGCGAAAAGATTACGGCGGCGTGATTAAGAGCGATATCGCCGTATCCCCGCTCGCGCTGGGCTCGTTTACCGAGGGCGTGACCACGCTGGAAGTCACCCAAGGCTACACCATGCTCGCCAACGGCGGGGCGGTGGTCAAGGCACGGACTTTTTCGCTTGTTAGGGATTCCAACGGGGAAATAATAATTGACAACCGCGTGAGCGAACAAAAACAGGCGGTGTCCGAGCAAACCGCCTATATTATGACAAAGCTGCTTCAAAGAGTTGTGTCCGCGGCCGACGGCACGGCTTACTATATGTTTAAAGGGTACAGCGATTCCCCGTCCTTTGCGCCGAAGATAGAAGTCGCGGGCAAAACGGGAACCACCAATGACGACAGGGACCGCTATTTTGTGGGTTACACCCCCGATTTCACCGCCTCGGTTTGGGTGGGGTACGACAACAACAAATCGCTTTCCAAAATGACCTATAACCCCGCCACCCGTCTTTGGATCGAAGTTTTCAACAGGGTATATTCGAACCTTGACAAAAAAAGCCGGGTTTATAAAACCGCGTTTGACGAGCCCTACGGCATTATAAAAGCCCAGTACTGCGCCATAAGCGGCAAGCTCCCGACCGACGCCTGCAAGGTTGACCTTCAGCATGTTCTTGACAATAAATATCAAACAATTCTGACGGGGTATTTCACCTATGATTCAGTCCCCACCGGGTATTGCGAAAACCATATAATGTTTATGTGGGACAAAAACAAAAGGGCGCTGTCGCTCGACGGCTGCGACTGCAACCCCGACTCGCTAATCGCTGTGTCACTTCGGCTTATCACCCCGCGGGAATTCAAGACAAACCTTGTGGTGGCCGATTCCCAGTACACCTGCGTGGAGCCGGAGCTTTTGGGAGCCGGCTATGTCTACCCAACCGACAGAACCCGCCCGTACTTCTTTAACATTTACAAGAGCGGCACCTACCCGGGCAAATCTTCTATTTATCAGTCGTTTGAGCCGGTCAACAGAGTGTGTATAGAAGACTACCGCCCCGAGCTTTCCCGCGGGGAGGACGGCGGTGAGCATGACTTCCCCGAATTTGATGCCGGCGATATTTTAACCGGCCGCTGAAACAAAATATTTTCAATCTAAAAAATTGTTATTTAAAAGCTTCCGCCATTGCCCTTGCCGTATATTTTGCCGCGGCAAGGGCTTCTTCAAGCGTGTTGCCGCAAGAGCCTATTTCAAGCAGCATGGCGCCCGGGCTGAATTCTTGGTTAAACGATGAGGAGCGGAGATAAATCGGCCGGGCGAGCGTAGGGTACATTTCATTCAATGAGGCCTGAAGTTTTACCGCCGAAGTAAAATTTTTAAGCCATTTGTAAACCCCGCCTCCGGAATCCGTGCCGACGACAATCATCACCTGCGCGGCGCGGTCGCCCTCGATATATGAAATGAGTTTGACCTGCTTATCAGACACCACCACGCTGTCCCGGTGAATGTCAATGACATATCTTATTGAGGGGTATTCTTTAAGCGCGTCTCTCACCGCTTTCGCGCTTTTTGTGTAAGAGTCGCCGTAGCCGTCCTTGTCGTACATGTTCTTGTCGTGGATAACTTTTACGCCAAGCTTTTCAAGCTCTCTCGCGAACTCCTCCCCCACCGCCACCACGTTTTTACTTATATCCTCCGACCGAAACGGCGTGTTGTCGTCATAGATGCCGCTTGTCGCGTAGGATTCCGTGCCGTGAGTGTGGTAAATAAGCACCGTCGGCATATCCCCGAAAACGCTCCCCGCCGGCGGGTTGCCCTTTAGGCAGTCGTCGGTGTTCACCGTGTAGTTTGTCTGGTTGAGCACAAATATTTGCGGCTTCTGGCTCTTTGTGTACCGAGCGAGATTCACCGCCTCAATGACATAGCTCCCCTCGGGGCAATCTTCGCTCTCGGACGGGAAAAACAACCCGCCCGTCTTGTCGATGACCGTAATTTCCTCTGAAAACCCATGGGTTTTGTCGGCGGGGTCGGACGAGAGTTCCTTTGCGCTGCCATAGATAATCCCCGACACGCTTTTTGGCAGAAGACTTGCTATATACGCCGAAACAAACATAAGCGCCACGCAGGCGACAATAAAAGTGCAGACCGAGCTCGCCGCGTCAAACGCTTGTTTTTTTTTTATTTCCCACACTTTAAACACCCCCGCTTAAGTCTATGACTTTGCTATGAGGTGTATTCCTGCATTTCGCTAAGGGTTAGATTTTTGTGGACGGTGAGGTTTATGGCGTCGGCGATAAGCCGGGAGAGTTTTTCGGAAATAATATCGCTTTCCTTTGGGGTTATAAACAGGGTTTTTCCCCGACCGGCAAGGAGCTTTTCGGAAATACCCTCGGGTATATCTTTTGTCCCCGTCTCCTCAAGCAGGTCGCCGGCGAGGGTGGCGGCGTCGACCACGGTCGGCACTCCTATCGCGATAACGGTGACGCCGGAGGTTTTTTTGTTCAGTCCCGCGCGGGCGTTATAAACGCCGGAGCCCGGGTTTATCCCCGTGTCGGCGAGCTGAATGGTGGTGGCGAGCCGGGACAGCCTGCGGGAAGCCAGCGAATCCACGGCTATGATACAGTGCGCCCCGCAGTCTTTTGCCGCCGATACCACAATGTCTGAGGACTCCATGCCCGTCTGCCCCAATACCCCCGGCGCGATAGCCGCGAGCGAGCCGAACCCCGCGTCTTTGAAAAGACCGGGATTTGACTTTTTTATATGCCGCGTGACAAGGAGCTTTTTTATCACTTTGGGGCCGACGGCGTCGGACGTTATGCTCTCGTTCCCCAGCCCCGCTATTAGATACATTCCTCCGTCGGGCGGAACGGGAGGGAGAAGACGCCCAAGAAGGGAAGAAATGACGTCCGCGGCAGACTCAAATTTTTCCCTTTCGGTCTCCCATATCCTCCCCACGTCGGCGGTGATATACTTTCCCGCCGGCTTTTCGGCCTCTTTTTCCGCCTCCGGCGAAATTGTCACGGTTGTCACGGAAAACCCGTTTTGGACTTCCTCGTAAAGGTCTATCCCCTTGTTTCTCCCCTCGGTGGTTTTAATTTCGTTTATCTCCAGCGCGAGATCGGTTCTTCGGCTAAGCATATTTGCGTTCTCCTTTTGTATTGCTGTTTTTATAAGTTTTCCCAAAGTTTCCGCTATTATGTTTTTTGTTTTTATTTGGGTATTTATCAAGCGCGGCAGGGCGAAAAATTATTAAATTCCATAGCTTAAAATGAAAATAAAGTTGTTTTTGCTTGTTTTTGGGTTAAAATAAGTGTAAAATTATCTGGGTGATTTTATATGAAACAAAACTTTGATATTAAAAATATGACCTGCGCCTCGTGTTCCGCTTCGGTGACACGCGCCGTGGTTCAAATAAAAGGCGTGCAAAGCGCCGAAGTCCGCCTTATCTCAAACGATATGACGGTTGAGTATGACAGCGCGCTCGTCGATGAAAAAACCATAATGAAAGCGGTTTCCGCCGCGGGGTACGAGGCTTTTATTCAAGAGAGCGACCGCTCAAAAAGGGAGCGCGCCCGGCGGGAGGCCATTGATAAAAACCTGAAAACGCTGAGAAAAAGATTTTTGCTCTCCGCTCTTCTCCTGCTGCCGCTGCTTTACGTCTCAATGTCCGATATGACCCATCTCCCCGTGTTTTGGTGGCTGGAGGTCGATCACCCCGGCCGCGCGGTGGTTCAGGCGGTTTTATCCCTTGCGATAAGCGTTATTAATTACAACTACTTTACAAACGGGTTTAAACTGCTGGTCAGACTTCATCCGAACATGGATTCCCTTGTGGCGCTGGGCTGTACTTCATCGCTTGTCTATTCGGCTATCCTTGCCGCGCTGGGGAACTACCACATGCTGTATTTTGAGTCGGCGGGGACAATCCTAACCCTTGTCACGCTCGGAAAACTGCTCGAGGCGCGCTCAAAACGCTCGACCAACACTTCGGTGACAAGTCTTCTCGACTTGTCGCCAAAGACGGTGACGGTGAGGCTGGGGGACGAATACGTTATAAAAAAAGCCGAGGATATACAAAAGGGCGATATCATCGCCGTAAAGTCGGGCGAATCGCTCGCGGCAGACGGGGTTGTGGTTTCGGGGAAGACAGAGCTTGATATGTCGTCAATAACGGGGGAGCACGAACCCGTGTTTAAGTCGGAGGGCGACGAGGTGCTGACCTCCTCAAAAAACATTTCGGGTTATTTTGAGTACCGCGCCGAAAAAGTGGGCGAGGACACAATCCTTGCCGAAATAGTCCGGCTTGTAGAGCAGGCAGGCAACTCAAAGCCGCCCATAGCAAGGCTGGCGGATAAAATCTCGCTGTATTTTGTCCCCATCGTCATCGCCGTATCGCTAATCACCGCTCTTTACTGGATTTTGGCGGGAAAAACATACTCCGCTTTTGTAAACGCGGTGTCGGTGCTTGTGATATCCTGCCCCTGCGCGCTCGGGCTCGCCACGCCGATTTCGGTTATGGCGGGCACGGGAAAAGGCGCGGAAAAGGGCGTGCTTTTCAAATCCGCCGAGGCGATTGAAACGCTGGGCAAGTGTAGCGCGGCGGTGCTTGACAAGACCGGGACGATAACCGAGGGGCGCCCGGTGGTGAGCAAAATAACAGCGGATGCATCAAGTTCGGAAAATGAAATACTAACGGTAGCCGCCTCTCTTGAAAGCGTGTCCACCCACCCCCTTGCCGAAGCCATAATTGAAAAAGCCAAAGAGTACGGATTAAGTATTCCCGAAGGCAGCGACGTGGCCTATATTCCCGGCAAGGGCGCCGCGGGGTTTGTGAACGGCGAATACTGCGCGGCGGGCAACCTTGGCTTTTTGCTTGAAAACGGGGTCGCCGCCGCGGGGGACGCTTTGGTAACCCCCGGGAAAACCGCGGTTTATGTAGCGTCCGGCGACAGGTTTTTAGGCGTTATAGAAACTAACGACAGTCTTAGAAAAAGCTCGGCGGAGGCGATAGCGCGGCTAAAAGAGAAAATGCGGGTGATCATGGTCACCGGCGACAGCGAGAGCTCGGCGAGCGGGCTGGCGCGGGAATTGGGGATCGATTTCAAAGCCGGAGTGCTGCCGGGCGGCAAAGAGCAAATAGTGTCTTCTTTAAAGAGCGAGGGCAAAAAGGTGATGATGATAGGCGACGGCGTAAACGACGCGCCGGCACTGAGTGCCGCCGACGTGGGTATCGCCATAGGCGCGGGGACATATGTCGCCATTGATTCCGCCGACGTGGTGCTGTCCTCAAACGACCTTGGCGGCGCGGTGACGGCGGTAAGGCTTTCGGGCGCGGTAATGAAGAATATAAAAGAAAACCTCTTCTGGGCGCTTATATATAACTGTATCGGCATTCCGCTTGCCGCGGGGGTATTTTCTTTCGCGGGGGTGAGCCTGACCCCTGTCTACGCCGCCGCCGCTATGTCTTTTTCATCTGTCTGTGTGTCGTTAAACGCATTGAGGTTAAAAAATTTTAAATAGCAAACAAAAAAGCCGCCGAATTGGCGGCTTTTTTTAAGCGTAAAGCGGAAAAATAAATACTAAAGGATATAAAAAATTATCGCTATGGCGTGCATAAGACTGCCTAAGTTTACAAAAATATGAAAAACCGAGTGAAAATACTTTTTTTTCTTCCCGACTCCGTAGAGCACCGCCCCGACGGTATAAGACAACCCGCCGCCAAGCAGCCAGAGAAACCCTTTCAGCGAAAGCGCGTTTATGGCGGGTTTTATCGCTATTGCCACTAACCAGCCCATACAAATATAGCAAGTCATTGAAAACCGCACATATTTTTTTAAATCAATCGCGGTGAGCGTGGTCGCAAGGGCGGCGAGCCCCCACTCCGCTCCAAACATAACCCAGCTTATGACCGGGTATGCCGGGCGCATCGCGACAAGAAGAATAGGTGTGTATGTCCCCGCGATAAGAAAATAAATGGCGCAGTGATCTATGACCTGCATAACCCGCTTTCCCATATTCGCGTTTAATCCGTGGTAAACGCTTGAAACCGTATAAAGGAGAACGACGGTAAAGCCGTAAACGGTAAAAGACGAAATCGCCCAAGGGTTTTTGCCGGCGACCGAAACTATTATGGCTCCGATCAGCACGGCTAACCCAAACCCGCCGCCGACTATATGGGTCACCATATTCATAAGTTCTTCGCCGCGGGTGTAGTTTGGCAGTATTCTTTGTCTAAGCGGGGTTCTGGTCAAGGTTTTTTCCTCTCGGTTAAAAAAAATAAGTTTAAAGCGCAAAAAACGGCATATCTGCCGTACCGCTATATTAATTATATTCCCCGAAAGGTTTTATTCAAGTCGCAAGGCCTTTAGAATTTATAAAGATTTTCTTAAGGGCAGTACGCACCGCGAACAGCGGCAGGGCGGATGTCTTTCCCCCGCCGCTTACAATTCCGATGTTATATTTGACTTAAAACCCTCGCCGTAAATTTCGTTCGCCGAGGTGACAATCATAAACGCGCGGACGTCTTCCTCCCGCACGATTTGCTTTACCTGAGGGAACACCCGCTTTTTTGAAGCGCACATTATCACAAGTTTTTCTTGGTTTGTGTACCCCCCAGAACCCTGAACATAGGTCACCCCGATATCAAGCTCGACAAGCAGTCTCCGCGCGATTTTTTCGGGGTTTTCCGAAACGATATACACAAGTCTCGCGGTGTCGGTGCCGTAGAGCACGGCGTTGAAAGCCAGCGAGCAGACAAACACCGCTACTCCGGAATAAAGTCCAAGCTCAAGGTTTCTGAAAGCTATCCCCGCGGCGGCAACCACAACCGAGTCTAAAATAATAAACAGCCCGCCCGACTTGAGGTGACGGTATTTTTGGCGGAGGAACTTGACCGCTATATCGCTGCCGCCCGTAGTCCCCCCCTGCCTGAACACCATTCCCAGCCCAAAGCCCATAAGCGCTCCGCCCGAAATGGAACAGAGCAAAAGATCATTTGAAACGAGATAGCCGTTTACCTCCGTAATCTTTGTTATCGCCGACATAAAAACGCCGGAGGCGACGGTCGCCCATACGGTTGAGACCAAAAATCCTTTTCCAAACTTTATAAGCCCGGCTATCATAAGGGGTATGTTCATCAAAAGCACCATAATACCCGTGTACCAGCCGGTAAAGTGATTTATAATAACGGCAATCCCCGTAACCCCGCCCGGGGCAAGGTCATGGGGGTCAAGAAAGACCGCGACCCCGGCGGCGTAAACAAACGCGCCCGCGGTCATAAACGCGGTCTTTTTTATAAAGTTTAAAGGTTTTTTTTGGTTATTAACCATGTTTCCCCATTCCCAAGTTTTTTAAAAGCCTTATTTCTGAAAAGCGATTTTTTATTACTTCGCCGCTAAGGTTATTATACCATTATACCGGCTTGTTTTATGTAAAGCGATGTTGCCTTTATAAGACGGCGGCAACTTTTTTGGCTCAAAGCGAGTATTTTTGTTTGTACTCGTTATATTTTTTGTCAAAATCCTCGCTTCCCACTTTTCTTGACGCCAAATATTTATGCATTTCAAGCGCCTCGTGTTTTGATATTTCAAGCATAAGCGCGGCGACGTTGGAACAGTGGTCGGATACCCGCTCAAGGTTTGTGAGGATATCAGACAGCACAAAGCCATGCTCGATCGAACACATATTTTTTTGAAGCCTCAGCGTGTGGTTAAGCTTTATCTGCTCTTTTAAAAAGTCAACAACCTGTTCGAGGGGTTCCACCAACAGCGCGGTTTCAAGGTCTTCGTTGTCAAACGCCGAAAGCGTCAGGTCAAGCACTTCGCTTACCGCGGCCGTCAACACGCCGAGTTCGTGTTTCGCCTCGTCCGAAAACGTTATTTTTTTGTCTTTTATTTCCTCGGCCGATTCAAGTATGTTTACGGCGTGGTCGGAAATCCGCTCGAAATCCCCTATAAAGCGGAGAAGCTTTGTGGTGTCGTGGCTGTCGCGGTCGGTGAGGGGGTGGGAAGAAACCTTGATTAGATAGGACCCTATCCTGTCCTCATATTTATCCACTTTTGACTCAATTTCCCTGATAGCATCGGCTGTTTTCGCGTCAAAATGGGAAAGCGTTGATACGGCTTTTTTAATGGCGTCAACCGAAAGGGTTGCCATCGTTACGGTTATGGTCTTGCAGCGGGCGATAGCTATGGCGGGGGAGGCGATAAGCCGCTCTTCAAGCAATCTGAACTCCTCGGGTTCGGGCGCGTTTCTCACCGTTACCCGGGCAAGCTTTTCAAGCGCTCCCGAGGCGGGGAGGAGAAACATTGTGGTTATCAGGTTAAAAGAAGTATGAATAATGGCGATACCGATAATGCTCGCGGGTCTGTTCAGCGCCTCGTAATTAAAAACCCCTTTGACTATGGAAAACATACCGAGCAGCACTATCGTGCCGATGATATTAAAGTACAAATGCACCATGGCGGTTCGCTTGCCGTCTTTGGAAGCGCCGGCGGCCGAAATAAGCGCGGTGGAGCAGGAGCCTATGTTCTGACCCATAATAATGGGTATGGCTATCGCGTAGCTCACCACCCCGGTGGAGCTGAGCACCTGTAAGATTCCCACGGACGCTGATGACGACTGAATTATCGCGGTGAGAACAGTGCCGGCGAGCACCCCCAAGATCGGGTTGGAAAAAATAAGGAGTATATTTTGGAATTTAGGCAGGTCTTTAAGCCCCGAAACCGCCTCCGACATGTTTTTCATACCGAACATAAGTATTACAAAACCAAGTATAATCGCCCCGATATCTTTCTTTTTGGACGATTTTGAGAACATCATAAGCGAAACGCCGAACAAAGCGAGAATGGGGGTAAAAGAAGAGGGGTTAAACATTCTTATCCATGTATTCGCGGAATGAATCCCGGTGAGGGAGAGAAGCCAAGCGGTCACCGTCGTGCCCACGTTGGCGCCCATAATAACGCTTATGGTTTGTTTCAGCGTCAATATGCCCGCGTTGACAAGACCGACGAGCATAACGGTGGCGGCCGAGGACGACTGTATAACCGCCGTCACCCCAAGGCCGAGCGCGAAGCCTTTAATGGGATTGTTGGTGAGGTTTGAGAGTACTGTCTTAAGCTTGCCGCTGGCTTGTTTTTCAAGCAGGCTGCTCATAAGGTTCATGCCGAAGAGGAAGAGGCACAATCCGCCGATAAGGGTCAGGAAATCAAAAACATCCATAAATTTTTCTCCACATAGTTTTACACAAATATATTATATTCGACAAAAATAAAAAGTAAACAATAAGCAATATATAGTTACAGTTTTTATTTAACCCAAAGGGTTTTGCGTTCGGCTATTTGGGTTTATTGCCGTATAAATTCACAAAAACTAACTCCGGCGGGTTAAAAATGCGGGGGAGGTTATTTCTTGCCGCCAGCCCGCGGCTTACGACAAGGCGGTTTTCATATACGCCGCTTGTGTATTTTGGGAAAAAACCCTGCCCGGGGGCAAAAACCCCCCTGCCGAAAAACCTCCACTGCCCGCCGTGCGCGTGTCCGGCCAAAACAAGGTCAATATCATACTTTTTAATATATTTTTTATAGTATTCCGGATGATGAGATAAAAGAATTTTAACCCCGTCTTTTTTAGCGAAATCAGAAAGCCACGCCGTTTCGGGTTCGGGGTTAAAAGGGGTTTTAATCTTCCCCAAAGAATAACCCGAAGATAACCCGCCGAAGATTATTCCGCCAAGCGTTGCAAAACTGTTATCAAGAAAAACCGCTCCGGTATTTTTTATTTTTTCGGCGGCTGTTTTGCCCGGCTTTTTTTCATGGTTCCCCAATGAGTAAACGGTGGGCGAGACAGCCGCCGCTTTTTTTAGAAACTCAAACCCGATTTTGTTTTCGAGGTCAATACTCTCGTCACGGTTTAACAGTTCCATTAAATCCCCGGCGACGGCGATAAAATCGGGCTTATTCAGTTTGCAAGCCGCAATGACATTGTCATGCGGCTTATTGTGGAGATCCGCGACAAGGGCAATTTTTGTCGCGGCTATATTTTGATTCAAATAAATATTATAAGTGGTTATTTTTATTGTCATATTTTATAATTTCACCGTAAAAAGGCCGCCGCTGTTTTCCCGTGGCTTTAAGGCGGCAGGGGGATTATCAGCCGGTTTCGGCGGGAACCGCGGTTGTTTTTTGGGGGGTAAACCCGTTTTTTATAAAATCAATATGTTCTTTTTCTTCTATTTGCATTTCTTCCGAGATTCTGCGAAAAGTCGGCACAAGGCTTGACAGGATTTTTTCAATATTGGCGTTGCCCTGCTCGAACGAGATTTCATTGTCTTTATCTTGGCTGTGCACGATTTCCTTAAGTCTGCCCATGTAGTAATAGAGGAGCGTGTCGTCCTCGTCGGGCTGGTGGCCTATAAAAATCTTTTCGTTTGAAGTGGGAATAAGCCCTTCCTCGCTGGTTAAGAGTTCTTCATAAAGTTTTTCCCCCGGCCTCAGCCCCGTGTAGTCGATTTTGATGTCCTCATTCGGGATATGCCCCGAAAGCCTTATCATCTGGCGCGCCAAATCATCAATTTTAACGGGGTCGCCCATGTCAAGCACAAAAACCTCCCCGCAGTTGCCGAACGCCGCCGATGTGAGCACAAGCTGAGCCGCCTCCGCAATGGTCATAAAATACCGTATGATTTCCGGGTGAGTCACCGTGACCGGCCCGCCGTCTAAAATCTGGTCCCTGAACAAGGGAATGACGGAACCGTTGGAGCCGAGCACGTTGCCGAAACGCACCGAGGTAAATTTTGTCTTCGGGTAAAGCGAGCACATGGAATGGGTCACCATCTCGCAAACCCTTTTGGTGGCGCCCATTATATTTGTGGGGTTGACGGCTTTGTCGGTGGAAATCAGAATAAACTTTTCCACTCCCGCCTCCCCGGCAGCGACGGCGGTGTTAAAAGTGCCGAAGATGTTGTTTTTAACCGCCTCGGCGGGAGACGCCTCCATAAGCGGGACATGCTTGTGGGCGGCGGCGTGGAAAACCAAATCGGGGCGGTATTGGCTTATGATTTTATGAATCCAGTCTCTGTCCCTCACCGTGCCGATAAGCGTCTTAAGGTCAATCTCCGCGCCGTGCCGCCTTTTTAATTCCTGCTGTATATCATAAGCGTTATTTTCATAAATATCAATTATTATAAGCTTTTTCGGGCGGTGAGCGGCCACCTGACGGCAGAGTTCGGACCCGATAGAGCCTCCGCCGCCCGTCACCATAACGGTTTTCCCTTGAATTACGTTTAAAATATCATCGTTTGTGAGCTGAACCGGCTCCCGCCCGAGCAGTTCTTCCATTGTGATGTCGCGGATATCCTGAACAAGGCGGCTTCCCGTCATTTCGGAAATCCTCGGGAGGATTTTCACCGGGCAATTGGTGGCGGCGCATTCTTTTAGGATTCTCGCGCGAACTATGTTGTCGGCGGAGGGAATGGCAATAATTATCTGTTCGATATTGTTTTCCCTGCAAATGGACTCGTAACCCTTTTCATCGCTTATTATTTTTATCCCGACAATTCGTTTATTATGCTTTTTAGGGTCTTTGTCGCAAATTAAAACAGGGTAGATTTCATGGAAAGAATTTTCGCTCAGTTCCAAAAGCAGCGTCCTGCAGGCGTCGCCGCCGCCGATAATCAAAGTCCTTTTTTTGTTGGCGAAGTTTTTCGCGCGGAGGGCTTTTATTTCTTTTAAATAGCTTAAGAGCATCTGGTACATCAGCCTTAAAAAACAAAGTCCCGTTGCTATGAGCGCGGCGGTAAGTATAAAGAAATATAACGGCGGGATTTTTACAATAACCGCGATGCTTATTGAGTAAAACAAAACGCTGGCTGCCATTACCGATAAAAAGCAAAATATAAATTCCTTTGGCCGCGCGTACCGCCACAGATTGCGGTAAGTTCCAAACGCAAGGAGGGATAAGGGATAAACGGCGACGGCTATCAAAGCCAGCTTTAACAGCGCGCTAAAACCCAAGGCTTTGTGCTGTCCGGTTATAATAAAACAAAACAGACACACGCCAAGGACAAAAAAAGTGTCGATTAAGAATAAATAAATGTCTCGCTTGCGAGGCATGAACTCACCTTCCTACTAAAACGTTAATGGCGGGAATCGCGAATGGCGGGCTAATCATTTTGTTTTTTGCGGTATCCATAACCGTATCCGTAACCGTAGCCATAACCGTAATCATAGCCGTACCCGTAATTTTTGCCCTTGATTGTCTTTAGCTTGAACTTGTTAAGCACAACGCCGATAATTTTGCAGTTTGACTGTTCGAGCTGTTTCATCGTCGCCTCAACAAAGCGGTAGCTCAGCCGGCCGGACTGAACCACATACACCACGCCGTCGGCGACCGAGGATATGGTCAGTCCGTCGACGACGGGGGCAATCGGCGGCGTGTCGATAATAACGTAGTCGAAGTCGTTTTTAGCGGTGTCAAGCAGCGTTTTAAAGGCTTTTTGGGCTAAAAGCTCGCTGGGGTTGGGCGGGTACGCGCCGAAAGAAATAATATAAAGGTTTTCAACGACTGTTTTTTTAATAATGTCGGCGTAGCTCTTTTCACCGATAAGATAATGCGCCAAGCCGAAAAGGTCTTTTCTTATCTTATGGCGTTCTAAAAACACCGATTTTCGCATATCGCCGTCTATGTAAAGGGTTCTTTTGCCTATTTCGGCAAGGGAAGTGGCGATATTAAAGGAAACCTCGCTTTTCCCCTCGCCCGGGACGGTGCTTGTTATCGCCAGTACTTTGAGGTTGGCGCCGCTAAACAGGATATTCGCCCGAAGCTTTTTATATGATTCCGATTCGGCGAAACTCATCTCTTGTTTTTTATCTGTTTCGCTGAAGATATTCATAGTATTCATGCTTGTTTTCTTACTCCTTTGCGTTTATAGGCGCTTGCCTTCGGCTTTTTGCTTATGTCATTGGATTCGTTATAGGGTATCGCGGCAAGAAGCGTCCTTTTAAGCTTTGTCTCGATATCTTCGGGCGTGTTAATTTTGGTATCGAACATAAAAGCCGCGATCAATACCGCAACGCAAAGGGCAACGCCGAGAAAAGTGCCGAGTATACAGTTATTCCTTAAATTCGGTGAGACGGGCGAGTAGCTGGCAATCGGCGCCTCAAAAAGATTAACCGCGTTCGCGTCAAGCGAGGTTACTATTTCCCGGCTTGAATAGCGGAAAAGCGCGTCCGCGATATCCGCGGCTCTGTCGGGGTTTATGTCGGTGACGGTGAGCCGGACAATTCGGGTGCCGGCCGGGGAAGAGACGCTTATCATGCTCTTTAACCCCCCTGCCGAAAACGGCAGTTCAAGCTCGTTTATGACAGACTCCATTATTTCCCTGTTGGTGACAATTTCCATGCTGTCCTTGACAAGCTGGTTGGATATTTGAATGTCGGAATATGTTATGGTTACGTCGTTAGCCTTGTTGAGAATAACGAGTTTGGCCGTTGACTGGTATTTGGGCCTTATCATCGTTTCGGTAATAATAAAAGTCAAAGAAAGGCTCGCGATCCCGCAGAGAAGTATCTTCCACCAGTTTTTCTTAAGCAGTTGCAACAGTTCGACTAAGTTTAATTCATTATCCATTTTTCTGACCATTCCTTGAAAAATTCATCTTCAATTTTTTACTGAAGGGCAAAGCACGAATTTTTCCGCGTTGGCCCATAGCAGGTTCTCGCAATACTCCGGCGGAGCCCAGGAGTTTAACTTTTTAAGCGCCGCCAGATATAAATTGTCGGGGGGGAATTCGCTATGCGTATCGGTCGCGACAAAATCGACCAAACGGAGTTTCAGCGCCTTTTTGCAGAAAGAAGACATCCTTGAGATAAGCGAAAGTATGTTTATCTGAACAAGGGCGTTGTTTTCCTTTATCCTCCATATGCTGCCAAAATCCGACACTAAATCCGGATATCTTTCGGCGTGCGCCAAGATAGGGATATAACCAAACGAAGATAACTGCCTCAGACTGTCTATTATATCCCGTTTCCGCGTCAGCGGCTCGAATTCAATAAGCATGCAGTTGGAAGACGCCATGGTGATGAGTTCGCCGTTGTAAAGATGCCTTAGGATATCGTATGAAAACTCAATTTCACTGCCGAGAAATATTTGTACCGGCAGGTTTTCGCTTTCACAGATCCCGGCAAAAACCTCATACGCGTCTTTTATTTCGTCTTTCCGCGTGATAAACCCCCGTCTGTAAGAGAAATGCGGGGTAAGTACTATTTTTTCTACGCCTTTGGTTATCGCGTGTTTTAAAATTAAAAGCGATTCTTCGGCAGTCTTTGCCCCGTCGTCCACTCCGGGTAAAAGATGGCAGTGCAAGTCTGTGACTATATGCCGCAATTCCTTGTTTTTCATCTATGACCCCTAAAACTAAATTAATACCCGCAAAAACGAGCTTGTTTTAACATAATCGTCTTGCTTTTTATTATTTTAGCATAGGCAAATGGCAAAATCAAGTGAACATTGTCGATTTTAAAAATTACCACTTTTTTCAGTTTAACGCTTGAAGTTTAAGAGTCACAAATGGCGTACAGCTCGTAAAGGTTTTTTACCGTATAGGTGCTTTTAATAAGAGAGCCGTTTATACTTGCTGACGCGTCCCCCCCTTTTTTTTCAAACAGGCAAAGACAGGTGTCTATCCCCGACTTTATCCCGCCTAAAATATCTGTATGGACTGAGTCGCCGATAATAAGCGACTTCTTTTTATCAAATTTATTTATATTCGCGGCTACATATTCAAAAAACTCGGTGAGCGGCTTATGAAAACCGATTGTCTGGGAATCAAAGATATCCTCAAAAAAAGCGATAAGCCCGGATTTTGTAAGGCGGTTTATTTGTGTTTTCCTCACTCCGTTTGTTATGACGAACAGCCTGTGGCGGGAAGAAAGGTTTTTACAGACCTCAAGCGCGCCGCCGATTGGCGTTATTCCTTCGCCAAGACGGTTTCTGTATTCTTCTTCCCACTGTTTGCCGTTTATTTGACGGCCGAAAAGGCTTAGAGTTTTTTCAAACCTTGTGTTTAAAACTTCGCTCAGGCTTATTTGTCCCAATTCATACATGTACCATAAAGCCGAATTTATTTGTCTGTATACCGCAATTATTTCACCCGGTTTATCAAACCCGCGGGAGGAAAAAAGCTCGTAAAGCGACTTTTCCTCGTCCGCCGCGAAGTCAAGAAGAGTGCCGTCAAGGTCAAACAAAAGAATTTCATAACCCATTTTAACAGCCTAACGCTTTACTCTCGCGTCGCCGCCCCAAGCCGACCAAACCTGTTTTTCGTCCGAAATATCCGCGTAATCGGTGAGATATGTGGTTGCCAGCGCGCCTGTCGCCCAGCCGAAGTTAAGGCATTTTTCATAATCCCAGCCCTTGAGGATTCCGTATAACAGCCCGCCGACAAAGCCGTCGCCGCCGCCTATGCGGTCAAGAACGGCTATTTCCCGCGGTTCCGCCTCATACCAATTTCCCTCCGCTTTGAGTATCGCGCCCCAGACATGGCTCCCCGCGGCTACGACTTCTCTTAGCGTTGTGGCGAAGACTTTCGCGTTGGGGAAGGTTTCTTCCGCTTTATTTATAAGGGATCTGAACGACCCAATTTTGTTTGAAACACCCTTCCCCCCCGCCTCGGGGCCCGAAATGCCAAAGCAAAGCTGAAAATCTTCCTCGTTCCCGATAAGTATATCGGCTTTCGAGGCAATAAGCAAGAACTTTTCTCGGAGTTCTTTTTTTCTCCCCTCCCAAAACGATTCCCTGTAATTCAAGTCAAACGAGATAAGCGTCCCGTGACGCTTGGCGGCCTCCGCTATATTAACGCAAAAAGTCCCCGTTTCGGGGGAGAGCGCCGCGATAAGCCCCGACATATGGAGGAGCGAAACGCCGTCCCGGGCAAAGATACCGTCAAGGTCAAAGTCGCGCGCGTTAAGCGTTCTCCCCACTTCGCCCGCCCTGTCGTTGTGAACCCGCGGTCCGCGCACCCCAAAGCCGCTGTCGGCGATATTAAACTGATGCCGATAGCCCCACGGCCCCCCCTGCTCAACTTCCTTGCCGATATAGTCAATCCCCCGTTGGCGGAGGTTGGATTTAATAAACGCGGCGATAGGCGAATCCTTTACAAAAGTTGTGAGCGCCAGCGCCCTCATGCCAAGGCTTGAGGCTATTGTCGCCACGTTGGTCTCCGCCGAGGTCGCCTGCATTAAAAACGTGCTCGCGCTTGAAACCGGCTGGCCGTCGGGCGGGGTTATTCTTACCCCCATGCTTGTGGGCACCGCTATGGCGTATTTGCGGTTTTCGGGTAGCTGCATTTAGATTTCTCTCCTTAGCGTGTAGTTATGTTATGCGTTATAGGTCGTGGAGGAAGTGTCCCCGCCTTTTCCCGTCCAGTTTGTGTGGAAGAACACTCCCCTGTCGCTGTCCAGCCTCTCATAGGTGTGGGCGCCGAAATAGTCCCGCTGCGCTTGGAGAAGGTTCGCGGGGGATTTTTCAGCGCGGTAGCCGTCAAACCAAGACAGCGCCGAGCAAAACGCGGGGGTGGGTATCCCCGCCTTTGCGGCGGACGAGACAACTTCCCGAAACCCACCCGACAGGGATTTTATTTTATCCGCGAAATAATCGTCAAGAATAAGGTTTTTAAGGTCGGGGTTTTTTTCATAGGCGGCTTTGATTTTATCTAAAAACGAAGATCTTATAATACAGCCTCCCCGCCAAATAAGGGCTATCCTGCCGTAGTCAAGGCTCCAGCCGTGGGTGGCGGCGGCCTGTTTCATAAGCGAAAACCCCTGCGCGTAGGACACAATCTTAGAAGCTAAAAGCGCCTGCCTTATGTTTTCGGTGAATTTTCGCTTTTCGCTTTCGCTGTGCTTGATTTTTATAGCACCGCCGAAAACAGCCGACGCCTCTTCCCTTTCGGTTTTCATCGCGGAAAGATAGCGGGCAAACACCGCCTCGGCTATCAACGTCAGCGGAACGCCCTCGTCAAGAGATACGGCGGACGCCCATTTTCCCGTCCCCTTCTGACCCGCGGAGTCAAGTATCTTTTCAAGGAGCGGTTGGCCGTCTTCGTCCTTAAAACCAAGGATATCGCGGGTAATTTCAATAAGATAACTGTTCAGCTCCCCGCCGTTCCAGCCGCCGAACGCGCTTTGCATCTCGTCATATGAAAGGCCGAGAAAATTTTTCATAAGGTCATAAGCCTCGCATATTATCTGCATGTCGCCGTACTCGATTCCGTTGTGAACCATTTTTACAAAATGACCCGCGCCGCCGTCCCCGATCCAGTCGCAGCAGGGATACCCCCCCTCGACTTTCGCGCAGATGGCTTGGAATATCGGCTTGACGTGAGCCCAAGCGGCTTTGCTGCCGCCCGGCATCATAGCGGGGCCGTTAAGCGCGCCCTCCTCGCCGCCCGAGACGCCGACCCCCACATACAGAAGTCCTTTGCTCTCGACATATTCCGCCCGGCGCGAAGTGTCGTCGAAATGCGAGTTCCCGCCGTCTATTATTATATCTCCTTTGTCAAGCAGGGGGATAAGTTTTTCGATAACCTCGTCGACGCCGCTCCCCGCTTTTATCATAAGCATGATTTTTCTGGGCGACTTCAGCGAGCTTACAAGTTCCTCAAGCGTATATGCGCCGGCGATATTTCTGCCCTTTGCCCTGCCGCCGATAAAATCAGTGACCTTTTGCGGGGTGCGGTTAAAGACCGAAACGGCAAAACCCTTGCTCTCCATATTCATAACAAGGTTTTCCCCCATTACGGCAAGGCCGATAAGCCCAATATCGGATTTTTTCATTTTAATGACCATTCCTTTATTTGTTTGATAATTAGGTAGGGTATTTTAAGGTTCCCAAGACCGGTGCCTATTTCAATATGCGGCTTGAAGCTGCCGTGATAATCGGTGCCGCCCGAGACAAGAAGTCCAAGTTCGTTGGCAAGGCGTAGGTAATCGTCTTCCATTTGCGGGGTGTAATCGGTGTAATAGCCCTCTATTCCGGCAAGCCCCTCGCTCTTAAGCCTTTTTATAAACCGTTTTAGCTCATCCATGGGTTTTTTTGTAAGATGAAGATGGGCTAAAAACGCAACCCCTCCCGCTTTATTTATAACCGAGACGGCCTCGGTGTCGGTCAGCGCCTGTTTTCCCGAATACCCCGCTTTTCCGCTGTTTAGATATTTATTAAACGCCTCTCTCACGGAAACGACATAGCCTTTTTCCACCATAACGGCCGCGAAGTGGGCGCGGCAAATTATCCCGCCGCCGGCTTTGGCCTTAACTTCGTCGGGGGAGATATCAAAGCCCAGTTCATTAAGCTTTTTACATGTTTCGGACTCTCTCTCTTCCCGGACTTTTTTGGAAAACTCGAGAGCGGACAAAAGCTCTTTATTGTATATATCGATAAAATAGCCGAGAATATGAGTTTCGGTGTCGGAAATTGCCGAGAGCTCCACTCCCGGGATAACCTCCACCCCAAGGCGTTTCCCCTCCGCGAGCGCCTCCTCAACGCCGTCCACGCTGTCATGGTCGGTGAGGGAGATTGCCGAGAGGTTTTTCGCGGCGGCGCGGGAAACAAGCTCCCTCGGCGTCAGCGAGCCGTCGGAATACCTCGAGTGGGTGTGAAGGTCAATATACTTCATTCGGTTTTTCCTCATAAATCCAAAGACCCAGCGCCGGGTTGGAAATGTAAAATATTTCTTCCCCGCAAACGTCGTTAAACCCGTCTTTCAGAAGATCCGGGGGGTATTTTTTTACCGTCTCGTCAAAGTCCGCGTGGGTAAAGTAAACGCCCTCGATTTCTTCTTTTGTGAGGAACCTCGCGGCGTAGGTAATTTCAAACCTGCCGTCGGACGAGCCGTGAATCAAGTGGGCGGCGACCGAAAGGTTTTGCTTAAGGTCAGGGTTTTCCTTTACAAGCTCAAGCACTTTTTTCCTCCCCGCGTACCCGTATTTGCGGATAAGGCGGTCATTTTCGGCATCCTCGCCAAACCTTTGGGCGCCCGGGGCGATAACGATAAGCTTTCCGCCGTCGGCCATCGCCATTCGCGTGCGGTATATGGCTTTATTCCCAAGCCAAGTGGATTTAAACTCTTTTTCGTCGAGATAAACCACCGCTTTTTTTATCGGTCTGTCAAGGTGAATAAGATTTTTTTCCCTTGATTTTTCCACCGTTCGCTCAAAGAGAGCCCGGGATCTCCCTATATAAACCCCGTGCAGGTGAGTAAGCCCGTTTTCCCCGGTGGCGACCGTCAACACATACATTATCGGGAGGGGTTTTAAGAATTTTTCCTCGGCGTAGTCAAAGACTTTTCTCACCGGGGAAAAATCCTTCCCCATAATCCGCTCCATGCCGTAAAACGCGCCGAGCATATGCGAGGCGTTTATGATTTGTTCCCCGCCGCAGCCCACGAGTATATTTTTGGTGTAGTTCGCCATACCCGCGACCTCGTGCGGGACAACCTGCCCCACCGAGATTATCAAGTCATACGACCTGTCTGTTATCCGGCGGTTTATCATAACGGGAATGTCGTCGGTTACAAGCCCCTCGGAGACTTCCCTCACAAATTCCCCCGGCACCGTTCCTACCGAGCAAACGTCCTCGCGCCAAGAGTGGACGATCATTTTTTCATATGGGATTTCTTTCCCGAAAAATGATTCCCATTCTTGTCTTGACATCTTAACATGGGTGCCGAGCGCCGGCATTATATCGACCTGACAGCCAAAGCTTTTTGTTAGAATTTCGTGGTACATGGCGGTTATTACCCCCGCCCCGGAGTAAAGCCTTGTGTAGTCGGGGGGAATAATCAGCACTTTTTTAAGGTTTTTTCCCGATACCGAAATCTTTACTCGGTCATACAGCTCGTCATTTGTTATTGTTATCGGGGGAGTCTTTTCAAGAATCATTTTTTTATTTTGTCCAGTCATCAAGGTTCGACGTCACGTCAAGGCCGAACAGGCTCCCCAGCGACACCACTTTTTTACTGAAAGCGTCCTTGTCTTCGGCGGACTTATAATTGTCTTTTGTGTATTTTTCAAGCGTGTTCGTCATTTCGGCTTTGTCTTGCTGGGTGACATACGACGCTACCCCTATCGGGTCGTAGTTGTTGCCGGACTCGCCGAACACAAGCCCCTCAACCGTACGGGAAAACACAGCCGAACCCATAAAGGTTTCAACAAGTTCTTCGCTCGACTCAATCTCGCCGCCGAACAGTGTTTTTGAGCCGCTCTCGGTGGCTGTCTTAGCGATGGCAAAGGCGTAGTTTATACATTTTGACTCGGCGTCGGCTTGGCTTTCGGTAAGCCCCTCGGCGGCCGAAAGGCTGGTTATATATTCAGAAACCGTGTTCGAGAGGTTTTCGGCGTTTTTGCTGTCGGCGCCGTAGTCTTTGAGAAGGTCGGGGGTTATCACCGAAGAAACCACCTCGGCGGAGGAAGAGTCCATGTTGTCGGCAAGCCACTTTATCGCCTCGTCGGCGGGGGCTGTCTTGTCGTTTATGGACTTCGCGATCGTCAGCGTTTTGGTCATAGACGAGAGCAGGTTTTCATAACTTCCCTCGGCGTGGAGAATTTTTTGAATGGCGTTTTCGGTAAAGACATTTTTGCCCTTTACCGTGTCGGACCTTAAAAACGCCTCTATGAGTGGGTTGACCTTGCCGTGCAAAATGCTGCTTTCGGCAACTATATCAAGCGCCCTGCCGAGCGAGGACAGGTCAGACCCGGCAAGGTCCTTCCCCGAATCAATCGAGGTTGACGACTTTATAATCAGCACCGCCGCGTCCTCAAGCCTTTTCGCCTCGGTTTTAATCTCGCCGCTTAAAAGATCGGGAAGATCTTTTGAGGACAGCTTAAGCTCCTCAAGTGCGGACTTTGAAAACCCAAGGCTTTCGGAGGTGAAGTCAAACGCCACGTTTAGAAACGCCGCGGTGAGCGGGCGGAATCGGGTATATGAGTACGCCACGTCCACAACGCCGGAAATAAGCCCTTCTCTTGACAGCACGTCCTCGGTTTTAGCGTCTTCCAAAAACAGCTCAAAGGCTTTGTGGTCGTTCAGCACCCCGAAAAGCTTTGCCATTTGGGTGAGGTCGTTTTCAATGTCGCCCTTGCCGGTGTTTTTAAAGATATCGCAAAGCTGTTCAGCGAAGAGTATTTCGTCTTTTTCAACGTCCATGTAAGAGCCTTTTGAGTCAAGCTCGGAGGCGGCGGAAGAAATAAAATCCCCCAGCACCAGCGGAATAATTTTTGTTTTGGAGAAAATCGCGGGGGCGGCCTCAAGAGAGGTTAGCTGAATCTCCCCGTATTTTTCAATGTCTTCTTCTATGAGCGGCACAAAGCTGACATACAGCTCAAAAAGCGGGATCGCCTCGTCTTGCAGCGTGCTTCGCTCGCCGCCGACGTTTATTGAGGTCAGCGAGTTAAAAATAAACCCCGTAAGCCCCCCCGAAAAGCTTAGCACCGGGCTTGAGGCGGCGGGGGAGATATAATTATCCCTTATCTCTCCGATGTCTTTATTAAACTTCTCGTGGTATTCGGTTTTTCCGCCTAAAAGCGTTTTTGACGACGTGTCGGCAAGCTTGACCACCCCCGCGACGGGGGAAAACAGCACCGCCAAAAAAACCAGCGCGGAAACCAGCGACACTCCGAGCCCGATAAACTTGTCGCCCTTTAAGGGCGGGTACTTTTTCAAAACGCGGCTTATTATCCCAACCGGGATTTTTATCAGCGCGGCGAAGACGGGGAACAAAACCAAAAACAGCGCGACCCCGCTCACCGCCCGCGCCAACTCGACTACAAAGGATTTTAAAGTTTCGGGGGAATCCGAGCCGTAGATTATTTTGGGGAGTTCGTCCGAAAAGGAATTAAGAACCCCCGCGGCGGCGTGGGAGACAAGCTTCGCGGTAAAAAGCGCCAGCGCGGCGGCAACAAAAACCCCGCCCAAGCTGACAAGGGATTTATAAGCCCCCCTGCGATAGCCGAAAAGCGCGCCCAAGCCCAGCGTTAGAATTCCGAGTATTGTGAGTATAATCGAAACAGCGGTAACTATTTGCATATCAACCCTCCATCACACAATTTAAATTGAATTTTAACCCGTTGTACGGGAAAACGGAAAATGTTCTGATAACTGGTTTTTTATATTAAATTTTAACTTTTACCCAAACTCTTTACCGCGATATCCAGCCTGTTCAAAGAATCTAAGATAACGCCGGTCGGGCAGGCAATGTTAAGCCGCTCAAACCCGCTGCCGCCCTCGCCGAAAATATAACCCTCGTCGGCAAAAATCCCGGCTTTTGTTTGTAAAAATTCCTCAAGCGCCTTGTCGTCAAGGCGCAAAGCCCTGAAGTCAAGCCACTGGAGATAAGTGCCCTGAAGTTCAAAAACTTTGATTTGGGGTATTTTTTCGGCAATAAACCGCTTTATAAGGTTTTTGTTTTCATCAATGACTTTAATAAGGGATTTAAGCCATTCCCCGCATTCGCGGTACGCGAGAATACAAACGGGGTAAGCGAAAGCGTTAAGCGAGAAATACCCCCTCCCGCGCGACAGGGCGAGACGGATTTTCTCGTCGGCGGCAAAAATATTCGAGCACTGCAGCCCCGCGAGGTTAAAGGTTTTTGACGGCGAAGTGCAAAGGATACAGTTTTTTAGGTACTTTTCCTCAAAGGTTCCCACCGAAACATGGCTGTTCCCCGGCATAATCAAATCAAAATGAATTTCATCCGCGATTACAAGCACGTTGTGTTTAAGGCAAATATCGCATATATCAATAAGTTCCTGCCTTGTCCAAACCCTCCCCACGGGGTTGTGGGGGGAGCAGAGTATAAACAGCTTGACCTCGGGGCGGGAACAAGCCCTTTCAAAGCCGTCAAAGTTTATACGGTATTCGCCGTCGGCGATAACAAGCGGTGAAACATCCATCACCCTGCCGGTCTGAAGTATAGCGTCTTTAAACGGATAGTACACAGGCGGGGTGACAAGCACATGGTCGCCCTTTTCGGTTAGTTTAGAGATAATGTCAAAAATAGCGGGAATAACCCCGGGGTAGAGCGTAAACCACTCTTTTTTCGGGGAAAACATATGCCTGTCTTCCATCCAGCGGGTGACCTCGCGGAAATACTCGTCCGTCGGTTCCGTATACCCCAGCACGCAGTTTTTAAGGTGTTTTTTAAGCCCTTTTACAATCGGCCTCGGCAGGGTAAACTCCATATCCGCCACCGAGAGCGGAACCGTAAAGGGAGGGTTAGGCTTTCCCTCGCCGTACAGCATATTCCACTTTTCGCTCCCCGTCCCCCGCCTGTCAAGGACTTTTTTAAAGTTGTTGGTAAAGATAAAACCCCTCGCTTTATTTTTGACTTGTATTATAATGATATTAACTTTTTATGTAAAAGAAACACAAAAAACAGCCAAAGGTTTTGTTAGCCGTCTGCCCGCAAAAGCGCTTTTAGAGCATTTTTTCTCTTTCTTCAACGCATTATAGCATATCCCATGGTTCATTACAATATTTTTTCGTATATTCTTAAGCCGCGGACAATTAATTTTACAATAAAATCCTCCCCGCGTTATGGCGGGGAGGGCAACTCTTCTCGCGGTTAATCAGAAAGAACATAGTAAAACTTCAAATAAGGAAGTTTTTCTTCAGCGCGGACGCGTTCTTTCATATTCGGTAAACCAAAAACCAAGGTTTTCGTGTGAATCGGTTGCTTTGTCGCTATGCATTTTCTCCCCGCGGTACGTCATTCGCCAGTCATCGCTTTTGTCGAGGTCGGGGAAGTAAACGTCTTTCTCAAAGGATTTGTCGAATTTTGTCACATAACCCTTGCCGCAATAGGGGAGGAGCTGCCGGTAAACGCTCCCGCCGCCGATAACAAAAATATCTTCGGGGTTTGTGTTTTTGGTAAAGTTCAGCAGTTCCTCAATCGAAGCCGCCACGGCCGCCCCCTCCGGCGAAAAGGAAGGGTTTTTGCTGAGCACAATATTTGTTCTGTTCCCGAGGGGCTTTGCGCCGGGGAAGGTCAAGAGCGTTTTTGAGCCGTACACCACTGTTTTGCCCAGCGTAAGGCGGCGAAAGTTTGCGAGGTCGGCTTTTACCGCCGCGAGAAGCCCCCCCTTGTAACCTATTCCCCATTCACTGTCAACAGCCACGATAAAGTTCATTTTTTTAATTCCTCATGTTTACATCTATTATATATTAAAAATATAAAAAATTCAAACCGCGATTGGAAAGCGCCCTATTTTTTCGCCGTGCCTGTAATTTATAACCTTAAAGCTCCGCGGGGTAAAGTCATAGAAGTTGTCAATGCTTTTGTCAAGCTCGACTTCGGGCGACTCAAACGGAGTTCTGCTTATGAGCTCCTTTATAATGGGGATATGCCTGTCATAGATATGGCAGTCGCTTATCACATGCACCAGTTCCCCCGGCAAAAGGCCGGAAACCTGCGCGAGCATAAGCACAAGCGCCGCGTACTGCGCCACGTTCCAAGCGTTTGCGGCGAGCATATCCTGCGAGCGCTGGTTTAGTATCGCGCACAGCCTGCCGTCCGACACGTTAAAGGTCATTGAATAAGCGCAGGGGTACAGCGCCATTTCGTCAAGGTCGGCGAACACATACATGTTTGTGAGAATACGCCGCGAATTGGGGTTGTTTTTTAAGTCGTACAGCACCCTGTCGACCATATCGAACTCGCCCTCCGGGTATTTGTGGCGGACAGACATCTGGTACCCGTAGGCTTTGCCTATGGAGCCGTTTTTGTCCGCCCAAGCGTCCCAGATATGGCTGTTTAGATCTTTAATGTTATTTGATTTTTTCTGCCATATCCAAAGAATCTCGTCCACCGCCGAGGACAGCGAAATCGGCCTCAGCGTTATGAGCGGAAATTCCGACGAGAGGTCGTATCTGTTTACCACGCCGAACTTTTTAATGGTGTGGGCGGGGGCGCCGTCCTCCCATTTGGCGCGGGCGTTGTCTTTCACGAAACAGCCGTTTTGAAGAATATCCCTGCAGGTGTTAATAAAAGCGGTGTCAGCTATACCCATTTTACGCCCTCCTCGCGGCATCGACCATAAGTCTCGCCCTGTTTAAGTCCGCGCCCGCGGGATATTCGCAGCCGGTTGAAAGTATAAACCTCCCGCCCGAGAGCGATTTTATTTGCGAACGGCAGATCTCGCTCCATTCCTCGTCGCTCCCCATAACGGCGTAAGTGGGGGGAACGCAGCCGATAAGAGTTACGCTCCCGCCGTATTTTTCTCTACACTCGTCAAAGCCGTCGCAGTCGTCGGGCGGGTAGAGAAACGAAATGGCGTCGGGGTTCATGTATTTTATCTGCGAGTCAAAATAAACCCGCTTGCCGCAGTTATGCACCAGCACTTTTTTACCCTTTTCGCGGATAGCCCGGGCGATAAGAAGGGCGTCCCCGCCCTCGGCGTCCTCCCACATTTCCTTTGACATAATTGACCCGGAGGCGAAAAGCGTGTCGAGCATAACGCCGTCAACTCCCGTATCGCAGAGCGCGCCGGCGTATTCCGCGAGCGTCAGGGCGATTTCGTGCGACGCGGCCTTGACTTTTTCGGGGCAGTCGTACATATCCATAAACAAGTCTTCCTGCCCGCGGCACATTGAAAGCGTGCCGAGCGGCCCGAAGACAAACGCGAAAACGGGCACCGAGACGCCTATCTTTTTAACCACATACCCGCACAAATCGGCGTAAAACCTCATTCGGTCGGAGCTTTTCCAGTCTACTCTTTTTATTTTGGCGTAGTTGCCGGGGGTTTTTATGATTTTTTTAGAATAATCAGGCCTTGCCGCCTCGTTTTCCGGGAATATCACGCCCTGCCCCCAAGCGGCGCACTCAATCGATAAATCCACAAGCAGGGTAACGCAGTCCATGTCAAGGAGTTCCGCCGCCCTTACAAAGGATTCTCCGCAAAGGGAAGCGTCGGTTGACCACTCCTTGTAGCTTGCCCCTACAAGACCCCTTGCCGCCCCGCAGACAAGCGGCGACACCGCCACCCTCCCGGTCGGTACCCCGGCAAGGGTTTTTTCAATTAGTTCTCTTTTAGTCATATCCCTAAAATTTCAGCGGCTTTTTCCGCGGCGCTCTGGGCGTCGGGGGAATAATAGTCCGCTCCAACCTCCTTGCAGAAATCAGAGTTTATCGGCGCTCCGCCGACCATAATTTTAACCTTGTCGCGAAGTCCGGCCTTTTTTGCTTCCTCAACCACGTTTTTCATCTCATACATCGTGGAGGTCAAAAGCGCCGAACAGCATATAATAGACGCCCTCTCGCTAATGGCGGCCTCGATAAACCTTTCGGCAGGCACGCTCACCCCAAGGTCGACAACGCTTATCCCCTTGCTCTCAAACATTATCTTGACAAGGTTTTTGCCGATATCGTGGAGGTCACCCTTTACCGTTCCGATGACAACCTTCCCCCCCGACAGAGCTTTTTCTCCCACAAGGAGGGGCTTTAACACCGCCATGGCTCTGTTCATCGCCCTTGCCGCCACAAGCACCTCGGGCACGAACACCTCGTTGTTTTTGAACTTTACGCCAACGGCAGCCATTGACGCAAGCAGCCCGTCTTTTAATATGACCTCGGCTTTCAGCCCGCTTTCGATTGCTTCTTTTGTTAAGCTTTCCGCTGTTTCGGCATTTCCCCGCATAACGGCCCGCGAAAGCTCCTCCAAAACCCCAAAGGCTTGATTATCGCTCATTTAAATATCCTTTCCCGTTTTTCGCGCCCAAAGAAAACGAATAACTTGTTTTAAATTAATGCTTGTAAAAAAAACGTATATGATGTAAAATTAAAGTCGGTTTTACCTAAAGACAGCATAGCGACAGCCAAAGGAATGATATTATCCATGAAAAAAAGCTTTAAAATAAAAATAAAAGCCGACGGCAAAACAATTGTTAAAGAATACAACCGCCCCGTGACGCTTTTAAAAGCCCTTGGCGACTGCGGAATAAGCGTGGATTCCGAATGCGGAGGCAGGGGGGTTTGCGGCAAGTGCGAAGTCACGGCGGCGGGCAGTCTTTCGGCAGTCACAAAGAGGGAAACACAGCTCTTCGGGCAAAACTCCCAAAAACGGCTCGCCTGTCTTGCCGTAGCGAACGGCGACTCCCAAATAATTTATAACACAAAAAAAGCGGGTTTTCAAGTTCTTTCTGAGGGAATAACCCCAAAGATAGAAATTAATTCCGGCTTTGGCGCCGGGGTCGGCGTAGCGATAGATATTGGAACCACCACCGTCGCGGCGGGGGCGTATGACCTTGCGACGGGAAAGCTTATAGAGTCTTTCGCCTTTGAAAACCCCCAGCGCGCCCACGGCGGCGACGTGGTGACAAGAATGGACTTTGCCTTAAAAGGCGGGCTTGAAACCTTAAAAACCGAAATTAACGGCGTCATAAATAAAATAAAAAGCAAAGCCGGCGCCAAAATCGCCGTCGTTTCGGGGAACACCGCCATGCTTCACTTTGCCGCGGGGCTTTCCACCGATAAAATGGCCGTTTCGCCGTTCGCGCCGGAAAGCCTGTTTGGTTTTGAAAAGGACGGGGTGTATTTCTTGCCCTGCGGCGGGGCGTATTTCGGCGCGGATATTGTGTGCGGGATTGCAGCCTGCGGTATGGCAGACAGCAAAAATGTGTCATTTATAGCCGATATCGGCACTAACGGGGAAATGGCGCTTTTTGACGGAAAAGACCTTATTTGCTGCTCCACCGCGGCGGGCCCCGCGTTTGAGGGTTATGGAATCGAGCGCGGCATGCCGGCCGTAAACGGCGCGGTAAACGGGGTTTATTTAAACGAAAACAACACTCCGCGATATACTGTCATAGGAGGGGGTACCCCGGCAGGAATCTGCGGCAGCGGGCTTGCCGACCTCGCGGCGGCGCTGCTTAAAATCGGGGTTATTGATAAATCCGGCTATATGGAGGAAAACTATTACCTGACCGAAAACGTGTACCTCACCCCGCGCGACGTAAGAAATCTTCAGCTCGCGAAAGCCGCAATCCGCGGGGGGATAGAAACCCTGCTTGGGGCCGGCGGTGAAAAAAATGAGGTGGAAAAGTTTTATCTCGCCGGCGGGATGGGCAACTCGATAAATATTGAATCCGCCGCCGCGCTTGGGATAATTCCGGCAGATTTCGCCAAAAAGGCAACTCTCGCGGGGAACGCATCGCTTTCCGGCGCGGCAGGCGCGCTGCTTGACGCGGGGTTTTTACAAAAAATATCCGAAATCGCGGGGAAGTGCAAAATTATCGAGCTTGCCGACAGCGACTTGTTCGGCGAAAACTTTATTAAATACATGGCTTTCGGAGGTTGACATATGAAACTTTTGTTTGAGAAGGTTGATTTGCTTTTAGACGAATATGTTGAATTTCTCATTAAGCTCTGCAATATTGAGAGCAAGTCTGACGACAAAGAGGGCTTGGACAGGGTTTGCGGGCTTATTTGCGCGTTCGGGCGGGAAAAAGGCTATGAAATAAAGCCCCTCACACTCGGTAAAGCGGGCAATATTGCGTCTTTGACATATAACCCGGGCGGCAAGGGGGATTTGGTCTGCGTTTCGGCGCATATGGACACCGTTTTTGACAAAGGCGAGTTTGGCTACCCCCCCGTAACCAAAAGCGGCGATATACTCCGCGGCCCCGGCGTTATCGACTGCAAGGGCGGGATAGCCGTCTCGCTTTTGGTTATGGAGGCGCTGAAGCTGTCGGGCTATGACAAACGCCCGGTAAAGCTTATCCTCCAGAGCGACGAGGAAGTGGAGTCGGCGCTGTCTGACCGAAAAACCCTTGACTTTATGCTTGACGAGGCGAGGGGAGCCGCGGCGTTTTTCAACTGCGAGGGGAGGACAAAGGGTTTTCTCACCACGGGGAGAAAGGGCATAATAAGGGTTTGCCTTGATATTTCCGGCAGGGCGGCTCACGCCGGCGATTATTTTGACGGCGCGAGCGCGATAAGAGAGGCGGCGTTTAAAATAATAGACCTTGAGGAAAAAAGCGTCAAAGACGGCATAACATATAATTGCGGGGTGATAAAAGGCGGAACCGCCCTTAACGTGGTTCCGGATAGCTGCAAGGTTTATATCGATATCCGGGTAAGAGACGAGAACGAGTTTGAAAAAGCGATGAGGGAAGTTGAGAAAACCTCCGAAAAAGTGTTTGTCGCCGGGACAAAAAGCAAAGTCGTGCCGGTGAGCCACCGCAAGCCAATGGTGAGGACAAAACAAAACGCGGACTTGTTCGGGCATATAAACGGCGTTTCAAAGCGATACGGCTTTGGCGAACAGCGCGAATTTTACTCAAACGGAGGCTCCGACGCCGCCTACACCACCCTCGCGGGCATCCCGACCGTCGACGACATAGGGCCTGTCGGGGGAAAATACCACACAAAAGACGAGTGGTGTTCCGTTTCTTCCGTCGGGGAATCCGCGAAACTTATCGCCGCGTCGATAATCGAGCTTTAGGGTTTGTCGCTTCAGACAAAAAACAAAAAACAAAAAAAACATATTAATTAAGGATGGGTTTTTCCTGAAAAATGAAATTACTTTGGAAGTTTGCTAACGAGGCGTCGCGCTACCGCGGGCTTTACGCCATAGCCATAATATCCACTTTTATGCTCACACTTCTTAACCTTTCCGCTCCCAAGGTGCTGTCCTCCATAACGGGGATAGTTAAAAACGGAGTTGATATAACCGCCCTTAAAACTTTATTTTTGCTCTCGGGCATTCTTTTGGCGATTTATTTTATCCGCGTCATATTTAATTTCTTGGCGTCATACCTCTCTCATAAAGCGGCGTGGTATTTAGTCGGGGACGTCAGGGACAAGATGTATGAAAAAATGCAACGTCTTTCAATGAGCTTTTTTCACGACAAGCAGACGGGCGACCTCATGAGCCGCTTTATCAACGACACCCGCGACCTTGAGCTGCTTTACGCGCATATAATACCCGAGCTTATCACAAACGTGGTGACAATAACCGGGGTTGTGACAATTTTAATGTTTATAAACTGGCGCCTTGCGCTGCTGACCTGTATCCCAATCCCGTTGATAGCGTTTATGGGGGGGATCTTCTCAAAGAAAATACTCCCTTATTTCAGACGAAACCAAACCATAATGGGGGAACTCAGCGCGCTGCTCCAAGACAACATATCCGGAATGCCGGAAATTCAAGCTTTCGCCAAGGAAGAGTCCGAACTCGTCAGGGTGCGGACAAAAGTGGACGAAAATATAAAAGCCGTGCTTCAGGCGCTTAAACTTTCGGGGTTCTTTCACCCCGCCGTCGGGTTTATATCCGGGCTGGGAACGGTCATCTTAGTGGCGGCGGGCGGGTATTTCGCTTATTTGGATAAAGTAAACGTCGAGGACATAGTGGCTTTCTTGCTTTATTTGTCGCTCCTCTACGCCCCCGTCGCGGGGCTGGCGCAGCTTTTGGAAAGCCTTCAGCAGTCGTTTGCCGGCGCCGAGCGGGCTATGCTTATTCTTGACAGCGAGACGACGGTCAAAGAGGCAGAATCCGCCGAAGTCATGGGGAGAGCGAAGGGGAGCATTGAGTTTGACCATGTGTCTTTTGGCTATGAGGACGGCCTCAGGGTGCTTGACGGCGTGTCTTTTAAATGTTCGCCGGGGGAGATGATTGCATTCTGCGGCCCCACCGGTGTGGGGAAGACCACCATGTCGCGGCTTATTTCCCGCGTTTACGACCCGGACTCGGGGAGGATTTTAATTGACGGCAAGGATATTAAAGGCTTTACCCTTAAATCGCTTAGGAAAAACATCGCCCCCGTGCTTCAGGACACGTTTTTGTTTAACGCCACGATTGCCGAAAACATCGGCTATCCCAAGGAAGACGCCACGCGGGAGGAAATAATAAAAGCCGCGAAGGCGGCGTTTATCCACGACGAGATTACAGCCATGCCCGAAGGCTATGACACAAGAGTCGGCGAGCGGGGGCTGAAGCTGTCAGGGGGGCAAAAACAGCGAATATCAATCGCCCGCGCAATTGTCTGCGACGCGCCGATAATCGTGCTTGACGAGGCGACGGCGTCGGTTGACGCCGAGACCGAAAAGCGAATACAGTCTGCCATAAACTCGCTTATCGGCAGCAGGACGCTGCTTGTTATAGCGCACAGGCTCTCGACCATACGAAACGCGAATAAAATAATCGTTCTTGAAAACGGGCGTATCGCCGAAACCGGCACCCACGAGGAGCTTATAAAAATGAAGTCCCGCTATTACCGGGCTAATGAAATTCAAAAAAACGGTTTATTTTTTGTTGAAAATCAATAATATTAATCAAGCCCGCGCCGCGGGCTTTTTTAAAGCGGTTTAAAGATAACGGTTTTTTGGGGTTATCTTAAAAGAAAATTTTTTTATTATAATTTTACGTCTTTTGAAACTTTTCGTACCCCCGCGGCGTATATGGTGTTAGAGAGGAAAAATTTGTTTTTGTAAAAACATTGTTTCCATAAAAAATCACTGACACACATAATTTTAAAGGAGCGTGGCCTTGTGAAAAAGAAATTTACCATAAAGCTTATTTGTCTTGTCCTTGCGGGGTTGTTTTTAGTGTCCTGCGCGGGGGGGATAAAACCCGACGAGTCGAAAGACGGCAATGAGCCGGATATTTCGGTAATAGACCAATACGCCGGCAAAAAAGGGTTTGACCTTGATAAAACGGTGTATTTATATGAAGACACCCGCGGCCAGATGCCCGAATCGCTCTCAAGCGTCAAGGTCATCCCGTCCGAATCAAAAAACGGGCTGATACCCACCTCGGCAAAGTTTGTCATTGAGACAAAAGGGGACATCGCGGCGGCGGAACTTATGGAATACGTTTCGTTTTCGCCGGCCCTTAACTATTCGCTGAAAATGCTTTCTCCGTGCAGCTTTGAGCTCAGCCCGGCGGAAGACCTTACCGAGGGAAGAATTTACCGGGTTAAGCTGGGGGACAGCGAAAACCCCGTGTTTTCCTTTGCGTTTCAAACAGAAAGCCGGCTTATGGTTAAGTCCGTGCTCCCCGCCAATATGGCGTATGACGTTCCGGTTGACGCGGGAATCGAAGTTTCTTTTACCGACGTTGTGTCGGGGAACGACTTCGCGAATCTTGTCACCCTCGCGCCCGCCGTGGACGGCACTTTTACCCTTTACCCCGACGGCAAAACGCTTGTGTTTGTTCCCAAAAAACCGCTCGCGAAAAACACCGTTTACACTTTGACCGTTAAAGAGGGGATAAAAAGCACCTCCGGCAAAGTGCTGTCGGAGGGCAGGGAAGTTTCTTTCCTCACCGAGAAAAAAAAGGTCAGCGAACCAAAAATAAAATTTTTCGTTATCGGGCGGGATTACTTGTTCAGCCCGGGCGGGGAGAACAACATACCCTTTTACGCCAATACCAATAAGGGCGGGGAAATCACCGCCGAAATATTCTGTTATCCGTCCGCTACGGCGGCCGTTGAGGCAAAAAAGGAATACGAGCTTGTAAAAAATAACTATTACGGCGGGGAGGAATACGTTTACCCCACCGGCGGCCTTGAAAAAATCGGGGACGCCAAAACCGATTGGGCGGGGGGCACGCAGAACAATCAGGGCGGGTTTTTGCTCCCCGACCTTGAAACCGGCGTTTATATCGTTAACCTCACAAGCCATTTTGCCGACGGGGGAAACAAGACATATCAGGTTTTTGTCCAGATATCAAACCTTTCGCTGCATATGGAAAGCGGGGGGAAGAGCCTGCTTTTCTGGGTCAACGGCAAGGACGGCCCGGCAAAGGGAGCAAAGCTGAAAGCGGAGTACTTTGACTATTCGAACGAATTTTTTGTGGAAAGCTCGTCCGGCGGCTATGACACGGTGACGGGCGAAACCGGGGACGACGGCGTCTGTCTTATGAAACCCGGCGGCGGAAACAGCTTGTTCCTAACCGTTTCTTACGGCGGGGAGGAAATTTACACCTTTACGTCTCTTATAAGATCCATTTACAGCCTTTCCTATTACAGCTATGATTATTACAACAGCATGTTTGGTTACTGGTACGGATACAGATACGGCGGCTCGGATAGGTTTTTAAGTTTACTTTACACCGACCGAGAAGTTTATTTCCAAAACGATCTCGTTAACTTTTCGGGGATAATCAAACCCGCCGCTTCTTCGGTGCCATCCCTGAAAAAGCTGTATTTCGGCGTTTCGATGGGGCTTTCGTCAAAAGGCGGAAACATCGGAGAGGTCAGCGTTGACGAAAACGGATTCTTCAGCGGCTCGTTCGACATTGAAAACTTTTTGGGGCGGGGTTTTTACCTCAAGCTTTTCGACGAGTCGGGCGAGATACTGCTATACAAATATATAAATGTGACAGACGAGGAAAAGCCGGTTTACAAAGCTGAAATGAGGTTTGACAAACCCTTTTACACCTTTGGCGACAAAGTGACAGTCTCTGTAAAAGCAAGCTTTTTTGACGGCACCCCCGCGCCGGGACTGGTCTTTGCGTTAAACGAGTATCACTTTTCTATTCAAACCACAATGACCACGGGGAGCGACGGGACAGCGCGGTATTCTTTCTACACAAGACCGATCAGCGTGAGTTCCACCTACCCGCTGTCGCTTTATTTCTCCGCCTATCTGATTGGCGAGGAAACCACAAACCTTAATATCTCGGGAGGAGTGACATATTTCCACTCCCGCGTTTATTTCACCGCCGCCAACGTTTCAAACGACTACTGCGAGGCGTACCTCAACAAGGTTGACACGTCAAAAATCACAAACGAAACGGGCGCGACCTATGAAAACACTATCGGTGAAAAAGCCGAGGGAGAGGCTCTTGTCAAACTGATAAAATACGAGCATAAAAAGAAATATGTCGGCACAACCTATAACCCGATTACAAAAAAAGCCGTCTATACGTATGAATATTATGTCGAGGAAACCTTAATAAGCTCGGCGGTAAAACAATTTAACGACGGCGTGATAAGGCTTGAGACCGTTGAGGTCAACAGCGATTTCAACGGCTATTATTTATATAAGGTTACCTATTACGACAAAGACAACAAACACAACTATGAATGTCAGATTTACGCCTCCCGTCGGGATCAATACAGAGATTACTATTATTATAACACTTCAATCGAGCCCCGCTATATGCTGAACACAAACATCCAAAAATACAGCGTCGGTGACAGCGTCAGGTGCTGGGTTGAGTTCGGCGGCGAGAAGATAGACGAAAAAGTGCTTTACACAATATACACCGCCGGGGGAGTGAGCTTTGTTTATTCGGACGAATACATTTCGTCTTACGAAGACGCGTTTGTCCCCGGGGTCAACGTGTACGCGACGGTTTATAAAAACGGCGAAATTATTCATCTCGGGAACGTAAGCCTTAATTTTGACTACGAAAAATGCGCCTCTCTTGACGTTTCGGTAGAAACGGAAAAGACAACGTTCAAACCCGGCGAAAAGACAGTCCTCACGGTTAAGGGAAAGTTCGGCGACTCCCCCGCCGCCGGGGCGACTGTTGTGGTTTCGGTGGTTGACGAGGCATGCTTCGCGCTTGGGAACCAAACCATTAACGCGCTGGCGTATTATTATCAATCGCTTGATTATTCCTCCATCTCCGCGTATGTTCCGAGGATGTTCAGTTTCGCTTATTCTTATTCTTATTTAAAGGAGCTTTGCTGTGATGAAGCGGGCGGGGGAGAGCTGGAAGCGCCGCGCGGCAACGAAGACCAAAACGGAAACAGCACTTCGATATATCTAAGGGAAATCTTCGCCAACAACCCGCTGTTTGTCAGCGTGGAGCTTGACGGCGAGGGCGTGGGGCATATCTCGTTCACCGTCCCCGACAATATCACCGAGTGGCGGGTGAGCGCCGTCGGATTTTATAACCAAAAGAACGGCGGAGAAAAAATTTCGGGGACAAAAATCGGCAGCTTTGTTTCGGACATTGTCTGCACCCTGCCTTATTTCATAAGCATTTCGTCTTCCGAGCAGTATATATTCGGCGATGACATATCCGTAACTTCCCGCTCGTTCGGCGCGAAGCTTTCTGCGGGTGAGGAAATAACCTACACCGCGACGCTTTATGACGGCGGCGGCAGCGCGATAACCACTAAAAAACTTTCCGTCGATTCGGGGGAAAGGGCGGCGTTTAATTTCGGCAAACTTGAAGTAGGCAGCTACTCCGTGATTGTCAGCGGCGTTTCCGCAAGCGGGTCGGACGCCGTTCGCCAAACGTTTTTCGTGGCTGAAACAGGGCTTTTAATGGATATTTCAAAAGAAATAAAAGCCGATGAAGTGGGGAGCGTCAACCCGGCGGCTTACCCCGTTTACCTGTCTTTTTACGACTCTTCTTATAAAACCTTCCTCGACGTGGCGTATACGCTGATGGGCGGATATTCCGAAAGGGCGGACTCGGCGGCGTCGCGGTATATAGGCGGCGGCGCGCTGCAAAAGCTTTTGGGTTACAACTACCAATTAGAAAGATACAAAAGCGTTATTTCGTCAACCATAAACAGCGAGGGGCTTATCCCGCTTTTGGTTTACGGCGAGGGGGATATCGAGCTGACGGCGAAAATCGTTTCGCTTGCCCCGGAACTTATCCCCACGGGAAGAAAAGAAACGGTTATCGCGGGGCTTTCAAATTTTATCTCAACCGGCAAATACCTTGACGACGTTCAGCTTTGCGCCGCGCTGCTGGGGCTTGCCTCGCTGGGCGAGCCGGTGCTGGCGGATCTTAACTACACCGCGTCCCATTGCGAGGGCTTTTCCGTCAAGGCTAAGCTTTACCTCTGCGCGGCGTTCGGGTATATAGGCGATTTCCCCACCGCCAAGAGCATTTACGGCGACCTTTTAAAGGAATACGGCAAAGAGTCGTCGGGCGAGCTTTACTTTGACGCGGGAAACGCCGAGGAAACCTCAAAGCTCACGGCGCTGGCGCTGTTTACGGCATCGCTCATAAGCAGGAGCGACGCCGAAAAAATGATAAATTATCTTAAATACAGAAACCCCTATACCGATTTTTGCCTGCTTGAGCTCGCGTCATATATCAAGCACTTCCTGCCGGAAAAACTTGAAATATCGACTCTGTCGTACAGCTTGGGCGGCGAAACAAAAGAGATAAGCCTCGGCGCCGGCAGCGTCTACACGCTTATCCTCACCAAAAAAGACGCGGAAAGCTTTGAGGTTGTTTCGGCGAGCCCCACGGTTTTTTCAAGAGTTTGCTATAAGGGCAGCGTTGAGGAAGCGACAACAGGCAAGGCGGCGGCCGAGGAGATGAAGATTACAAAGACAATCTCCCCATATGACATGGAGCGCGGGCTTTATTTGGTCAAGATAACGTTCAGCGGGAAGACCGACAAAGACTACGCCTATTTCTCGCTGTCTGACGTCATTCCCTCGGGCGCAAGGTTTTATTACCAGTTTTACGACCGGTACTACAACAATCACGAAAGCTGTTATGCGTGGCTTAACAACAGCGGGTCCCGTATGGAGGGCGGCATTTATGTGTATAACTCCGGCAGAGAAGCCATGTCCGGCAGGCGAAATTACAGTTTTTACGGCAGCGTCACATATCTTATCCGGGGCGCGCTCGCCGGCGAATATGTCTGCGAACGGGCGCTGGCGATAAACTGCGACGACGGCGTCTACGCGCAAAGCGAAAGGTGTACGGTTAGAATCGACCCTTGGGGCGAATGGCAGATAGTGTCAAAGTCAAAATAATCCCGCCGTAAGTAATATTTTAACCGCAACCATACCATAAAAATAACCATTACCAATACATTACCCTCCTTTATTGCTTTTCTTTTCCCGCAGTAAAAAGCCGCGAATCTCGCGGCTTTTTACATGGCTTTAAATAATATTTTTAAGAAGTCAAAAGCCGTTCTAAGGCATATACGGGGTCATTAAAAGCGGGTTGTAAACCCCGTTTGGTGAGGCGAGCCCGAAAACAATGTCGGCGTCAGCCGAGAGTAAAAAGTCTGTTTCGGCTCTCTTCCCCGCTTTTTTGTAATCGGCGGGCTTTGTTATAAGAGGAAGCCCAAATGATTTTTTGTTTTTTGAGATATATTCCCTGCCAATTTTATCGGCGGCAAGCAAAAGCGAGTATGACGGCGTTTTGCGCCCGTATTCCCTCCCCACCCCGAAAAAATACAACAGCAGTGCGCGGCGAACCCTCGCGCGGGTGAGTATTGTCGAGGCTGCCTTTTCGCAGACCTCGTCGAGCGTCCGGGAGCTCATCGAAGAATTATAAACGCTCTTAAAGCCGCCGGCGTCAATGCCGTAGCAATCTCCCTCCCCGCCCGAAAGCCTGAACTTTGAAATAAACGCCGCGTCAAGCGCCTTGCCGTTCCAAAGCCCGCTTTGACCAAGCGGCTCGCTTGTCGTGCCGGGCAGCAGGGAAAGCCCCTCGTTAAAGTTCGCGGACAGTCTTCTCCTCACCGCCGAGGAAGACAAACAGCCTTTTTCCCGTTTTACAAACAGCGTGTTTATAGAAAGCCCAAGCGCTTTTATCGCCGAAATATATTCCACCGCCAAAATGTTGTTGGGCTTTTCAATTAATTCTTCCCCCGCCCCGAGCGACTCTTTTAAAATTGCTTTTGCCGCCTTTGGGTAAGAGAGGTTGGGGTTGAGCTTTATATATTCCTTGATTTTTTGTCTGTCAAAAAGAACTTCCGCCGCCCTTGTCACGGTTTCTTTGTCGTCCTCCGCGCCGAACGCGAGGGTTTGACACCCGAAAGCGCCCGCGGCAAACACTCCCGCCGCCGCGAAGTCCTTTGCCGAAAGGCTTGAAAAGGGAAAACACAGCTCAAGCACAAGATTGGCGCCGCTGTTCACCGCTATCGCCGCTCTTTGGTATTTTTCGGCGCAGGCAACCTCCCCGCGCTGAACCGAGTTGCCCGACATAACGCAGATCACCGTGGAAAAATCCCGCTTAAGGGTGTCTATTAAATATTTATGCCCGAAATGGAAAGGGTTGAATTCCGATATCACAAACACCGAGGAATCCGTTTTAATCACCGCCTTTCAGTTTGCCCGCCGAACAGCCGCTTACTTCGCGTTTTTAATATCGCGGCCAAAAAGCCCTTGCTTTTTGTCTATATGTAAAGTATAATGGTTGGGCGTGAAAATGTCAATAACGCGGGGAATTATAACATAAAACATAACTTGACTTTTATTTTTTTGCGTTTTTGTTTTCCGCGTTATAAATAACTGCCAAAAATGGATTTTTAGGATATAATCGTAAACGGGACAGTAAAAAAGTCTTCGTAAATAGAAAGGGATGGTCATAAAAATGTATATTCTTGTCGTCAACGCGGGGAGCTCGTCGCTTAAGTACAAGCTTTTTGATATGGGCGCGAAACAGGTCAGGGCAAAAGGGCTTTGCGAATGTATCGGTATAGCCGGCGGGCATATGAAGCACGAGTCTTTGGGTAAGGTGTATGATATAAAAACAGACATCCCCACCCACGCGAAAGCCATAAAAATGGTGGTCGGCGCGCTGTTCAGCAAAGACCACGGCTGTCTTTCCTCGCTTGACGAAATTACCGCCATAGGCCACAGAATAGTTCAGGGCGGCCCGTGGCTTGTAAAATCGGTGATTGTGGACGACGAGGTGATAAAAAAGTTAGAGCTCTGCCGAGACCTCGCCCCTCTCCACACCGAACCCCATCTGCTTGGAATTCGCGGCTGTTCGCAGGCTATGCCGGGCACGCCGCAGGTGCTTGTAATGGACACCGCTTTCCACCAGACCATGCCCGAAAAGGCCTATATTTACCCCATTCCGTTTGAGCTTTATAAGAAATACTCAATCCGGCGTTATGGTTTCCACGGCACAAGCCACAGATATGTTTCGGGCAAGTGTATTGAGTATCTCGGCGGGAACGCCGAAGGCACCCGGATAATAACCTGCCATTTGGGGAACGGCTCGTCAATCACCGCCATAAAAGACGGCAAAGTAGTTGACACAAGCATGGGCTTTACCCCGCTTGACGGAATTATAATGGGTTCCCGCACCGGCGCCGTCGACCCCGCCATTATTCCTTTTATAATGGAAAAAGAAAACATCCCCCCAAAGCAAATGCAGAGCTGGATGAATAAAAAATGCGGGCTTCTCGGGGTTTCGGGCGTTTCGTCCGATTTAAGGGAGCTTACCTCCGCCATGAATTCCGGCAACGCCCGCGCGAAGTTAGCCTATGACATCCTTATTTATGACATTAAAAAATATATCGGCGCGTACGCCGCGGTGCTCGGCGGCGTGGACGCCATCGCCTTTACGGCGGGCATAGGCGAAAATAACCCCGAGTTGAGACAGGCGATCTGCGACGATATGGACTACCTCGGCATTAAGATAGACAGGGAAAAGAATTCGCTTGGCAAAAAACTCCCCGAACCCGCCCTTATATCGGCAGATGACTCAAAGGTAAAAGTCTTTTTAATCATGACAGACGAGGAGCTGGTAATCGCCTCCGACACCGAAACGGTTATAAGGGAGAGCGGTTTATAAGAGATTTTTGTAAAATAAAGGAACCTCCCGCGAATAACCCCAAATTCAAGCGATAATATTTGGCCAAATGGTTGTTATTTTCTTATTAATCTATTGACAAGTTTGTAATAATTCACTATAATGTATTTGTAATATATTCGCAAAGAATTAATATCAAAAGGCATAAATACAGGAAGGATGAACACAATGTTTAAAAACAAAAAGCTAATTATCTCGGCCGCGCTTGTGCTGGCGCTGTCGCTTTCCGCTTTTGCCTCGGCGCTTGTTGTTTCGGCGGCTGATTACAGCTTTGTCGAAAGAACAAACAAGGCATATGAGGTAGTCGACGGGCTTGACTATTCGGAATACACCCTGACAAGCGGGGTCAACGGGAATATTGAGACCGCCACGGCGCTCGAATTTTCCGCGGAAGACTATATACCTATGGTATTTTCGTGTTTTTCCGGCACGTCGGGGGTGCTTTCCACCCAGTACAAATACGCCGAGCAAAAATACGGATATGACGTCGCCGGCATTGTCAACGGTTCGTTCTTTTCAATGGACACCGCCGGGACAGGTTCATACGGCACTCTTGTCGGCATAAACATTTCAAACGGCAAAATATCCTCCGCTCACGCCGGGTACAGCGGCGAAGTGGTGGCTTTTTCATCGGACGGCCATTTTGACGTTGTGAATTCCGCGATAAGCTATACGCTTACGATAGACGACGAGGACGTTCCCAACGGGCTTTACTACATCAACAAGACCTCCGGCACAAAAGAAACCGCCACATGGTCTAATAAATTTTACTACTATGATGTATCTTGCGGCAGAGTCGCCGACACGTCGCAGTACGCCAAGGGCTATGAAGTGCTTTGCCAGAAGGTTGACAACACCGACCTTGTCGTCGGCGGCACCCTCAGGGGCAAAGTCATTTCCGTCACCTCCGACACCTACGGCGGCGCGCTCGCGGGCGACTATTATGAAATGTCGGACAAATTTATACTTTTTGTCAAAAACGACTCAAACTATGTAAGCTATGTCACCGGGCTTAAAGAGGGCGACAACGTAAGCATTACCGCTACCGAAACCATAGCCGCCTCAAAGCAGATAATGGAAAAAGCCTCGTCCGCCATAACTAACGTGGGCTGGGTTGTCAAAAACGGAATCGACCAAACCCTTATCAACTCCACGATAGGCACCCACTCGGTGACGCTTGCCGCCAGATGGACGGCATTTGGCGTCAAAGCTGACGGCACTTATGTGTTCTTCACAACTGAGGGCGGCTCTACGGGCGACACCTCGGGTTCCGTAACGCTGAAGGACGTTGCAAAAGCCATGATCAGCATGGGTTGCGTAAACGTTATCCGCATGGACGGCGGCGGGTCTACCGCCATGTATGTCGCGGACGACGGAACCGGCGAGCCCGGCTACAAATGCCCCAGCTCAAGGGCCGTGGGCGACTGTATACTTATTGTAAAGCGTCCCCAGCCTTCCGAGGAAGCAGAAGAAGCTCTTGACAACCTTATAGACCTTGCGGCCGCCTCGCTTGAGGCCGAAGAGGAAGAAGCCGTCCGCGCCGCTTATGACGCGGCCGTGGCGGTAAGGAGCGCCGATACCTCGACAAGCGGCGACTATACCCGCGCCATTATGAAAATTCAACAGGCGTTTGCCGGCACCGTCGATCTCCTCGACGCCATTGACAAAACGCAGTCGATAAAATATTCGCAGTACTCCGCCTCGGAGCTCGAAGCCATCTGGGCGGCGTATCAGGCCGCGATTGTCGTTAAAAATGACAGCAACGCCACCAACAGCGAAATTAAAGAAGCGGCGGCCGCGCTTAAGGCGGCGATAAACCTCAACCGCAACGTGGCGTTAGGCAAATCATACACCTGCGCCGGCATTTACCCCAACCCTCAGACCGCCTCTTACCCCGACGAGGGCGGCATTAGCCTTACCGACGGCGGGGACGCCTCCGCCGCCTCTTACGGTGACGCCGCTTGGGTTGGCTTTAACTTGGGAGCCGACGACATTGTAAACAATTCTCCGAGATTTTCAAGCATTACGGTCAATTTGGAAGAAACCTATTCAATCTCCAAATTTGTCCTCCGCGTGTACGACGGCAAGGGCGACGCGGGTATAAAAGCGCCCGCCAGCATTGAATTCTTAACCTCTGAGGACGGCGAGAGCTGGACTTCGGCAGGGAACGGCGTACTTGAGAAAACATCGGAGGAAAAATGTATCAACGCTTTTGTGCTTGAGCTTGAGTCCGGCGTGGGCGCGAAGTATGTCAAGGCGATTATCAACCACGACTCCAACTGGGCGTTTATTTCCGAATTTGAGGCGCACAAGAGCGCGGAACCGGTTACGGGCGTGGGCTGGATAACGCTATTCAACCAGCAGATAACAGCCGGAGTCGCCGCGATATTTACCCCCGACGCCACCCCGATCCTCACCTATGAGGCGGCAAACGTCAAATGGGCGCAAACGCTTTTCCTCACTTGGGACAGCGACAAAGGCGGATACAGGGTTTCGAGCATAAAGGGCCCCAATGGCGTTGACGGCGGCGAACTTGCGGAAGGGCAAATAGCCATTGGCGTACATAACGCCGAGCTTGCCGGCGACACGGACGGCTCCACGGCCAACAGAACCTACGCGGCTACCGCGCAAGTCGGCAATTTCGTGGAATTCCACGGAATCTCGATTACAGACAAAGTAATTCTCCCCGGCTCATTCTTTGTAATTGTGTCGGCTGACGACTTTGATTCCAACTATTCGGGCGGCGAAGTCGGCGATATAACCCCGCCGGAAGAACCTTCTGAAGAGCCTTCTGAGGAACCTTCCGAAGAACCCTCCGAACCCACAACCGAAGAACCCTCAGAACCCGTCACAACCGAACCCCCGGTAGAATCAGAACCCGAAACGCCGATTACAGGCGATTCAGGACTCGCGGCGCTTGCCATTATAGCGGTGGTTTCGCTCGCCGGGGTCGCGGTAATCAAAAGGAAGAAGTTTTAGTCATAAGTAAGTTTATAAATTCATAGCATAAAATACTGCCGCCGGGAAAACCCCGGCGGCAGCGCTTTATTAATAACTGTTATGTACTTAAAAAAAAGATTAAAACTCAACCGACATACCGTCGTAGGAAGTTTCAAAACCAAGATTTTTCGCCACAGGGACAAGCTCGTCATAGATAAGGGTGCCGTTATGGGAAAAATGGTTAACGCAGTTTATGGTGGTTTCCCCGACGACTCCAATCTCCCTTAGGTTTTCCCGCAGGGTTTGGCAGGTGTCAAGCCCCATATGCCCCCCCGAACCCGGCAGCGACACAAAGGTGCAGTCATAGCTTATAAAATCGGCTTTTACCTTGTTTGAAGACAGATATTCGTAAAACTCGTTCCCCGGAAGCCCGGTGTCGTGAAGATAAAGGAGCGTACTTCCGCCGCTTTCAATTAAAAAGACCAGCGCGTCTTCTGTCACCATATGGTTGGCTTTGAGCGGAGTCACCTTGTAATCGCCGACAAAGACGGGTTTATACGGCTCTATAACGGTGTAACCCAACCCGTATCTCTCCTCGCCGTAGGTGAGTATCATTTGATCTAACCGCTCTTTAACCTTCGCGTTTCCGTAGATCGCGGCTTTTTTGCTCGTCATATTGTGAGCGTAACAGCCCTCCGAGCGGAAAAAAAGGTCGATGGGGGAACAGTGGTCAAGGTGAGAATGGGTAAAGAGAATATGTTCCACCGCCGAAAAGTCAAGCTTGTTTTGCAGCATATGCATATATGAATCCATTGGGAAATCAATAAGCAAATTTCCGTTAACAAGAGCTTGGCTTCTGGTTCGTATGTTTTTCCCCCCTTTTTCTTTTGCCTTGACGCAGTAAGGGCAGTTGCAAAACACCGCCGGCCAGCCCTCAGCGGCGGCGGTTCCAAGATAAGTGAGTTTCATACAGCTCTTCCATTTCTTTTTAAATAAAAAATTAAAAGCCAAGGCTTTTAGTTCTTTTAAACGGGAAATTATGCTTTGAATAAAATATTATGAAATTAAGATAACCTCTTAAGTTCCCGCTCAAGCCAAATCGCGCCTATCTCAAAAGCGTCGTAAAAATTGGGTTTTTCGCATTGTTTGATAACTTTTTCGTTAAAACCAATCGAATCGTCGGTCAGTTGTATCTGAACAAGCACCCGAGTGGCGACATCCAGCCCCATGGCTTTTTTTGAATCAATTATATTCATAAAAAGAATCGCCTTGTCGTCGGGGAACCCATAGAACAAAAATTGTCCCTGGCGCACCAAAGGCTTGCCCTTGAACATAAGGGTTTTTATTTTATCGCTCATTATATTTGTCCTTTCGTCTTTTTTAAAGCTTTAAATAGTTTTGCACAAGGGAGCGCAAAAGCTCGTCGCGGTCTATCTTTCGTATCAGCGCCCGGGCGTTGTTGTGGTTTGTGATATATGTCGGGTCTTCCGAAAGTATATAGCCGACGATTTGGTTTACGGGGTTGTATCCTTTTTCCTTAAGGGAATTATAAACGCTTTGAAGCGTTTGGCGCATGGCTATTTCTTCTTGTTCTTTTATACTAAACATGCGCGTTTTTGTTGCGTTGTTGTTGCTGCTGCTGCTGCTGCTGTTGTCTTTCATGCCCTGCCCCCCTTTTTATATCTAACGCCATATAGCTTGAAAATACTTAATAAACAGCGCTCCCACATAATATTATAACACATAACGCTCTTATATTGCAACAGTTTTTTTCCCGCCGCTATGTCCGCAGCTTTATTCCCGCCTCGTCGGCAAGCCTGCGGAGGATTTTCGCCACGGCGGACTCGACCTCGTCGTCGCTGAGGGTTCTTTCGGAGTGGCGGAACGTAAGCCTGAAAGCCATGGATTTTTTCCCCTCCCCCAACCCCGCGCCGTGGTAAACGTCAAAGGGGAAGGCGTCGATAAGCGTTTTCCCGCCGAACCGTTTTATTAATTCCACAACCTCCCCCGCCTCGGCGGAGCTTTCCGTGACAAGCGCCAAGTCTCTTTCGACCGACGGGTAAATCGGGATAGGCGTGTATTGCGGCTGCTCCTCGCTTTTTTCAAATAGCTTCGCCGCGCTCAGCTCGGCCGCGTAAACGTCCCCCTCAAGCCCGAACTCCTTTGCCGCCGACGGGTGAACCTGTCCGAAAACCCCGATAACCCCGCCGCCGGACGTTAAATACGCCGCCCTTCCCGGGTGGTAAGAGGGGTTGCCGTCACAGCGAGCAAAACCATAGTTTTTTATGTTCAGCGCCCGGCAAAGAGCCGCAATTTCCCCTTTAAGGTCAAAAAATCCGCCGCCGCCGTAAAAGCCAAGGCAAAACTCCCGCTCTTCCAAAGTTGTGTCCCCATCTTTTTTATAGACGCTCGCCGCCTCAAACAGCTTTGCCTCCGCGGCTCTCCTGTTCGCGTTAAAAGAAAGGGAGGAAAGCACCGACGGCAGCAGCGTCGTCCGCATAGCGGAGGTCTCGTCCCCGAGCGGGTTTAAAATTTTAACCGCGTTTCGCTTGCCGTCGTCTTTCGCGAGCCGAATTTTGTCAAACATTAAGGGTGACATAAACGAATATGAATAAATCTCGTTATACCCCAGCGAAGCGCATAAAGCCGCCAGCCTGTTTATAAAGACGTTTTCCTTTGGCCTTTTGCCCTCTTTGGCGTTCGCCTTAAAGCTTGTGGGGGTTATGTTTTCAATCCCGTAAAGCCGCATTACCTCTTCGGCGATATCCGCCGAGCTGGCGATATCCGCCGTACCGGAGATATCAAGCCGGTAGGGCGGGGTTCTGAGAAATCCGTCCGACTCGGTAATTTCAACCTTTTCAAGGAGCGAAATCATTTCGTCCCTCTTAATATCCGTGCCGAGAAGTGAGTTCACCCTTTCGGGCTCAAAGGGAAGCTTTACCCCTTTTAGGTCGGCGTGGCAAACGTCCACAACCCCGCTCACAACCTCGCCGCAGCCAAGTTCCTTCACAAGCTCGCAGGCGCGGTTTACCGCGGGGAAGGTGTTATAGGGCGGCAGCCCTTTTTCAAACCTCTTTGACGAATCTGTCCTAAGCCCGAGCTCGCGGGAGGTAAAGCGGACGCTCTCGCGGTTAAAGTTCGCCGACTCAAACACAACGGTTTTTGTGGCTTGTGAAATCTCGGAGTTTTCCCCGCCCATAACACCGGCGACGGCGATAGGGGTTTGTCCGTCCGCGATACACAGCATTTTTTGGTCAAGACCCCGCTTTATCCCATCGAGAGTGGTTATGCTCTCGCCCTCTCTCGCTGTTCTCACAACAATCTCCCCGCTTTTAATAAAGCTGTGGTCAAAAGCGTGCATGGGCTGGCCGTACTCAAGCATCACATAGTTTGTAATATCGACAATGTTGTTGATCGGCCTTATGCCAAGCGACTTCAGCCTTGCCCTAAGCCAGAGCGGAGACATCCCAACCTTGACGTTTTTCACCACCCTTGCCGTATAGCGCGGGCAAAGTTCCGGGTTTTCGATTTTAACCCTGATATAATTTTCGGCGGAATCGGTTTTTTTCTCCCCGCCGCACGTTGGTTCCGAATATCTAAACTCCACCCCGAGCGCCGAGGCAGCCTCCCGCGCTATGCCGAGAAAAGCGGTGCAGTCCGGGCGATTGAAGGTGAGCTCAAAATCAACGACGACGTCATCAATCATAAGGGCTTTTGTTATATCCTCGCCGGGCTTTGGCGAAAACTCATCCCCGAGCACAAATATCCCGTCTTCGTCGGCGTAGGGGAAGTCGTGGAGGGTGAGGTTAAGCTCCGAAAGCGAGCACAGCATACCCTCCGACGCCACGCCCCGGAGGCTGCCCGCTTTTATTGTCTTTCCCCCCGGCAGCTTTCCGCCGTCAAGGCAGACGGGCACAAAATCCCCCGGGGAAATATTATTTGCCCCCGTGACCACTTGAATTGTGGTTTCCCCCCCGATATCCACTCCGCAGACAAGCAGGTGGTCGGAGTCGGGGTGGGGCGTTACGGTTAAAAGCTTCCCGACGACGACATTTTTAATATCGCTCCCCGGCACTTCATAGCCTTCGACTTTGGTGCCCGTCATGGTCAGCTTTTCGGCAAACGAATGTATATCTTCCCGGGACAAAGCTTCCTTTCCCCCGGTTATATCAATATAATCCTTAAGACAGTTCAGCGAGACTTTCATTGTTTTGAGAATTCCTTTCATTTGCCCTGCTTTCGGGCGCGCTTAAAATAAGAATTAAAAATATATAAATGACAAAGCCTTAAAACTGCTTTAAAAACCGTAAATCGTTTTCATAAAGCAGCCGCATATCGCTTATGTTATAGCTCAGCATGGCGACTCTTTCTATACCCATGCCGAACGCGAACCCCGAATATATTTCCGGGTCTATCCCGCAGCCCGACAGCACATTCGGGTGAACCATACCCGCGCCGAGCATTTCGATCCAGCCCTCGCCCTTGCAAAGCCGGCAGCCCTTGCCGCCGCAGGAAAAACAGGAAAAGTCAACCTCCACCGAAGGTTCGGTAAAAGGGAAGTTATGGGGGCGGAGCCGGGTGCGCGTGGCTTGCCCAAACATGGTTTTGGCAAACATATTAAGAGTCCCCTTAAGGTCGCCGAGCGTAATTCCCCTGTCCACCACAAGCCCCTCGAGCTGGTGGAATACGGGGGAGTGGGTGGCGTCGGGGGGATCGCAGCGGTAAACCCTGCCCGGGGAAACAATCCGTATAGGCGGGGCGCTGCCCTGCATGGCGCGGATTTGTACCGGGGAGGTTTGGGTTCTCAGCACAACCGAGGGGGAGATATAAAAAGTGTCGGTTTCGTCCCGCGACGGGTGGTCGGGCGGGGCGTTGAGTGCGTCAAAGTTATTGTGGGAGGTTTCTATTTCAGGCCCTTCGACAATGTCAAACCCCATGGCGACAAATATGTCGGCCATTTTGTTTTCGGTCACCCGTAACGGGTGGAGACGCCCCAACTCTTTTTTTGTCCCCGGCAGGGTTATGTCAAGCCTTTCTTCTCTCAGCCGGACATCAAGAGAGGAAGACTCAAGTTCCCGCGTCTTGTTTTCAATTTCTTCCTCAATGGCTTTTCGTATGACGTTTGCCGTCCCGCCCGCCTCGGGTCTTTTTTCGGCGGGGAGAGAGCCCAGCGAGCGGAGCATCTGGGTGAGAAGTCCCTTTTTACCGAGATATTTTATTCTAACTTCTTCAAGTTCCCTTAGCTTTTCGGCGGTTTTTATTTCGCCAAGGGCGTTTTCTTCAATCTTTTTCAGTTCACTAAGCATTTATTGTCCATTCCTTAAAACATATTAGATTATTGAAGCGCGGGGGGAACCGTTTATTCAAGGTAGTCCTTAAGGCGTTTTGAGCGGCTGGGGTGGCGGAGCTTGCGGAGCGCCTTCGCCTCTATCTGGCGGATTCGCTCTCTTGTTATATTAAACACTTTGCCGACCTCCTCAAGGGTTTTGGGTCTCCCGTCCTCAAGCCCGAACCTTAGCTTAAGCACGTTTTCCTCCCTTGGCGTAAGGGTGTGGAGCACTTCCAAAAGCTGTTCTCTCAGCATTGAATAAGAGGCGGCGTCCTGCGGCGCCGGGGCGTTGTCGTCGGCGATAAAATCCCCGAGATGCGAGTCTTCTTCCTCGCCTATCGGCATTTCGAGCGAGACGGGCTCCTGGGCGATTTTTAAAATCTCCCGCACTTTTTCAACCGGAATACCCATATCGCCGGCAATCTCGTCGTCGGTGGGCTCGCGCCCCAATTCCTGAAGCAGCTGGCGCGAAACTCTAAGCACTTTGTTAATGGTTTCCACCATGTGGACGGGGATTCGGATGGTTCTCGCTTGGTCGGCAATGGCACGGGTGATGGCTTGTCTTATCCACCAGGTCGCGTAGGTAGAAAACTTGTACCCTTTGCTGTAATCGAACTTGTCCACCGCCTTTAAAAGCCCAAGGTTGCCCTCCTGAATAAGGTCAAGGAAGAACATCCCCCTGTTCACGTACCGCTTTGCGATACTCACCACAAGCCGCAGGTTTGCCTCGACTAACTTTTGTTTTGCCTTGATATCGCCTTTTTCCATGCTTTCGGCAAGCTCCAGCTCCTGTTCGGCGGTGAGGAGCGCCACCTTGCCTATTTCGCGGAGGTACATTCTGACCGGGTCGTCAATCGACACGCCCTCTTGGGCGAGATAAGTGACCACGGTTTCGGGGTTTTCGTCTATTTCCTCGTCCGTCAGCTCTTCTTCCGGCACATCAAAGGCGTCGGGGTCGACGAGATCGTTCGCGATTTCTATCCCGTTTGACTCAAGGGTCTCAAACGTCTTGACAAGCACTTCAACGGGGCAGTCGGTGTCGTCGAGCGCCTCAAGCACCTCGGCCGCCGTGAGCGTCCCCTTTGTCTTTCCTTTCTCTATAAGTTCGTTGATAACATTTTGCTTTTCGTTCATTTTATACCCAGCGCCTTTCCAAGGTAACCTTAGATATATGTTAATATGTTAATGCTTTTATCTTTTTTATGTATAAAAAACCGTTTTTTCAGGTTTTTCTCTTTTTAAGGCTGTCTATATAGGACGCAAGCCCCTCGGCGGGGTTTTCGGCTATTTTTTGTTCGGCCTCAAACGTCTCTTTGTTTTTCTTAAGCTTTTCCATAAGCCCCGCGAGAAGGGCGGGGGTGCTGTCATCAAGCCGTTCGCGCTCCGCCGTTATCTTCGCAAGCCAAGCAGTCTCGTCCTTTGTGAAAACCTCCCCCGAAATATCGGGTTTTCGCCCGGACTCAAAGTCTTCTTTGAAAACGGAAAACGCCTTTTTCCCGATACCGCTTAAAAACATTGTTTCGTCAATCCCGCGGGCGGCTTCCGCCGCCAAGTCCGGCCTTATGATAAGCAGCGCGAGGATTTTTTCCTCGACCGCGGCGGCGGAAGAAAACCTTGCCTTGTCGCGGTTGAGCTTGTCGCCGAGGCCTACCGCGTCACGGAGCACGGTTTCGGTGAACTTTTGTTTTTCTTTTCTGTAGTTTTTGCGCCTTACCCTCGCTATATCCTCCAGCAGCGCGTCTTTGTTCACTTTAAGTTTATCAGACGCCATTTTGGCGTAGATTTCAATTTCGGTTTTTGTTCCGAGCGTGGCTATATGAGCGCAAATCTCGCGGGCGGCGGCGACTTTTTCATCGGGGGAATTTAAATTTTTACCCGCTAAAATTCTGTTTATTTCGTATTCCGACCTGCTTTCCGCTCCGACGAGAAGTTTTTTAAAAGCCTCCCCCCCATACTTTTTTATAAAGTCGTCCGGGTCTTTCGCTTCGCTGCCGAGCGGGATAATTTTTGCCGTCACCCCCGCCTCCCCAAGTTTGGAAATCGCCCTTTCGGTGGCGTCCTGCCCGGCTTTGTCAACGTCATAAGCGAGGAACACGGTTTTGGCTATCCTCGCGACGGCGCGGGCGTGGCTGTCGGTTATCGAAGTCCCGAGCGTGGCGCAGGCGTTTGAAAACCCCGCCTGCTGGAGAGTTATCGCGTCCATTGCTCCCTCGCAGATAATAAGGGTGCGGTCTTTGGTGTTCTTGGCTATGTTCAGCCCAAAAAGAACCCTTGACTTTTTAAACGCGGGGGTGTCGGAGGTGTTTATATATTTTCGCTCGTCTTCCTCGTTTAGCCTACGCGCCGAAAACGCCACGACATTCCCCGAAATATCCATGACCGGGAACATAAGGCGGTTGCGGAATATATCATACGGCTTGTTGTTTTTAGTTAACCCCACAAGGAAAGCAGCCCTCATTTCCTCAAGGTTAAACCCTTTTTCGGCAAGGTGCTTATAAAGGCAGTCCCAGCCCTCCGGGGAGGCGCCTATCCCGAACCGCCTTATGGTGAGGTTTGATATCCCCCGGTTTTTAAGGTAATCCCTTGCCGTTCCCCCCTGCTCCCCGGTCAGGTATGCGTAAAAAAACCTTGCCGCCTCGCGGGTTGCGTAAATTATCCGCTCTTTGCTGACGCCGGGCTTTTTATGGCTGTTTTCCTCTACTACCTCAAGCCCTGCTCTTTTCGCTAAAAATTCTACAGCCGAGGGGTAATCGAACCCCTCTGTCTGCATTACAAAGGTAATGACGTCCCCGCCCGCGCCGCAGCCGAAGCAGTAATAATTCTGCGGGCCGGGGAATACGGTGAACGAGGGGGTTTTTTCGGAATGAAAGGGGCAAAGCCCCACAAGATTGCTCCCCGCCTTTTTAAGGGGGAGATAGAGGCTTATAAGTTCGCCGATATCGTTTCTGTCTTTTACTTCCTCAAGGAAAGATTTTGAAAACGCCATTCACATCCCCGTCTTATTTGTACTGCCAAACTTTTGGCTGGAATATATCCTCAAACACCGCTATCGCGTATCTGTCCGTCATTCCCGCTATGTAGTCGCACACCACGCGCTCGGTGCCGTCCTCCTCGATGTTCTCCCTGTATTCTTCGGGAAGAAGCCTTGGCTTGTCCGTAAAGTAATTAAAAAGGCAGCCCAGCATTCTTTTAACTTTTTCTTCTTCTCCCCTTGCCGCTTGGCTGAGATACACGGCGTCAAACATAAATTTATGAAAACCCCCGAAAGCCTTCGCGAAAGGCTCGTCCATTCCAATTTCGTCGTCTGACCCGTGGTCTATCACGGCGCTTACCATGGTTTTAATCCTTTGGCTGTGAGTTTCCCCGAAGACGGATATAAATTCGCCGGGTATTTCGTTTTCGCGGAGTATCCCCGCTCTCACGGCGTCGTCGATATCGTGGTTGATATACGCTATGCGATCGGCGACCATAACTATCTGACCCTCTTTGGTGAACGCCCTGCCGTTCGTGTGGTTGACTATCGCGTTTCGCACCTCATAGGTGAGGTTGAGCTTTTCAATGGAATCGGTCACCCTGAGGCTCTGCTCGTTGTGCCTAAACCCCGCCGAGCAGAGCAAGTTAAGCGCCCTTTCGCCCGAATGGCCGAAAGGCGTGTGCCCTAAGTCGTGGCCGAGCGCGGCGGATTCGGTAAGGTCTTCGTTAAGCGCCATCGCGCGGGCTATTGTGCGGGCTATCTGGGTGACTTCAAGGGTGTGGGTCAGCCGAGTCCTGTAATGGTCGCCCTCGGGGGCGACGAACACCTGCATTTTGTGCATCAGCCGCCTGAACGCTTTTGAGTGTGTTATCCGGTCGCGGTCGCGCTGGAAAGGCGTCCTGAGAATGCACTCGGGGGTTTCATACAGTCTGCCGGCGGTGTTTTTGGTAAAGAAAGCGTTTTTGGAAAAAAACTTTTCTTCCGTCTCATAAACTCTTTGTTTGACATTCATGGCGCGTACCCCCTTTTTTTGTCTTTTATTATTATATACGCGTAAAAAAGCGAAAATCCTCTTTTTGAATAAAAATTTAAAATAATAATGAACTTTTGAAGTTTTATCAAAGAAAATATAAGCGGAAGGCTGTTTTTTATTGACTTTGCTCCCCCCGGGTGATAAACTAAGTCTAAAATCCGCCGTACCCGTAAAAAGGCGGCTCGCGGCGGTTTTGCATAAAAATAAAAGGAAGTGGTTAGTATGCTGAGAATCGGCACGGTAAATATTGACACGTCCCACGCGCCGTCGTTCGCGGAAATTCTGCTAAAAGGCGACAGGGCGAGGTACACGTCGATTTATAACGACGGGTTCCGCACCGACAAGGACG
>Ga0265294_10000194_pt1 | contig 76700 bp, 55 predicted proteins | sample MunlanPumphouse3_FD_192504 | JGI IMG/M metagenome (GOLD analysis project Ga0265294, IMG submission 192504) | Groundwater microbial communities from a municipal landfill in Southern Ontario, Canada - Pumphouse #3 | ecosystem: Environmental > Aquatic > Deep subsurface > Groundwater | place...
CATTCCTTTGCTTTTTGTATGGATTGCTGATCGGGAGAAAGGATATGCACCCATCCATCATCTTCTATATCAATTTCCACCTGACAAGCTTCAATGATAGATTTAATCATCTTCCCATTGGGACCAATTATTTCACCAATTTTATCAACTGGAACCTGGAAAGCTTCAATGCGTGGTGCCGTAGGTGCCAATTCTTTTCGTGGTTCCGAAATACATTCTTGCATTATATCCAGGATTTTCAAACGAGCGTTATGAGCTTTATCCAGAGCTATCCGCATAATATCCTTGGTAATACCTTCAATCTTAATATCCATCTGCATAGCAGTTATACCATCACGAGTTCCTGCACATTTGAAATCCATATCTCCTAAGTGGTCTTCTAATCCCATAATATCAGTTAATACCACATAGTTTTCTCCCTCCATAATTAAGCCATTAGCGATTCCTGCGACTGGAGCCTTAATAGGGACTCCTGCAGCCATTAGAGCCAGACATCCGCTACATATGGATGCTTGCGAAGAAGAACCATTAGATTCCAGTGTATCCGTGACCACTCTAACAGTATAAGGGAAAACTTCCTTATCAGGCATTACTGCTATTAAAGCACGCTCTGCTAAGTTGCCATGACCCAATTCTCTACGACCTGGAGCTCCCATTTTTCCGACTTCTCCTACACTGAAGGGAGGAAAATTATAATGAAGATAGAATCTCTTTTTATATTCTATTTCCAAACCATCAATTATCTGCTCATCACTACTTCCACCAAGAGTAACTGTCCCTAAGGATTGAGTTTCTCCTCTTGTAAATAAAGCAGAACCATGGACAATTGGTAAAACATCAATTTCGCAAGTTACTTCACGAATATCATCTAATCCTCTACCATCCACTCTATGATGTTTATTAAGAATTGAATCTCGCACATAACATCTAATCAGCTCTTCATATGCAGCTTTATACCATTTTTCATTTTCTGCATAGGTTTCTTCATTTTCTGACTGATAGTTCTCCAACATTTCCGCTTCAGTGGTATCAAAAGCATCCTGTCTTTCCTGTTTACCAAATAACATAGCAGCTTCCGCTATCCTATTACCATAATCAGCTTCCACTTTTGCCATTATCTCTTCTGGAATGCTTTGTAAGACTACTTCTTTCTTTTCTTTCCCAACTTCAGCAACAAAGTCATTCTGCAAAGCACAGAGCTTTTTAATCTCTTCGTGTCCTGCATAAACGGCATCCAGCATCACCTCTTCACTTAATTCTTTAGCAGCAGATTCAATCATAACCACAGAGGTCGCAGAACCAGCAACTGCCAGATTAAGTTTAGAAAGGTTATTTAGCTCATTCTGATAAGGATTCACTACGAACTGATTATCTATATAACCTACGGTTACACCTGCAATAGGTCCATTAAATGGAATATCAGAAATCATTAATGCTAAGGATGCTCCAAAAACTCCAATTTCAGAAGGCTCATTCTCTCCATCATAAGATAGGACATTCACTACTACATGGACTGGATTACGGAACCCTTCCGGGAATAGAGGTCTTATGCTTCTGTCTATTAATCTGGCAGCAAGTGTGGCATCTGTAGTAGGTTTAGCTTCACGCTTGAAAAAACCACCAGGAATTTTTCCACTAGCATACATTTTCTCTACATAATCCACGGTTAAAGGAAAGAAATCCTGCTCTTCAGATGGTTCTTTGCCCATTGTAGCTGTTACCAGGATAGAGGTATCACCATATCTAATAAATACGCTACCATTGGCTTGTTTTGCCATCCTGCCCGTTTCAATGTAAAGCCGACGACCACAAAATTCTAATTCTCTTTTAATAATGTTAAAGTTATGCATTAACTTCTCCTCTTTATCTTATCCAAGGGAGAAGAAGCAATAGGCAGAAAGCGGTCTAAATTCTGCTCTCAGCTTATTGCTCGAACTCCCTCGGAATTTATCGCTTTTATTTTCTCCGTATATGATTATTTCAAGAAAGAAGGTGCCCGCAATGATTATGATACTGCGGGAACCCACTTTTTAATATAGGAAGAGTTTTACTATTTTCTAAGATTTAGCGCCTTGATTAATTCACGATAACGAGTAATATCTTTCTTCTTTAAATAATCAAGTAAACGCCTTCTTTGCCCGATCAGCTTCAGAAGTCCACGACGAGTGCTGAAATCCTTTGGATGCTGTTTCAAATGCTCGGTTATATCATTTATCCTCCGAGTTAAAAGTGCAACCTGCACCTCAGGTGAACCTGTATCTGATTCATGGAGTCTAAACTCTGCCATGATAGCCTTTTTGGCCTCAGGTGTTAAAGTCATTTCATCCTCCAGATGAATTTTAATACAAGTTTTTTCAACTACTTTATTTGTCCAGCAATTTTTTATATATTGAATGTCTTTTAATCAGGAATAAAAAAATGATGCAATAAAGATGAAATAGTAAAGCGGAAACCTAAAGCAAAATCTCTTAATTGATAAAGCACAGAAAATAAAATGAGGGACTAGCTTTTAACCTTATCCCTTTATGATCTTAAGATTAGGCATATAACAACATTTAGTTAAATTAAGAAGATAGATTTTCTTTATTAACTTCTATCCTTTTAGGGTAAGATCTCTATAAATGAGAAGATCCATCTCCACGATAATTATCTATAAATTACAGCCATAAATCGTATTTATTCTACTTAGTAATTTATTTCCTGTAACTTTTTTGAATCGTCTGAACTTTATGATAAATCTCAGTTGTTGAGTTATCTACAATCTTTTTATCCTTATCCTGTTCTTTCTCTTTCTTTTTGGTTGTAATTGTCTTAGGAACTGATTTAACTTTAGTTGTCTTCTCTAAGCTATCCGGTTTATTACTAGTTTCTTTCCCGGAAGGTGGTGCAGGGGTGTATCCAGCATTACTATATCCATACCCTTGTCCTGCAGGAGGTCCATTATGTCCTCCAGTTCCATTACCACTATAACCACCCCCAGGAGGTGTGGGAGGATTATGTCCTCCTCCATGCGGAGGAGGTGGTGGATTATGTCCGGGGTGAGGAGGACAGTTTCCGTGATGGTGATTGCCTGGATGATGATGTGGATGATGTAAATATCCTCCTGGAGGGGGAGGATACCAGAAGATTCCAGGATAGTAATAAAAAGCTAGGGGGATAGGACGATAACATAATAGAGAATAATGTATACAGATAGAGGTATAACACCTGTCATAATCACGTTTTAATTGGAAGGTAAAGACAGTTGGATGCTTAAGAGCATCTTTCTCCTTTGTATAGAGGAAAGGAACAAAAATAGTCTTCTTCAAAGGAATATATCCCTCTTTAGTAATAATGATATTAATCTTTCTTCCCGGTATTCCTTCCTGAAGAACCATATATTCATCCATCATAACTGGATATACAGGACTAGGAGTTTTACAAAGATAAAGGTCAATATCATAAAGAGAGACATCTGCATCTGAAGGCTTAGTTTTAATTTTGAAAGCTCCAAACATATAATCTGCACAAAGCAAACCTATGCTTAGGAACATACATACGACTAAAAACAACTTCTTATTCATTGTTTCCTCCTTGGAGGAGTGATATTCTATATATTAATACTCTATATTTTTTACATCCTGCAAAAAATAATTATGTTGTTTCATCATAAGATATCGTTTTATTTTTTAGCCAGTTCTATTTATTCGTTGATGATACTTGCTTTTTCACTTTAAACTTTTTGAAATATACTTATTGGAAATGAGCGAGAAATATAAGGATTTTAACTAGGAAATACTATAGAAAACTGAAGAAACCATAAGTTTGCAAGATAGTTGGTGAGGTCACACAAAAAAGTTGACTCTCTAGCTATTTCTGAATTAATGAACATATATTCATTAATAAGAGGATTAAATGCTGTCAAAATGTAAATGTAAGAATATACCAAAAGCAAAACTAGCTGAAATTATTTCCGGTCTTCCCGAAAAAGCCATTATAGACCAGCTTTGTGAATTCTTCAAGGTTTTTGGAGATAGCACCAGATTGAAAATATTGTATTTTCTTTCCTGTAATGAATTCTGCGTAGCTGATCTTTCAGATTTAGTAGGAATGCAACAATCTGCAGTTTCGCATCAGCTTCAAACTTTGAGGCTTCATCGTTTGGTAAAATGTCGTAAAGAAGGGACAACAACTTACTATTCTTTAAATGATAATCATGTTCAACAAATCTTCGGAATAGCTCTAGAACACATTAATGAAGGTTTTGTAAAATGACTATAAAAGAATATGATATAGAGAATTTGCATTGTGCAGAATGTGGTAGCAGGATTGAAGCAGGAATAGAGAAACTACCTGAAGTGGAAAGTGCTAATCTTGATTATGAGAATAAAAGACTTTCCATAAATTATCACCAGGTAGTTGATGACCCCTTAGCGCGTCTTTATCAAGTTGCGTATTCTATTGATCCTGGAGTGGTCTTTTCTCTTCATCCGGTTAGTATGAGCAGTAAAATTTCTTCTTTATTCTGGGTATTTTTAGGGGTAGGTGCAGGATTGCTCATAGCTGGTGAATTTCTTCCTTATACTTTTCAACCCTGGATTGGTGTACTGGGATGGTTTTTAGTAGGACACAGAGTATTAGCACAAGCAATAAAGTCCCTCACACAGAAAAAGGTTTTTACTGAACATTTCCTGATGAGTATAGCCACCATTGGAGCTCTTATTTTAGGTGAATATTTAGAGGCTGGAGCGGTAATGATTTTCTACGAGTTTGGCGAATGGTTAGAAGGTAAAGCTCTGGAACATTCTCGACGAATGGTAAAAAATAAACTTAATATAAAGACGGAAATTGCTCATTTAAGAACGGAAGATGATATTCAGGATAAGCCCTTATCTGCTATATCAGCAGGAGATGTTATTATCATATATCCTGGTGAAAGAGTTCCACTTGATGGTATTATTATAAAAGGAGAAAGCTCGGTAGATACTTCTTCATTAACGGGAGAAAGTGAACCTCTCTATGTAGGTGAAGGAACTGTGATTTACGCAGGATTTTTAAATAATTCTGGAATGCTGGAACTTCAGGTAAAAAGTGTAGCTTCTGAGAGCACAATTGGCCGCATTTTAAAATTGATAGAAAATGCAGGAGTAGCTAAATCAACTCAAGAAAAATTCATTACCCGCTTTGCCAGATTTTACACTCCTGCTGTTGTAGGTGCAGCATTGTTAGTTTTTCTTATTCCCACTCTATTAGGCGCTGAAGCAGCTATCTGGTTTAAAATTTCACTGGTATTTCTTATTGTTTCTTGTCCCTGTGCTCTAGTTATTTCTATACCCCTAACTTTCTTTATTGGTATAGGTAACGCTGCTAAGAAGGGGATAATAGTGAAAGGAAGCGGATATCTTGACATACTAAGACAAGTCCGAACTATAGTTTTTGATAAGACGGGAACTCTAACGACAGGCGAAATGCAAATTGAAAAAGTGTATGTCAATGGTGACTTTGATCCAGAAATGTTGTTAGAGATTCTCTGGCTTTGCGAATACAACTCTTCTCATCCCTTTGCTCGGGCAATAAAAAACACTTATCAGGGAAAATTTAATAGTCAACAAGTAAAAGCCTATTCTGAATTTCCCGGGAAAGGAATAATAATTATTTATGGCAAAGATAGATTAATTGCGGGATCAGAGGATTTCTTAACTAATATGGGATTTTTGGATTTAGTTCATCCACCAAGTCAAAGTGTTGTGCATCTAGCCAAAAATAGCTTCTATCTTGGTTGTATAACATTTTCCGATGAAGTTAAATCAGGAATGAAGGAAACAATAGCTAACCTGAAAAAAAGGTGGATAAGGAAAACGATTATGCTTTCGGGAGACAGGACTCCGAAAGCTGAGAAAGTGGCTAAAGAATTGGGAATAGATGAGTTTTATGCCGAACTACTTCCGGACCAGAAACTGGCAAAATTAGAAGAAATCATTAAAACGAGCGATGGCAAAACAGCTTTTGTTGGTGATGGATTGAACGATGCTCCAGCTCTTGCTCGTGCAGATGTGGGAATAGCTATGGGAGGAATTGGGAATCAAGCTTCCATTGAAAGTGCTGATATCGTCTTATTAAATGACCGTCCTCAGCAATTAGTAGAAGCTTTTAATATCTCATATAAGGTTGGGAATATGGTCACTCAAAATATCATTATTGCTTTGGGAATAAAAGTTTTGATTATGCTTCTTGGATTATTAAGAATTGCTGGACTCTGGGAAGCAGTTTTGGGAGATGTAGGTGTCACTATTTTAGTGATATTCAATTCCTTGCGCTTGCTAAGATACAAATCCAATGCTTGACAAAAACATTAATATATGATTAATTGTCAAAATAATGCAAATATAGGGGTTGTAATGCAAATAAGAATCACTTTGCCTGACGGTTCAGAGAAAATTTATGACCATCCTGTAACAGTAATTCAGGTGGTAGAAGATATAAATCCACGCTTAGCGGAAGAAGCTGTTTGTGCCGAAGTAGATGGAAACCTCGTAGATTTAGATTACTTGATTGATCACGATGTTAAGTTAATCATTCACACTTTTAAAACCAAAGAGGGAAAAGAAGTATACTGGCATAGCACGGCACATCTGATGGCTCAAGCAGTAAAACAATTATTTCCTGAGGTCAAAGTGGCAATAGGACCAGCCATAGAGCAGGGTTTTTATTATGATTTTGATAAGGATGAACCATTTACTGAGGAAGAGCTTCAACAGATAGAAGAAAGAATGATTAGGTTAAGTAAAGAAAATCTCCCTTATAAAAGACAAGATTTAAGTAAAGAAGAAGCAAAACAAATATTCAGTCAATTAGGTGAAAGCTATAAATTAGAAATTTTAGAGGATATCCCTGATACCGATACTATTAGCGTTTACAGACAGGGTGATTTTATAGACTTGTGTAGAGGTCCTCATCTACCTCGTACCGGAAAAATTAAGTTTATAAAACTGCTTAAATCTTCTGGAGCTTACTGGCATGGTGATGAAAAAAATAAAATGCTTCAGCGTATCTACGGAATTAGCTTTCCAACTGCAAAAGAACTAGATGAATACCTGGATTTTTTGAAACAAGCTGCTCTTAGAGACCACCGCAAATTAGGAAAAGACCTGGACCTTTTTTCTATAAATGAAGAAGTTGGACCTGGCTTGGTTCTCTGGCATCCCAATGGAGCTATGATTAGACATCTTATTGAAGCCTATTGGAAAGAACAACATTTGCTCAATGGCTATAAGTTTGTTTATACACCTCATATCGGAAAATCCAGTTTATGGGAAAGCAGTGGACATCTCGGTTTTTACAAAGAGAATATGTATTCTGCTATGGATATTGATGGTCAGGATTATTATATTAAACCGATGAATTGTCCTTTCCATATAGCTATTTATAACACGAATCTACATAGTTATAGAGAGCTTCCTATCCGTCTAGCCGAACTTGGTACCGTCTATCGTTATGAAAGATCTGGAGTTTTGCACGGTCTGATGAGAGTTCGTGGTTTCACTCAGGACGATGCTCATATTATTTGCACTCCTGAACAGCTTAATGAAGAAGTGGAAAAACTAATCGTTTTTGCTCTTGATATGCTTAAACATTTTGGATTTAAAGAATTTCTGATTTATCTTAGCACTCGCCCAGAAGATTGTGTTGGCGAACCATCAGATTGGGATACTGCCACTGAGAGCTTGCGTCAATCTCTGAATAAACTCGGATTGGAATATGAATTAGATGAAGGTGGCGGCGCTTTCTACGGTCCTAAGATAGACATAAAAATTAGAGATGCCCTCGGAAGAGCCTGGCAATGTACAACTATTCAGTTCGATTTTAATGAACCTACTCGCTTTGATATGACATATATTGGTGCAGATAATACTCCTCATCGTCCCTTTATGATACATCGTGCTATTCTGGGTTCTATAGAACGATTTTTTGCCACTTTATTGGAATATCATTCTGGTAATCTTCCTCTCTGGTTATCTCCTGTCCAAATAATAATTTTACCTATTACAGATAGCCAATTGGAATATGCTCATAAGCTAGAAGAACAATTTATCCGAAAAGGTTTACGCTGTGAACTAGATGCTCGCAATGAAAAGGTAGGTTATAAAATCCGGGAAGCGGAGATCAAAAAAATACCTTATATGTGCATCGTTGGTGCTAAAGAAGCAGAAAACAATCTTCTCTCTATGCGTCGTCATAAAGTAGGAGATTTAGGCATAATGACCTTTGATGAGGCTTTAAGGCTTTTAAATGAAGAGCTCTGATCTTATCTTTTTCAAGGGAAAATAATAGATTATGTCTACTTTTGAACTTATCCGTGAGGAATTAAACCGTGAAGCAGAAGCTATCAAAAGAGTAGCAGAACAGCTTAATCCAGAAGAGGTGGATAAAGCCTTTAATCTACTCAGAAATTGTAAAGGAAAAATAGTATTGACTGGTATTGGAAAATCAGGTATTATAGCCAGAAAAATTTCAGCAACTCTAGCTAGTACAGGAACTACTTCTATCTTTTTACATGCAGCTGAAGGAGTGCACGGTGACCTCGGAATGCTTCAACCTGACGATGTGGTTATGGCTGTTTCCAATAGTGGTAACACTCAGGAATTGCTTTCTATTATCCCCTATATTAAATATATTGGAATCCCCTTAATTGCCATTACTGGTAATCCACATTCCCCTCTAGCGGAAACAGCTGATGCAGTTCTAGATTGTAGTGTTCCTGCTGAATTTGAAGCTCTTGGGTTAGTTCCTACTTCAAGTACAACAGCAGAACTTGCTTTAGGTGATGCCCTGGCAATACTACTTCTTGAGGATAAAGGATTTTCTCTGGAAGATTTTGCCCGCTTTCATCCAGGAGGTAATATTGGGAAAAAGCTGCTTATCAAAGTTCGTGACCTTATGCATACGGGAGATGAATTACCTCTAATTGGTGAAGAAGCTGCAATGAGTGAAGCAATTCTTGAAATGACCTCCAAGAAACTTGGATGTGTAGCAGTAGTAGATAAAGACAAACATCTGACTGGAATTATAACCGATGGAGACCTTCGTCGTCAAATTCAGCAAAAAAAAGATAAACTTCTTCAACATAAAGTTCAGGAATGTATGACTCTACAACCTAGATATGGTCATCCTGATCAGCTGGCAGCAGAAGCCTTAAAATTGATGGAAGACCACAAGATTACGATGTTGCCTATCGTAGACAATAAGAATAATCTGGTCGGAATGCTACATATGCATGACCTCATTGAAGCTGGAATTCTATAAAATTACTCCACAGTCACACTTTTTGCCAGATTACGAGGCTGATCTACATTCAATCCTTTTAAATCTGCTACATAATATGCTAATAATTGAAGAGGTATCACCGTTAGAAGTGGTTGCAAATTCTGCAGAGTGGAAGGCAAATAAATTACTCTTTCAGAAATATTTTCCAGTTCCGTATTTCCTTCATTAGTTATAGTAATCAAGCGAGCTTTGCGAGAATATACTTCTTCTAGATTATTGTGAATCTTATCATATAAAGGGTCATTAGTAGCAATAGCAATAACGGGCATTTCTTTATCAATCAAGGCTATAGGTCCATGTTTCATTTCTGCGGCAGCATAACCTTCTGCATGGATATAAGATATCTCTTTAAGTTTTAAAGCTCCTTCCAGTGCTACAGGATAATTTATACCTCTACCAAGATACATAGCATTATGTGAATCTTTTATAGTTTCTGCTATCTCACGGATATATTCACTTTGTTGTAAGATGCTTTCAATTTTAGCTGGAATCCTTTGTAATTCACGGATATATTCTAATCCTTGAATTGAAGATAGGTTTCTCTGTCTTCCAAGTAAAATAGATAGCAGAAATAGAATTGTTATTTGAGAAGTGAAAGCTTTAGTAGATGCTACTCCAATCTCAGTTCCAGCATGAATATAAGATCCACCATTACTTTCTCTAGCGATAGAACTACCTACTACATTTGTGATACCATAGACCTTAGCTCCCTTGGATTGAGCTTCTCTAAGTGCTGCAAGAGAATCTGCTGTTTCTCCTGATTGACTGATGACAAAAATCAAAGTATTGTCTTGAATAATAGGATTGCGATAGCGATATTCAGAAGCAAATTCCACCTGGACAGGAATTCGGGCAAAATCTTCTATCATATACTTACCTATTAGGGCGGCATGATAGGAAGTTCCACAACCGACTAGATGGATTTGTTCAATCTTACTTATATCCTGAGGAGTAAGTTTTAATCCACCTAATCTAGCATTGCCGCTACTTTCATCAATTCTTCCGCGGAAAGCATTATCTACAGAAATAGGTTGTTCAAAGATTTCTTTGAGCATAAAGTGTTTATAGGGTCCCTTTTCAATAGCCGAAATATCCCAATCTACTGTGGATACTTGCGGTTTAACCTTTTCCCTAAAACCATTAGTAATCTCAAAATAATCCCCCTTAAGAATGCATAATTCATCATCTTGAAGATAAAAAACTCTTTTAGTATGAATAACAATAGCTGAAACATCGTTAGCTATAAAATGTTCGTTATCTCCAATTCCAACAATGAGAGGTGAACCTTTTCTAATAGCAAATATCTGATCTGGCTCATCTTCACATAGAATCGCAAGACCATATGTGCCTTCTACTTTTGATAAAGCAACTCTTATAGCTTCTTGTATTGTGGGTTCGGAAGTACGGTATTGTTCAATCAGATGAGCAATTACTTCAGTATCAGTATCGCTAATAAACTGGTGTCCTAGTTCTATCAATTGCTTTTTCAGTGGTATATAATTCTCAATTATACCGTTATGGACTATCGCTATTTTACCATAACAATCTATTTGAGGATGGGCATTAACTTCACTAGGTTCTCCATGTGTTGCCCATCTTGTGTGAGCTATAGCTACACTTCCAGAACAAAGATTAGGTTCCGGTAAAGAGCGTTCTAGATCTACAATCTTACCAGGTTTTTTATAAATTTGCAGTTTATTGTCGTGAATGATAGCGCAGCCAGCGCTATCACAACCACGATATTCCAAACGTTTTAAAGCCTCAATAACTATTGGCAAAGCATTTCTTTTCCCAATATACCCAACAATGTTACTCATAATTAAACCTCCTCTAAAATAGTTATTTTATTAAAAATCGTCAATGATAATATGAATATTAAGATGGCAGGAATCGTCAACCAATATTTAAGATTTTCGCCATCCTGAATAAAAACCCTCATCCAATTCTGTTCACTAAAAGTAGTAATCACTAACGCCAGTGTGTTATTGATTATATGGAAAAACATACTATTTACGATAGAACCTGTACGCCTAGTTATGTAACCTAAAAGTATTCCTAAAAGAAGCACTGGCAAAAAGCGGAAAGGGTCTAAATGAAATAACGCAAAAAGAATAGCTGTAACAAATATAGGATACCAAAAATTCTTTTGCTCAAAAAAGCGCATTAGAAATCCACGAAATAGTATTTCTTCACAAATTCCAGGGAGTAGAGCTATTACTATAAACATCTCCCAAAATGAGATATCCTGAGTAAAAATACGGGACATAGCTTCAATGTATTCCTGCGGAAACGGAAAGAAATGGTTTATAACTTGAGCAATAATGCTCACTATCATTGAAGCGGAAATAGCCATAAAAGGAATAATTGCTAGTTCCTTTGCTTTAGGTTTTTTTAGTCTTAGGATTTCAGCAGGTTTGTATTTTCCCAATCGTAGCAAAATCAAAACCGGAAATAGAATTATAATCAGTTCAGATTGAATTAATCCATTTACCAGATTTGCTGCTTGCCATTTTCCTCCAAGATAATACAATGCAGCAAGAGCAAGGCAGAAATACACTATCCCATAAAAAGGCGAGAAAAAGGTGCGTTTATTTTTTATTTTAATTTTACCGCCTTCTTCCTGAGTGCGGAAAAGGACTGATTCGGTATTGAATAATTTAACTGTAATCCAGATAGCTATTACATCAAGAACCAGTGTGGAGCCAATAGTTAACAACAAATGCGAGAGCTGATAATTGCCAATTAGAACAACTTTGAAGAGGAGAGCTACATTTATTACTGGAACCAGAGCAAGAACATTATTCATTTCTACTGTAGGAAGGAAGCTAATCATCCCCATCAGCATAGCTATGATTATAATAGGTTGCTCATAAGTTCTAGCTTCTTTCATATTGCGAGAAAAGGTGGAGATAGAAAGCAGAATGGCAGCAAAAAGAGTTGCTAGAGGTATCATAGCCAAAAGTAAAATCAAAAAAGAATTGATAGGCATCTGAATTCCCTGCATATCTAATCCCGATTGAGATAGCAAATACTGGATAGAAAAACTGATACTTACTAGATTGATAATCACATTAACCATTGCCATAGTAACAATAGTGAGATATTTTCCCAAAACAATCTCACTACGAGAAACGGAGGATACCAGTAATGTTTCCAGAGTTTGTCGTTCTTTTTCTCCTGCAACCAGGTCTGCTGCCACCACTGAAGCTCCAGTAATAAGAAGAAGTATCATTAGGTAAGGAAGTATAGTCCCCAGAATATTTCCCATCTTTTTTTCTGTAGTGGAGGTATCTAGGGGCATAATTTCCATTGGTTTGATAATTTGCTGGTCTATATCTAAAGCTTGTAATCTTTGGGCAGAAATCTTCTGTGAAGTATTAAGCAAAGAACTCTCTAGTTTATGATAGACCATCAAACCCTTTTCTCCCGAGCCATCATAGCGAATAGTCACTAAAAAGACCGGTTCTTGATTAACATTCAAAGAATCTTTAATAGTAACAATAGCATCTATATCACCTTCCTGATAAAGCAGATTCAGAGTAGGTGGAGCAGGGATAATCTGAAAATGCTCTATTTTCGTTAAATCTTCATAGATGGAATCTCTGATTGCTAAGGTTTCCGGGGTGCGAAAAGTGAGGCTGTCTTGAAAAGCTACAGTGGCACCTCTTTTTTCAAGAACATCGGCTTGACGAGTCATAATCGCACCAAAACCTGCAAAAAGCAAAGGATAGAGAATTACAGGTAAAATTATCGTGGTAAATAGAGTGCGTTTATCCCGAAACAATTCTAGCATTTCCTTTTTATATATAACAAACGCTTTCTTAAAATTCATTTGCAACTACCTTTAATTCTCCATTTGCTTGATTGATGTAATAAATAAAGATATCATCAAGGTCTTGAAGTTTGGTCTCTTCTCTCATTGCTTCTAAAGTTCCCTGTTTTAATACTTTCCCTCTATGTATCATAACGATTCTATCTGCCAATCTTTCAGCTTCACGCATTATATGAGTGGAAAAAAGAACACATTTGCCTTGATTTCTACATTCCCTTATAAAGGAAACAATATTGCGAGCAGTAAGAATGTCTAGACCGATAGTAGGCTCATCAAATATCATAACCGGTGGATTGTGAATAATAGAACGAGCAATGGAAACCTTTTGTTTCATACCACTGGAAAGAAATTCTATCTTTTTATCCAAAAATTCATCCATATCCAGGATTTCGGACATCTCTCTAATCCTGCGTTCTATCATACCTTCTGGAACAGCATACAGTCTTCCAAAATAAGTCATAAATTCCCGGGGAGTTAGCCTTTGATACAAACCTGTATCTCCAGAAAGAAAACCTACATTTTCTCTAACTTTGTCTGCTTCTGCTACAACATCATATCCTTCAACTTCAGCTTTTCCGGAATTAGGTTCAAAAATGGTGGAAAGTACGCGCATAGTAGTAGTTTTCCCAGCTCCATTAACCCCTAATAGACAGACTATCTCATTATGTGAAGCATCAAAAGTGACTTCATCTACGGCACGAAAACTCGTCCCATCCTTTTGTATAAATTCCTTTACTAGAGATTGGACCTTTATCATTAGTATCCTTTTGTTATACATTTTTATTAGTGTTAAAGAATTTGGGAAGCACTGTTAATGTCAAGTTTTTCTCTTTTGGTTATCGTGAATTCTATTAAAGTAATCTATAAAATTTAACTGTTAAGAAAGATTACAAAAGTATTCAATTTCTTTTAAACATATAATTATTATCATCAGGATATATATATAATTTATTTTCCCTTCAGGTTTAGTTGATTGAGAATAATCAAATGAGTTCTACAAACCCAGAATTTAACACGCATATTATTTACTGCTTTCAGAAAAATACATTTGGCTTATGTTCATAATAATAAATGTCCAACTTATGTCCAGCTTATGTCCAGCTTATGTCCAGCTTATGTCCGAAGTCGGACATAAGCTCCATATTTTTGGGACATTTTTAGGCTATAAAGAATTCATCTATATGCAGGATTGTTGAATATAACTAATAAATATGAGATTAATAGTTGATAACTGGTAAACAAGGCGGATTATAGTATTTTTCTGATCTAGGTGAAGACGAATTTTCTTTTTATCAAAAAAATGATTTCCAACTAATAATATAGAACGGTTGTATTACTTACTTAGATTTAAAGAATTTATTGGGAATAACAAACAGAAAAATAGAAGTAAAAGCTTGACTAAAAAGTATAGAAATAAAAAAGTAGTAACAATAAAGATAGAAGGCTGGAAGGAACAGCTAAAACAAAAAAGCGAGATAATCAATCATCCCATCACTATAAGAAGTGAGGAATATCCATTATGAGAGATCCATTCCGTATACTCAATACCTTGGAAGCTGCCTATGTTCTTGATGTAGCAACTGGAAGAGGTGATTTCATTAAAATATTAAGAGACAATTTGAAATCGTATATTAAGATAATAGGTGTAGATTCCTCGGACAAAAATGTTGATCGTGCCCAAAAGCTATTTCCCGAAAATGATATAGAAATATATCAGATGAATTTGGAATCATTACGGTTAGATGATAACACTTTTGATCTAGTAACAATTGCAGATTCCTTGCACCATTTAGAAAATATGGAGGCAATATTTTCCGAAATGTTGCGAGTATTAAAACCAGGTGGCTCTTTATTAGTTATGGAAATGTATAGTGATGGCGACCAAACTGATGCACAACAAACACATATAATGCTGCACAACTGGTTAGCAGCTATTGATCGTAAATTGGGTGTGTATCATCATAATATATATATGCAGGATGAAATCCTATCCTTTATGAATAAACTTGGATTAGATGATTTGGTGGTAGATGCTTTTTATCATCCCGTTGATAACCCCAAAGATGCCAAAAATTGCGAAACTTTGAAAAGAACCTGTCAAGAGTCCTTTAAACGTTTGGAATCTTTAGAAGATAATGAAGAACTCATAGCTGAAGGTGATTCATTGTTGGATCGTATAAATAATATAGGATGTGCCTCAGCAAGTAAACTACTGATAAAGGGAATAAAACCCCTTTCCAATAAAAAAGAAAATCTCAAGGAGAAATAAATGCCTATTGAAGAAAATCTATTTGAAATGTCACAAGCACAATTAGCACGTTTAGCCAAAAAACTAGACATTCCAGGCTCCAGTCAACTTAAGGGTAAAGACCTAATATTTAAGATACTAGAATTTCAAGCTGCACAGGAAGGTCTCGCTTTTATAACTGGATGTTTAGAGATAACTGATGATGGATTCGGTTTTCTGCGTTTCCCAGAAAACAACTATCTTCCTGGTAAAGATGATGTCTATGTGTCCCAGACACAGATACGAAGATTCGCTTTGAAAACGGGTCATATGGTTTCCGGACCTGTTCGTTCACCCAAAGAAGGAGAAAAGTATTATGCTCTTCTCCGGGTTGAAGCAGTAAATGGTATGTCCCCTGAAGCCTTACAAAATCTTCGTTCCTGGGATGAGCTTACCCCCTACTATCCCACTGAAAGACTAAATTTGGAATATGACCCTGAGAATTATTCTACTCGTATTATAAACCTTTTCACTCCTATTGGAAAAGGACAACGCGGGCTAATTGTTGCTGCACCTCGTACCGGTAAAACCACTTTACTACAAAATACTGCTAACGCTATTCTAACCAATCATCCTGAAGTCCATCTGATTGTCTTGTTAGTAGATGAACGTCCAGAAGAAGTGACAGAAATGAAAAAGATTCTTAAGCCTGGAAATCGGGAAGTGATAAGCTCCACTTTTGATGAATCTCCCAAAAACCATACCGCAGTTAGCGAAATGGTGTTAGAAAAGGCTAAAAGAATGATAGAATTGGATCAGGATGTAGTTATAGTTTTAGATAGTATCACTCGTCTGGCACGTGCATATAATAACATAACTCCTTCCAGTGGAAAAGTTCTTAGTGGTGGTATTGATGCTAATGGTTTGATAAAACCGAAAAAATTCTTTGGAGCAGCACGAAATACAGAAGAAGCTGGTTCTTTGACTATAATTGCCACTGCTCTAATAGATACTGGTTCCAAGATGGACCAGGTTATCTTTGAAGAATTTAAAGGTACTGGTAATATGGAACTAGTGCTGGATAGAACTATTTCTGATATGCGACTTTATCCTGCAATAGACCTAGTGAAAAGTGGAACCAGAAGAGAAGAATTGCTTCTAACTAAAAATGAATTAAATAGAATGTATGTTTTGCGTCAATATCTTAAGACCTTAAGTCCTGTTCAAGCAATAGAGACCTTGCGTAATAAGATGCAATCCACCAGTACTAATGCAGAACTTTTGAAATCTATGAGCAATTAAGCTAGCTTATTGTGATGTTCTATGCCCTATAAACTCAGGGTATTTCTGTTAATTGCTTTATTAATTGCTTTGTCCCTAAAAGGGTATTCAGCAGAATTAAGCAAAAATTTTCAGTTGCTGGAAAAAAAATTCCAGGAAGGTGACAATGCAGGATTAACCACTCTCCTAACAACCGTCACAGCTAATAATGATGAAGATAGAGCATTGCAGTTATACCTCTCAGCAATGCTAAAAAAAACGGAAACCGAATCTGTAGCTTCACTTCAACAAGCAGTTAACTTATATCCTAAAACTTATTATGGACAGATGAGTATGCTGGAACTTGCCAAATACTACATTCTGAAAAGAGAGATAAATCAAGGTGAAGAACTATTATATAAGATTACCAATGCTAAAATCATAGAAAAATTTTACTGGTTGGGATATTGTGCAAATTACAAGAATAATTACGATAAGGCAATATCTTATTGTGAGAACTATATCAGAATGAGTTCGGACAGTAAATATCTGGAAAATGCCTATTATTTAATAGTAGATGCTTATAAAAAACAGGGTAAATATCAAAGTGCCATTACAACTCTGGAAAAATTACGGAAGATTGAGGGCTATCCTAAAAATGAGCAATATTTCTATTATCAATTGGGATATTGTTATCAGCTCTCGGGCAATTTTAATGATGCCTATCAAAACTATAAAAAATCCTTTGAATTAAATCGTAACTCTCCTTTGGCATTTTTGGTAGAGGATAAACTCTTTGAGCTACGTAATCGCTATAATCCATCGTTAGACCTTTCTTTTCTATACCCTTACACTACTCTAGAGATCCCAGGACTAATCCAACCAGAGATAACTGTGCCCCCATCAGCTTCCGTTAATAAAGAAATGCCACTTAAACTGGATAGTAAACCTGAATCAGGTTTTTATGTACAGATCGGCTGTTTTAGCTCTGAAGCAAATGCTTGTAAAAGAACTGAAGAAATCCGCAGTCTCAATATCTCTGCTTTGTATTTTGAAGATAAGAATAAGAAGAATACGCCCTGGGTAGTAGCAAGTGGTCCTTATTCCTCTAAAACTGAAGCAGAAACTGTGAAAAGTATTTTAGCTCAAAAATCAGTAGATAGTTTTATCACCCGATATTGATTAAAATGCAGACCCCTTCCCTCTCTCAAGCTAAGCTTACTCCAATGATTGCTCAATATCAAAAGATAAAGAGTGAACATCCTGATAAACTAATCCTTTTCCGGATGGGAGATTTCTACGAGACTTTTTTTGAGGATGCCTACACTACTTCTAAAATATTGAATATAACTCTCACTTCACGAGATAAAAGTAATGAAAATCCTGTGCCTCTGGCTGGCTTCCCCTACCATGCTTTGGATAACTATCTGGATAAATTGATTAAAGCAGGTCTTAAAGTAGCTATCTGTGAACAGATGGAAGACCCCAAACAAGCAAAAGGATTGGTGAAAAGAGAAGTAGTAGAAATAATTACTCCTGGAACCGTTTTAGACCATAACTTACTCGGTGGAACAGCTAACAATTTTCTTTCCGCTATCTATTATGAGGATGAAAATCGTAAAATAGGTTTAGCTAGCTTAGACCTTTCTACAGGAGAATTTGTCTTTACTGAATTAAGCAAGAAAGAGCTGGCAAATGAATTGCTAAAATTGAAACCCAGTGAGATTATAGTTAATAGTGTAGATTCAGAGGAGTTCATCCAGAAATTAAATCTGGAATATGAACCCACTATAACTATCTTTGATAACTGGCAGTTCAGACCCTCTGAATCAGCAAATATCCTGAAAAAACATTTTCAGGTTCATTCTCTGGAATCTTTTGGAGCACAAGGTAAAAATATGGGAATTACAGCTGCGGGTGCTGCTCTTGCCTATGTTCAATCTCTAACTTCTGATCCTTTAGCTCATATAAGCTCACTTCGTTTTTATTCGCTGGATAACTTTATGTTGCTAGATGAAATTACCCGCAGGAATCTGGAGTTAACTCATTCTTTAAGATATAATGATCGGCATGGAAGCTTGCTATATGTTCTTGATCAAACTGAAACACCGATGGGTTCTCGCCTTTTACAAAATTGGTTATTGCATCCCTTGTTAGATAAAGAGCAAATTATAAAAAGACAAGAATTGATAAAAGCTTTTATGAATAATACGGCTTACTTAAAAGATGTAAGAAGTATATTACATAATATTGGCGATATTTCCCGACTGGTATCAAAACTAGGTGCTCTACGCATTAATCCAAGAGAACTGCTTGCTCTAAATTCCTATTTATTGACTATTGAAGAACTCAAAAATAAGCTGGTAGCATATAATCATCCACTGCTGCAGAATTTTATTCCTTATTTGGAAGGTTTTGAAGATATTATAAATATTATCAGCAAAGCCATCCGACCCCAACCTCCTGTCACTATTACTGAAGGTGGAATTTTTAATCAGGGCTATAATACAGATTTAGATGAATTACTAGAGATAATTCATGATGGAAAATCCTGGATAGCGAAACTGGAAGAAGATGAACGCAATAAAACAGGTATTTCCAATCTAAAAGTAGGTTACAATAAGATCTTTGGTTATTACATTGAAGTTACCGCTTCTCAAAAGAGTAAGGTGCCAGATTATTATATTCCTAAACAGACTCTGGTTAATTCTGAACGTTATATTTCTCCCCGACTTAAAGAGTTTGAAGCCAAAGTGCTCAGTTCTGAGGAAAAGGTAAAAAACTTAGAATATGAACTATTTAAGCAGCTGCGTCAAGAACTTGCAAGTTATCTGGATAAATTACAAAGTGTAAGTGAAACTATTGCCTTAATTGATGTTCAAAGCTGCCTTGCCTGGTTAGCCTGGCAAAATGGCTATTGCTGCCCTGAATTTACTGAACAAAGGACTTTGAAGATAATTGAAGGCAGACATCCTGTGGTTGAAAAATTACTATCTGAAACTGAGTTTATACCTAATGATACAGAACTGAATTATCCTCAAACTACAATTGCTATAATTACTGGACCTAATATGGCAGGTAAATCAACCTATCTGCGTCAAGTTGGATTGCTGGTCATAATGGCACAAATGGGAAGTTTTGTTCCAGCCAAAGAACTTCAGATGCCCATCTTTGACAGGGTCTTTACCAGAGTTGGCGCTTCAGATAACTTAGCTCAAGGACAAAGTACATTTCTGGTAGAAATGATTGAGACAGCAAATATTTTGAACACAGCCACTCCTGATTCACTTATTTTACTGGATGAGATAGGAAGAGGAACTTCTACTTTTGATGGTCTAAGTTTAGCCTGGGCAATTATTGAATATATAGAAAAACATAAACATTCATTAACTCTATTTGCTACTCATTATCATGAACTTACTGAACTGGAAAGCATCTATCCCGATATCCTCAATTATAATGTTGCAGTACGTGAGTATAATGACCAGATTATTTTTCTCCGTAAAATAGAAAGAGGTGGAGCAGATCAAAGTTATGGAATACAGGTTGCTCGTTTAGCAGGAATTCCGGATAAAGTTATCCGTAGAGCTAAGGAAATCATAAAGAATTTGGAAGAGCATGAGATCTCTCCTCAAGGTCTGGCATCTTCTTTACGCAAAAAGCTGAAAGAAACATCACCTCAGATGGAATTATTTGAAGTTTTAGCAGAAAAAGCAGATGAATTGGACCCCATAATAAATGAGATTAAAGACCTGGACCTGGATTCTCTCACTCCTATCCAGGCATGGCAAAAATTAAAAGAATTACAGGATAAATTATGAAAAAATATCTAATTAAAATTATTCCCCTTATAGTTCTCGCTTTGTTTACCAGCTCCCTAGAAGGTGCTCAAAAAAGTACTGAATTAGCTGGAAAAATTAATGGCACTCCTGTTCCTTATAATGAATTTATTCAAGAGTTACTCTTAAATTATTATAATTTCCAATATGAAAACGATCGTGCTCCTGATAGCAGAGAAAAGGAATTGATTAAACAAGAGACCTGGAAACAAAAGACTATGTATGTAATTTTAAAAAATTATTATAAAAAATATAATATTAAAGTAAGCACAGAGGAAACGATAGAATATCTAAGAAATAATCCTCCTGAAACACTTAAAAAGTCGCCACTTTTTATGACCGATGGCAAATTTAACCAGAAGATATATGTCCAATCATTACTATATGATACTCCATATAACCTTAAACCTTACAGAGACCGATATCAAACCTATCTTATACCTAATCTGAAACTTCAAGACTATATAATCCGGGACGAACTTCTTACTTCATCAGAAAAGAAGCTTATCCGGAAAATCCTACAGAGTAGAGCAAATATTGAATGGACCATTATAGATACTGATGACATTAATCCTTATATAACTGAACAAGAAATTCAACTATACTATCAAAAACATCTTTCTGAGTTCAAGCTTAATCCTTATATTAATCTTGCCTACACCACTATTAGCGTTGTCCCATCTAAAACCGATATTAGATTAACCAATGCTATGGCTGATTCCATTTACAAAGAATTAACCCAGGGAAAAACTGTTCAGGATATTCTAAATAGTGATTTGACTATTGTGCCATATCTAAGTTTCATCAATATAGATTATGTTAGAGAAAGTGAACTTGAACCTTCACTTTATAATATATTAAGCCAGTTAAAAGAAGGGGAATTCAGTCCTCCTATAGCTGATAATGAAGGGCTCAATATATATCAATTAGAAAACCGCACCAAAAGTATGTTAAGTTATAACATTCTGCGAATACCCTATATCCCTTCTAAGTCCAGTATAGATGTGGTTCTTCCGGCAGCTCAGCAAGTGGTAAAACTTGCACGTAAAGAAAATCTTTCTATTGCCTGCGATGAGATGAATCTTGATTATCACAAGACGGGAAATATTGCTCCAGATTATGATTGGTTTGGTGACCCTCAGGTGGTAAATAATATATTGAATTTAATTCCCAAATATTCAGAAAGATATGTCTTTGAGCCTATATATTCGCCTATGAAAAAGGTATGGGTTATAGTAGAATTATTGGAATCCTCACTCAATGTGCATCAATCCTTAGAAGAAGTGAGACCTCAAATTCAGAAAAAGCTGGAAGAACAGAAAAGAACAGAATTAGCCTTGCAATTGGCAGATAAAATAAGCTCAGGTCAACACACTATTCCCTCGGATGCTCCAACTATATATATTGAGAATATGACCATCACTACTCCATTATTAGGTAATGATGCTACAAATATATATTATCAGACTCTTCACCGTTATTTTAAAAAAGAGAAACCTAAAGCCTATATTCTAGAGGGGAAGATTTTACTTCCTAAGGTTATATCAGTTAAGATAGACAAGAAGAAAACAATCTCAGAAGACCAACTTATTCAGCTCTATAAAGATAACCTGCCTCCAAATTGGTTTGATACCTGGATGGATTCAAAAGTAAAGAAAGCTAAAGTTAAAATTTACATTTAGTGAACTTGGAGCTTCTTACCACCCATAGCTTTTAATTTTAAAGGACTATTTCATTAAAGAAGCTATACGAACTGAAATGGATGCTTTAAATTCTATCAGAATCAAATAGATTCCTGAAGTTGCACTTCGGTTTTGTCTATCTTTATCATTCCAGACAATGCTAGGTCTGCCTACTCTCAAAGTAACATCTATCAGACGATTAATCAACTGTCCTTTTATATTTATTTCTTTATAAATAAAAAAACCTGGAGTATATTCTCCAGGTACAATAATTATCAGCTCTTAGTCAATTTCATAAATAAGAATCCCTTCATCCCTTGCTGCTACTATAAGCAGATTATCGTAGAACTTAGCATTATTAGTATATCCAGCAGAAGTAATATTTTGTTTCAGTATAGGATGTGACGGGCTGGATATATTAAACAGATATATTCCACCTCCACCAGAACTGACTACTGCATAATTATCTTTTACATCAATGGAAGTAGCATAACCTGTAGTATCAAAATTGCTCATCAAAAGCGGTTCAGTTTTATCCGCAATATTCACGATAGTAAAACCTCCCTGTCGGCAGGCAAGATATGCATAATTCCCAACGACCTTAACTTTTAGTGCTTCTCCCGGAACAGCTATTTCACTTATCAATTCTAAACTATTGCGATCATATATCATTAAACCTCTCTGTTGAGCTGCTATATAGACATATCCCTCATCTAAATCAATACCGGATGCAGATGCAGGAGGATATATACTGAAAGTGCTACCTAACCATAATTCTCCATTATAGGTTCCATAATGGACATTACGTCCTGCACAATAGATTATTTCTATCACATTTTCATCCGTTGGATTAACAATCTTCTGCACTTTCATATCCTGAATATCTTGAGTTGCACCTGTGATTGAATCTATAACTCGCAAGCTATCCAAATTACTATTATCTACTATCTCTATCTTATCAGTAGCATCTGTCTCATTCAAGAATAAACGGTTGTATTCTCCCACGACACCAATCTTTCGGATCTTAAACAAAGGAACAACCGATTCATCAGAACTGGATAGTTCTGTAACCCATTTCTGACTATAGTTTGCACAGTTAATTATTGATATCCCACCTTGGTCAAGTGCTACATATATATTATCAGCATCAAAAGCAATGTCTAACGGATCTCCCACAACTTGAATTTGCCTTTGGAAAGTTAATATATCCTCGTTCTGCCAAGGAGTATTCCGTTTGGCACATCCTGCTAATAAAAGCACAAGTAGGGCAGTTATCAATATAATATGCTTCTTCATTTTTAAAATATTCCCTTCTTTCTTATTTTTAAAGATATAATTTAATAGATGCAAAAATTATTCCTCATTTGTATAATTATTCCTTCATTGATTTTTTAAACCGTCTTTACGGAAACTAGCTACTTAAAAATGGTTGAAGTAATCAGATTAACATCACTTCTAATAATATAAATCAGAAAGTAAAGATTCACAAACTTCTTTACTTCCTCATTAGTCCTAATTAAAATAGGTATATAACCTTACTCCTTGTACCTTCAGGAATATAATTTCTGTATTGTTCTTATTATTTTTACCTGTTTCAACTTGTTCATTTAATACAAATTCCCTTAAGTACTCGTACTTCAGAACTCGTTTCCAGGCGTATAAAATAGATACCATTAGAAAAAACATTTAATTCCACACCTAGCTTTAAATTATAATTTCCTGCCGATGGATTTAACTCCCATTCTTTAATTTTTTGTCCCTTGAGATTATAAATGTCAATTTTGGCATAAGCTTCATTTTTAGGATTATTCCATTGTAAGATAATGTCATCTCGGAAAGGATTGGGATAAAGACGAAAGGAACTCTTAATTGTTGGGGCTAAATTATCATCATTGCTCACAATTTGAATATTTACGGTATTACTGGGTTCAGAATAGTGTTCTCCATAGTGGGCAATTACATAAAAGCTATAATAACCATCAGGAAAACCAGAATATTCATAATTTAAAGTATCCCCACTTACTTGCTGACTGAATTCGTTATTAATATAAATATAGTAGCTATCAGGTATTAGGTAGAGAGAAGGTGCAGACCAACTAAGATAAATAATATCTGGAAAATTTAAAGTAGCATTAAGATTGACTGGAGCAGGATACTTCGTTCCTAGGCTGCCATCAGCGTTAAGTCTCATCGCATAAATATCCATATTATTATATCCTTGTTCCCAGGTAAGCACTGACCATTGATCAGGATGCATAGCAAGGTTATAATGATATTTTAGGTCGTTATTGCTACAAATTATAGTATCTTGATTCCAGCTCATAGTTCCTTCAGAAATCCAAGCTGAAGCGTAGATAGCTTCGTCAATTTCATATACGCAAACAGCTCCAGAATTAGTATAATAGGCATCAATAGTAGTAACAGTAGTAGGTCCAATATTAATTATAATCTGACCAGTATTACCCCAGAGTTTGTTTCCATTATAATCAAGCAGTTGTCTTGCTAAACCGTAATTATTCTGACCGGCATCTGAGATAGAAGAAAAGATGTAAATATGCTGATTAGCCTCATCTATAGATATAATAGGATAATACTGTTGATTATAAGGATCAATAATAGCCAGAACCCCATTTTCCACCATTGTGATATTACCTTCAGAAGTGATGTGCTGGCAATAAATATCATTATCCCAATCTTGTTCTCTGTCTTCATACCAGGAAAGAACAGCACCTCCCATACCATCAGAAACAAAAGGTATGAGTTGTTCCCAGGCAGTAATACCACCTGCATTTGTAATGGTTGATTCCCAAAGTAAAGTCCCTTCAGCAGTAAGCTTTTGGACAAATATATGACGATTAGGTGCCCAGAAAGGACCTGAGTCCTGATAATACTTTAGAAGGATATTATTATTATCGGATTGTATTATCTGAGGCCAGGTGCAATTACCTTCGGTGTAAGATAAAATAATTCCATCTTCTCCCCAAAGCTTCTGTCCACTACTGTTTAATCTATTGATTACAACAGAAGTAGTTGTCCCTAATTTTTGCCAGGCAATATAAATACTATTATCGGAAGCATAAAATACGGTCGGAGAAAGATTGCTAACCTCTGTGCTGGTATCATTGGATAACATTATACCATCAGCGCCCCAGAGAAATTCTCCATCTTGACTAATTTTATATGCTACTATATTGTGCACCTCAGAATTACGAATATCCTGGAATACAATGATAGCATTCCCTTGATCATCCGTTGTCATACCATATTCGGTAAAGCTGGTAGCTTGAGGATGATTACTTATTAATAAACCATCTGGATTTGCCCATAACGGATTTCCATCAAAATTAAGAAGATTTAAATAAACCTTATAACCTCCATTATTATTATCAAATCGGGAGATATAAGTATTCCCGTTTCTGGTAATGGCAACCTTAGGGAGCACCTGCTCAGAAGCAAAACCTGCAATTAAATTTGGTTCATTTGGATTCTCACTCCAATCTGCTAAAACCAGAGAAAAACTTAAATGCATAATGACGATAAGTAATGCTTTTCTCATTTCATACCTTCTTTTAACCTTATTTGCTGGTTATCTTCTTATTTTATAGTATCATCTTCCAATTAAATCTGTCAATAAGAAAAATTATATTATATTTCATCTTAGCTAAATAAGGTTATTTTTTAGTTCAATCTTATCTTTTTCATTTGAACCGCCTGTGGTTTATCATTGTAGAAATACTGAGTTCATTTTATTATAATCTACAATTCATATTTTTTAGTATGCCTTTATCTATATATTTATTGATATTTCAAGGAATAACGACCTTCCAAATTTAATTTTCCCTTGACAATCAATATCTTATCTTTATTGTAGTATATTAATTATGATTTTAAAGGGGTGTTAATCTGAGGTAATGAATGGTATCTTAAAGAAAATCACTACCTTATTGATAGTGGGGATTTCATTATTAATGATTTCTTGTAGCACGACGGGACGCCTATATAAAGCTTCCTTGGAATATTTTAATAGTGGCAATTATGAAGCTGCTCTGGAAACTGGAAAACAAATACTAGAATTGAAACCGAAAGATAAGAAAGCTCAGGAACTTATTCAAAAATCATATCTTCAGCTGGTTGAAGAAACACAAGCAAGAATAAATCAGCTAGAAGCTGAAGCTCCACCTGATATGTGGGATCAATTGGTTAGAGAATATACTCTTTTAATTGAATATCAAAATAGGATAAAACCTGTTAATTTTTCTCGCCTTGATAAAGAAGAAAGAGCTTTTTTAATGAGTATTCAGGATTATAGTGCAAGATTATCTATCTGTAAATATCAAGCTGCAAGAATACATTTTCAAAACGGACAGCAGTTAATGCAAAGCAGTAAAGATCCTGATGTTCAATGGGAAGCAGCTCAAGAATTTAAACTTGCTATGGAATTTGTCCCTGATTATCCCAATGCCGCTAATTTATATGCTTTAGCCAGAAAAAACTCTATTAAAATGGTCGCTATAAAAGAATTTCAAGATAAATCTGGAACAGCTAAAAGTTATGGCAGTTTAGGTGAAATCATTTCTTCTTCCATTACTAATAAATTAATTCTGGATTCTCTAGCTTGCCAATTTATAAATATCATTAATACTGAATATCTCAATAACTCAATTAATGTAGAACAAGAAATGATAAATCTTCCTGCTGATTCGTTATTTGAACCAAATTCCTTACCAAAATCCATAGAACAACCATTTTTCCATAATATAATAGAAGGAAAAATCCTCCAGATTAATTATATCCCTCCTCAAACTACTTCTGTAGAATTGAAAGATAGTCCAAGTACAAAACAGCAAAAACCAGCAACCTCCAAAAAAAAGAGTAAAAATAATGCTAAGGATTCCTATTGTACCTATCAAAAATTTATTAAGACTTCTTCTTTAAAGATTATTTCCACCTACTATATTATTGATGCTGAAAATGGGAAAGTAGAATATACTGACTCTGCTACTGGTTACTATGATTGGAAAGATGAGTGGGGTAAACTTATTAGCGGTGATGAGCAAAATTTAACGGATACTACTCGTGCCCTTATTCAAAAACCTGAACCCATCCCTCCTTCTGAACTAGATATGTTAAATTATGCCCTTGCCGAACTGAGCGATGAGATTGTTCTTAAGCTGAAAGAATATTTCATTAAATATTAAATTTCTTGTTGTATCAAATTAATGGCAAATTTATTAAAATTACTGAGCATAACCCTATAAATGAACGAATATAAGTGAAAAGAATTGACAGAGCTCCATAATTCAAAAATAAGGAAAAAAATAATATTTTACTAGGAGAAATAAATGAAAAACATCCTCGTTCTTGGTTCAGCTGGACAAATTGGCTCTGAGCTGGTTCCCTATCTTCGTAACCTTTATGGAAATAATAATGTTGTTGCTACCTATCATCGTCACCCTCTTATTCCAGAAATAAGAGATAGTGGACCCTGTGAAAATATTGATACTTTGGAACCTGATAAAGTTATGGATGTGGTTAAGAAATATCATATAGATACGATTATAAATTTGGTGGCGGTACTTTCTGCAGTGGGTGAATCCAAACCGACCTTAGCCTGGAAAATCAATATGGATAGTATGTTAAATGTTCTGGAAATAGCTAAGGAAGCACATTGTGCTGTATTCATACCTTCTTCTATTGGTGCTTTTGGTCCCACTACACCTCATAATAATACTCCTCAGGATACTATTATGCGTCCTACTACTATCTATGGAATATCCAAGGTCGCGGCAGAACTCTTAGGAGATTATTATTTTCTGAAATATGGAGTTGATGCTCGTGGCTTAAGGTATCCAGGTATTATATCCAATGTTACACTTCCTGGAGGTGGAACAACGGATTACGCTGTAGAAATATATTACGAAGCTATCAAACATAAAAGTTATGTCTGTTACCTCAAAGCTGGCACTTTTCTGGATATGATGTATATGCCTGACGCTTTACGAGCTCTGGTTGATTTGATGGAAGCCGATCCTTCTAGATTGAAGCACCGTAATTGTTTCAATGTGACTTCAATGAGTTTTGACCCGGAAATGATAGCTGCAGAGATTAAAAAGCACATTCCTGAATTTCATATGGAATACCAGATAGACCCTGTCAAACAAGCTATTGCTGATAGCTGGCCTAATCGTATGGACGATAGTGCAGCAAGAGAAGAATGGGGCTGGAAACCTGAATATGATTTATCTTCTATGACTGAGGATATGCTTCGTGTCCTCTCAGTTAAGCTTTCCTGATGATGTTAAAAATTGGCTTGGTCGGAGTAGGGCATTTAGGAAGATTCCATGCAGAAAAGTTAAAAGCTAATTCGCTTTGTCAGCTAGTTGGCATCTATGACTCCAATCCTGAGCGTTGTAAATTAGTGGCGGAAGAATTTAACTTAGTTCCCTACCCTGGATATGAAGAACTACTTCAGGATGTGGAAGCAGTAGATATAGCAGCTACCACTTCTTCCCATTATGAACTGGCAAAAGCTGCACTGGAGCAGGGTAAACATATATTTATTGAAAAACCTATAACCTCAGAATTATGGCAGGCTGAAGAACTGGTTAATTTAGCTAATCAAAAGGGATTAAAGATTCAAGTTGGACATATTGAACGTTTCAATCCCGTAACTCTGATGGTTGAGAATTTGATAGAAGACCCTCTTTTCATAGAATCGCATCGTATTTCTTCTTTTCAACCTCGGGGAACAGATGTCCCTGTAGTCCTGGATTTGATGATTCACGATATTGACCTTATTCTTGACTTTGTTCAAGGTCCTGTAAAACAAATATATGCTAATGGAGTGGGAATCTTTACTCCCAGCATTGATATTGCTAATGCTCGGATTGAATTTGAAAATGGCTCTATTGCCAATGTGACCTCATCCAGGGTTTCCCTAAAACAAGAAAGGAAAATTCGCTTTTTCCAGAGTGATGCCTATATATCTCTGGATTTTATTGCTAAAGTAGCCTCTGTTACCAGAATTAATCCTGAAATGATGAAATTCATTCCCTTAATCTTACAAGGTAAGATGGATATCAAGCCAGAACAATTAGTTGAAATTCAACGCCTGGACCTATCTAATTCCGAACAGGATGCCTTGGCTCTAGAACTAAATTCATTCATAGAGGCAGTTCTCTATAACAAAAAACCAATCGTTGATGGTCAAGCTGGATATCGTGCATTAAAAGTAGCAATGCAGATTATGGATTGCATTAACCATCAACCTGAAACTCATATCTAATAAAAACTATGAAATACATTTTAATAGCTGAAATCGCAGAACACCTTGAAGAGGAAATTGTCCTAAAAGGCTGGGTTCGTAATATCCGTCATAGCGGAAAACTTCTATTTATAATTCTTCGGGATGGAACTGGAGATGTTCAATGCGTAGCTTTTCAACCGGAGCTGGGAGAAGAAAAATTTGACCAAGCTAAACATCTTTCCCTGGAATCTTCTGTAATTATCACCGGCAAAGTCAAACCTCATCCAAGGTTGGAAGGTCAATTTGAAGTAGCTGTATCAGATCTTTCTATTATCCAGATTGCAGAAGATTATCCAATTGGGAAAAAAGAACACGGTGCAGATTTTCTCCTTTCTCATCGTCATCTCTGGATTCGTTCCTCAAAACAATGGGCTATACTTCGGATTCGTCATACCGTTTACTATGCTATATGTGATTTCTTGCATCAAAACCATTTCATTCGTTTTGATTCTCCTATACTTACACCTAATGCCTGTGAAGGAACTACTACCCTTTTTGAATTGCAATACTTTGATGAAGGTAAAGCTTATCTTTCACAATCCGGTCAACTCTATCTGGAAACAGGGATTATGAGTCTGGGAAGAGTTTATGACTTCGGTCCCGTTTTTCGGGCAGAACGCTCTAAAACCCGGAAACATCTTACGGAATTCTGGATGATGGATGCAGAAGCTGCCTTTATTGAACACGACGAGAATATGCAACTTCAAGAAGAGCTAATCCGCTATGTTATCCGTATCGTTCTAAAAGAAAGAGATTTGGAACTAACTATTTTAGAAAGAGATAAAGAAGCTTTAAAAGCAGCTGACGCACCCTTTGGAAGAATGTCTCATTACGATGCTGTAGAATATCTTCGTTCAAAAGGGAGTGAGATCACCCATCAAAATGATCTGGGTGCCATAGATGAGGTCCTTTTAACCGAAAACTCACCTGTCCCTATTTTTGTGGATCGCTGGCCTAAAGAGATTAAAGCTTTTTATATGAAACGTGACCCTGAAAATCCTGATCTAGTGTTAGGAAGTGATTTAATCGCTCCAGAAGGCTTTGGAGAAATAATTGGAGGCTCACAGCGTGAGGATGATTATGACCTCTTACTGCAAAGAATGATAAATGAAAATATGCCAATTGAGGATTATCGCTGGTTTCTGGATCTGCGTAAATATGGCACTGTTCCACATAGTGGATTCGGAATAGGATTGGAAAGATTGGTTTGCTGGATTAGTGGAGTGCATCATATCCGGGAAACTATTCCTTTCCCTCGTATGATATATCGTATCTATCCTTAAAGCTGTTTCGTTGGTTAGTTAAATCAATCTTATAGAATAGGATTTATTCTTGAGAAGTGATTAATCTTGTTATTTTCAATAAAATAAAATAAATGGAGAAAAACAATGCATTACTCCGATTCGTTCTCTCGCATCACTCAGGTGATGAAATCCTCATTAATTCGTGAGTTAGTGGCTTCCACTAAGAACATTCCAGATTTAATTTCATTTGCTGGAGGGTTCCCTTCTCCTGCAACTTTTCCCTATCAACAATTAGCTTCACTCTTTGAAGAAGTGGTCAAAAATGAAGGTAGTGATGTCCTGCAATATGGAGCTAGTGAAGGTGATATTCTGCTTAAAGAACAACTTATGAAATGGGAAGGTTATGAACTAAACCCTGAAGATATGGTTATTACTGTCGGTGCTACAAATGCTATTTACTATTATACTAGATGTTTGATTAATCCTGGAGATGTCATCCTTTGTGAATCACCTTCTTTTCTTGGAACTCTGGTCACCTTTGATGCTCTGGAGGCTGATTGCCAAAGCATTGCTATGGATGAAGAGGGTATCATTATGGATGAATTGAAAGACAAAGTTAGAACTCTGCGTCAACAAGGAAAAAACATTAAATTCCTCTATATTATACCCGATTTTCATAATCCTGCAGGAATAACCTATTCACTTAAGCGTAGGAAAGATATCATCCAGTACTGTATTGATAATGAAATCCCTATCCTAGAAGATAATCCTTATTCCCGTTTGCGTTTTTATGGAGAATCTGTCCCCACCTTCTATCGTGTTGCTAAAACTGAATTTCATCCTACTGATATCGTTACTGAAGTCGTATCTTTTTCTAAAATTCTAGGTCCAGGACTTCGTATTGCTTATGCTAAAGGTGATAAAGAACTTATTGAAAAAATGGTCTCCTGGCAACAAAAAGTGACTATTACACCAGATTGTGTTGCAGAACGCGTTGTTGCTCGTTTCCTGGAAAAAGGTCTAATGGAAGCCCATCTTAAGAATATCTGTGAATACTATCGTCCCTACCTACAAAAAATGCTGGATGAACTGGAAAAACATATGCCATCATCAGTCCATTGGACAAAACCTGAAGGAGGAATATTTCTCTGGCTTACTCTTCCAGAAAATATTAATGCAGATGAACTCTTTATTGAAGCAAGTAAGCATAAAGTTTCTTTTATCCCTGGCTCAAAATTCTATCCAGAAGGACAGGAAAGGTTTAATACTCTTCGCTTAAACTTCACCTATTCTACCTTTGAACAAATTGAAAAAGGTGTCTGCTCTCTGGCTGAATTACTTAAAGCTAAATTATAATCTCACCTTTAAATTATGAAACAAACTGAGATCTTCATAATATGAGAAGCTCTCACTAACCTTATCTCTGATAGTTATACGATTAGAAAGATACTAATTGAAATTAGAAGGTCATTTTTTTGATGACTGATTTCCTGCTCTATACTTTCTATTTTATAACATTATCAGCCTGTATGATTTCTTTAGTATCTAAATATTTAAGAAGAAGGTTGACAAAATATAAGGTTTTGCTTTAGAGTTATTTCATATTTACAGCAAAACCAATGTCAATTTCTGATGGTTAAAGAATAATTATTTCTTATACCTGAATTAATAATAAACCTAAGGAGGTTAGAATGAAAGGAAAAATATGGTATATAGCCTTTCTTTTGCTGTTACCTTGTTTGATGTTAGCCGATGATTATAATGGATGGAAAACAATCAATCTGGGAGAGATGGATTTTCCACGAGCCAGTGTGGATAATCTATTCACACCCCTAGTTAATCCATCATTGTTAGGCACAGGTCATACCAGTGGTTTAGGTTGGGCTCATACCTTTAGCAATGAAGCATTTCGCAATCATTACTGGTTTCTTGCCAATTTGGGTAATTTCAGCTACACTTATGAATACAATAGAGACCCTATATCAGATAATAGTTTCAATTATCATAGCTTAGCTTCAGGTGGAGAGCTTTTCCCTCGTTATATTCTTCCCAATCTTTATGGAGGTTTGAATTATCGTTGGAAAAATAACAAATTTAGCGAAGGTGCGTTTCGCACTGTTTTCACTTATAGACCTAATGCCCTTGCTTCTATAGCTTTTAACTGGGATAATCCGTATAAGGATTCACCTGCCTATCATGGTTCTGTAGCATTTCGTCCTTTTGCTTTTGTTCCCTCAATCAAAGATTATCGTTTAGAAATATCAGCTGATGTGGATTATAATAAGAAGGACGGTGAATATAAGTTTAATGAACCAGTGATAGGATTGAACACACAACTGGTAGATGGGATAACACTTGGTGCTTCTTATAATCTGGATACTGAAACCACTTGGGCGAATTTTAGTTTGAATTTCAATAAAGTCTCCCTGGGTTCTACAGCTTTAGTTAATTCCAATGATTATGTTGCTGTGCCTTATATCCATCTTACGGAAAAATCATTCCCTCCTTTTTTAGGTATCAAAGATAAAAAATGGTATTCTATGAAGTTGGAGGGACCGATTCAAACCTATAAGTCACCTAAATTTGCCATCAAAAAGTTGAAAATATATGAAAGTAAAATACAAAGTATAGAAGATGTGGAAGATATACTTAAGCAGGCAAAAGAGGATCCTGTTATAGAAGGAATACTCTTACAGAATCCTGCATCTACAGGTTCTTTTGCTTTACAACAAGAGTTCATAGAAGCAATTAAAGATTTTAAAGAAAGTGGGAAAAAAGTAGCTTTTTATTACGACAATATTTCTGGGAGCAATTATATCCTTGCCTCTTCTGTTGCAGATGCTATCTATCTCAATCCTATGGGAATGGTAGATTTGCGTGGAATATCTATTACCAGTCCCTATTTTAAGGAATTACTGGATACTCTGGGAATAGATGTACTCAATTTTCGCAGTCATAAATATAAAGATGCTGGAAATATGTTTTCCGAACCAGAAATGACGGAAGCAGAAAAAGAAGCTTATGATTCCTTATTACAAAGTATATATGACCAGATAGTTATCTCTATTCAAGAAGGAAGAGGCTCCAAACTGAAGGCATCAGTGGAAGAAACAATTGATAATGGACCCTATTTTAAAGCTCAGGATGCATTGAATGCAGGATTGATAGATGGAATAATCTTTGCTGATGAACTTAACAATGAACTTAAAAAACAATTTGGCTTTGCCTCCCGGGAAAAAAACCTGGCTGAATATATTGATTACGATTGGTGTTATCCTAAAGAAACTCCTATTGCTATGATTTATGCTTGTGGAAACATTGTTATGGGAAAAGGAACTCCTGGTACCAAGATAGCGTCCGAAACCACTGTAGATTTAATTCGTAAGGCTCGCCTGAACCCAAAATATAAAGGTATAATTCTAAGAGTGGATAGTGGAGGTGGCTCTGCTCAAGCTTCAGACCTCATTTTACGAGAACTGGAACTTGCTCAAAAGGTTAATAAAAAACCAGTGGTAGTCTCTATGTCTGGAGTAGCTGCTTCTGGTGGATACTATATCTCTTGTGGAGCTGACCGTATTATAGCTGAACCTTCCACTCTGACCGGTTCAATTGGTGTTGTTGGTATCGTTTTCACTTTTCCCCGTCTCTATGATAAAATAGGAATCAATTGGTCTACCGTGAAAAAGGGTGAACATGCCGATTTTGGAGCTACTTACCGTGATTGGACAGATGAAGAAAAGCAAATACTAAATAATATCACTGAGTTTGTTTATGACCGTTTTATAGATAGAGTGGATGAAGGTAGAACGAATCTTACTCGGGATCAGATACATAATGTTGCTCAAGGAAGAGTCTGGACAGGTGCTCAGGCAAAAGAAAATGGATTAATAGATGACCTGGGAGGTTTGGATAAAGCTGTGGAACATATGAGAGAACTAACTGGAACAAAAGGAAAGCTGGTTCTGGAAGATGCCACTACCTCTAAAGAAGGGTTTACCTTAAAACTGAATTTTAACTTTGAAACAGCTAAAGTTCAAAACATAAGTTCAGATCAAATTAACAGCGAATATAAAGCGTTATACGAGTTCTGGCGTGATTATCAAAATGAATCAGTGCTAATGCTTTGTCCCGTATCTCTTAAAGATATTGAGTTTTAAAACTAATACTTTAATATGAAGACCCTTTCTGTGCAACCAGGATAATGCCAGTGCCAGATGAATTATTAGTATGCAGGTCTATTTGCATCATAAGTTCTGCTAGAGGTAAGATAATTATATAGTAGAAAGGTAAAACTAACATAGAGAGCTTACTTTTAGAAAGCATTTCAAGGGGAAACCTGATGAGCAAACGCCAGGACAGACTACCCCAGAAACCGTAACTATAGATGCATTTCAAAATTTTAAATCCAGAAAGTTTAACTTTATCTTCCAGCTCTTTCTTATTATAGCCAGGACGTATATGTTCCGCCGTAAATTTTGCTGCTTCATCCTTATCTGAAGGAGTAGAGATAATCAGTATGCCTCTCTCTTTCATACATACATAAAAGTTCTTTAACACAGCTATATCGTCAGAAATATGTTCTAAGATATCTACAGCAGTAACTAAATCATATTTATTCTCAGGAACAAAAGTCTGAAGATCAGCTTTCTTCCAGGAAAAACGACCTGGAAAGACCTGAGAAGCATAAACGGAAAAATCTTCTAAGTATTCTCCTTTAATATCAGTAGCAAAAACTTTCGCATTAGTATATTTTTTTAATACTGACCAGGAATACTGACAGAATCCTGCTCCTGCATCATAATAGAGAAATTTATCTTCTTTGGAGAAAAATCGGCTTATTTCTCTTTTGACATAGCGCTGACGAAGTAGCACTAAGTCTAAAATTACATAAAATTTATCCCTAATAGAAGGGAAAATCCTGATAAGATTTGCTGCTCTATCTTTCAAAGGTTCATATTCCATAATAGTTCCTTATTAAGTATCTGTTTATCAAAAAAACCAAAAGTATTTAATTAAAAAATCATTGACGATTTTAATGCTATAAGAATTAAGTCAACCTAAAAGAAAATATGATAATAAAAAATATAAATAGCATTAAACACTTCAATCTACATTTGCACACTAATGTCTCTGATGGAAGACTCACTCCTAAAGAAGTAGTCAATAGAGCTAATGAAATTGGACTTGATTTAATATCTATCACTGACCATGATAATGCAGATGCCTACAATCTCTTACCGAAGGAGATTGCACCTCTAAGGATTATTCCTGGTATAGAAATTAGTTCACTTTATCAGGATTCCGATGTTCATATTCTTGGTTTAGGTCTTAATCTCCATTCTCAAAGTCTTTTAGATATGATAGAAATGTATCTGGTAGGGCGAAAAGAGAGAGCTATCAAGATGATTCAGAAATTAGCTGAGCTAGGGATACATATCAATATTGATGAAGTAGAAGCAGTTTCGGGCAGTCGTGGTCTCATAGTTCGTCCGCATATTGCACAGGTTCTTCTTAATCATGGTTATGTTCATTCCAAAAGCGAAGCTTTTGAAAAATATATTGGTAATAATGGGCCTGCCTATGTGCATAAACCTGAGTTTTCTGTTCAGGAAGCTATTCAGGTAATTCATGAAGCCAATGGTTTTGCTATTATAGCACATCCTGGAGATTTAGTCAGTGTAAGTTATGTAGATGATTTGATCAAGATGGGTATTGATGGATTAGAAGTTTGGCATCCTGACCATAATTTAAGCCAGATAGATTATTTTACAGATCTATGTAAGAATCTGGGACTATATATGACAGGTGGCAGTGATTTTCACGGTGATAATGAAAGATATAACCTTTTTGAAGAAGTGCCTGCTAGTGAAGCTGTTCTGGAGAGTGTTAATAAGTTGTGGAGAGAATATAAATGCAGAGGGAACTAAATATTCAATCTGTACAAGGAAGAATGCCGGTTAAGTATAGCATTAAAACTATAAATAGAATACTAGGCATTATATTCCAGGCATTTATAATCTTTTGTTGTTTACTGGTTTTGTTTACTTCTCTTAAAGCAAAATCTTCGGTCTGGCTAAAAATTATCCCCTTAATAGTACTATTTGTTGCACTGGATAATCTATTACGCCATTTAACTTCACTTAATTGTGTGATATTTACACCTGAATATCTCTGGCTAAAATATCTATTATTACCTTCTGTGCAAGTACCTTATGACAGTATTTCCAAACTGGAGTTGCGGAAAGAAATAACCTATAATGTTTTTATAACTTTTACTGATAATAAAGGAAAAACCCGAGTTCTTAAATGTCCCGCTTCTTTCCCAAAAATGATTGAAATACTTTATAACCTTGCTGAATTAGCACCTCAAGCACAAATGAATGACCAGCTGGCTAATATGGTCAATGTTATTAGGGACATAAAATCTAAAGGAGAAAAAGTAGAATAATGAAGTATGATTTTGATACGGTTATTGAGCGGAAAGGAACTAGCTGTTTCAAATATGATGGCTTAAAAGAAGTCTATGGTAGAGATGATTTGATTCCTCTCTGGATAGCAGATATGGATTTTCAAATAGCTCCTCAGATTAAAGCTGCTATGCAGGAAAGATTGAATCATGGCATCTTTGGTTACAATCAACGCTTACCTATTTATTATGATACGATTATCAATTGGACAAAAAAACGCTATGGTTATGAACCTCAGGAAGATTGGATTATGACCAGTCCTGGAATTATGCCTGCTATTAATCTGGCAGTTATGCAATTAACTGAACCAGGAGATTCTGTACTTATACAAACACCTGTGTACCAACCTTTTTTTACTGCCGCAACAGCTCATAATAGAAAATTAGTAACTAATCCCTTGCTTCCTGATAATGGATATTATACCATAGATTTTGATGATTTTGAGAAAAAACTAAAAGAAGTCAAATTATTTATCCTTTGTAGTCCTCACAATCCTGTAGGAAGAAGGTGGAACAAAGATGAGCTTTTAAAGATAGGCACTTTATGTCACCAATATAATGTTCCTATTATCAGTGATGAAATACACTGCGATTTAATCTATAATGGAGCAGGGTCACTTTCTATTGCTTCACTAGAAGGTATGCTGGATAATACCATTGTCTGTTTTTCTCCCGCTAAGTCATTCAATTTAGCAGGACTGGCAACCTCTGTTATCATAGCTAAAAATCCAGATTTAAGAGAACCTCTAAATACTATGTTAGAGAATCTTCATATTTATATGGGTAATACCTTTGGTATTACCGCGTTAACTGCAGCTTATGGAGATTCGGAAGATTGGCTGGAAGAACTTCTTATCTATTTGCAAGACAATAGAGATTTTCTGGTAGATTATATCCAATCTGAAATCCCTCAATTAAAAATTAGCACTCCAGAAGCTACTTATCTTGCCTGGATTGATTTCCGCAATCTGGGATTAAATGACGAGGAATTGCAAAAATTCTTAGTAGAAAAAGCAGGTCTAGCCCTGGAACCAGGAATTAAGTATGGAATAGAGGGTTCAGGATTTCAAAGATTGAATTTTGGCTGTCCTAGAAAAACTCTTTCCACTGCTTTAGTAAGATTGAAAAAGGCAATCAACGAACTATGAATATGAAAGATGCCATTATAGCGTTATACAACGCAAAACCTGAAAAATACAATTCAGCTGATAGAGAACTATATGAAACCTTTATTGATGCCTTAGATACCGGAAAAATCCGAGCTTGTGAAAAAACGGAGTCGGGATGGAAGGTTAATCAATGGGTAAAAATGGGAATCCTTATCGGATTCAGAATGGGTGTATTAACTGAATATCGCTTAAGTGATAATAAATCCTTTTTTGATAAGGACACTTTACCCGAAAAGGTATTTCAACTTCAAGACCAGATAAGAATAGTTCCTGGCGGCACATCTATTCGTAAAGGATGTTATCTCGCAGCAGGAGTCACTATTATGCCTCCAGCTTTTATCAATATCGGCGCCTATGTAGATTCGGGTACTCTTATAGATTCTCACGCCCTAGTAGGATCCTGTGCTCAGATAGGGAAAAATGTTCACCTTTCTGCTGGAGCTATGATTGGTGGAGTACTGGAACCAGTAGAAGCAAGACCGGTGGTAATTGAAGATGATGCTTTTATCGGAGGAAATGTGGGCATCTATCAAGGTATTATAGTTAAGCAAAAAGCAGTGATAGCAGCTGGAACTATTATAACTGCTTCCACTCTTATCTATGATGCAGTTCATACCGAATTTCTTCAGAGAGATCAAGGTGGATCTTTTACTATTCCTGAACAAGCTGTTGTAGTACCAGGCAGCAGACCTCTTAAAGATACAGGTTTTCAAATCTATTGCCCTATTATTATTAAATATCGTGATGCTAAAACGGACAAGTCCGTAAAACGTGAAGAGGATATACATATCTTTGATTGAAGCGAAAAGGTTGCATTCCGTTGAACTTTCTCTTATCCGACAAATAACTCAATTCGCTCCTTTTGATGCTATAAATCTTGCTCTAGGAGAACTCCAATTTCCTTTGCCTAATATTTTACGCTTGAAAGCTAGAGAAATTTTACAAGATGGAACTCCACGCTATACTCCTAATGCTGGTATGCCTGAATTACAAGATGCTATTGCTAATCTTTATCCTTTTGCAAAACCAAATAATGTGTGCATCTGTAATGGAGTAGAAGAAGCAATTTTTGTAACTCTTCTTTCTACTTTGAATCCAGGTGATACAATAGCGATTCCTGATCCTGAATATCCTGCCTATTCTGCTATAGCTAATATCTTAGAAACCAATATATTACGCTTACCTTATGAAAGTAATCTAGTGTCTATAAATTGGGATACCTGGGATAGCATTCTGGCTCAAAATGTTAAAATGCTCATCTTTAGCCATCCAAGTAATCCTACTGGACATATATTTACTAAAGATGATGCAGAAAGACTAATAAATATCTGTAACAAATATAAAATAACTCTGGTTGTGGATGAGGTATATTCCCGTTTAGTATTTGGCGGTTTCCTACCTCAATTTTTTTCTGAAGCAGAGTCAATGTTTTTACTGGATGGACTCTCTAAATCACATTGTATGAGTGGCTGGAGAATAGGCTGGGTGATTTCACCATCCGAACTTTCAGCTTCTGTTATAAAAACAAGACAGTATGTTTCCACCTGTAGTAACTGGCTAGCGCAAAAGTTAGCTATTTATGCTTTATCATCTGAAGGTATGAAAGCAGTAGATGAAGTATTCTCTCAGCTTAAAGAATGTCGTGCTTTGGTTCAGGAGAAATTTCAGGATTTTAAAGATAAAGTATTGATCCCGGATGCAACCTGTTATTTTATGTTAAAAGTAGAGGGAAATGACCTAATTATCGCCCAAGAACTAGCAGAAAAGGGAGTAGTAACAGTTCCTGGTCAAGCTTTTGGAGATGTTTCCAAGGGCTGGTTACGGATTAATTATGCCATTCCGAAAGATAAACTGGAAACTGCTTTGGATACTATTATCAATGAACTATATATTCACTAATGCTCGTATCTTTACTTTAGATAAGCCGGAAGTAAGTAATTTTGATTCCTTACTAGTAGAATCAGGAAAGATTAAATTTTTAGGCTCACTTTCCAATTGCAAATCCTATGCCAGGAATCACTTGGAAATTATAGATTTGAAAGGAAAAGCACTTATTCCTGCTTTAACCGATTGCCATACTCATTTTACGGATTATGCTAAAAAATTTATCCAGCTTGATTTATCCGATTGTAGAAGTATTGAAGATATCAGGAAAAGAATGTCTATTTATCGTAAAAGTCATCCTAAACTTCCAGATTGGGTATTAGGTGATGGCTGGGACATTAACATTATAGATAATCCTCAAAAAATTAGAAAAGAGCTTTTAGACGAATTTTTTGCGGATATTCCAGTTGCTTTATATAGCAAGGATTTTCATAGTCGCTGGTGTAATTCTCTCGCGTTAAAAATTGCTCATATAACTGAAAGCACTATAGACCCTAAGGGAGGTCATATTGAGAAGGATAGTTCTGGGAAGTTGACGGGTATTTTACAAGAAACTGCTTCTGAATGGTTAGACCGTTTTATTATTCCCCTTTCTAAAAATGAAACTATGCGGTGCTTGAGTCAAGCTACAGAAAAGGTTCATAGTTATGGTTTGGGAACTATTCACAGTATGGAGCTGCCTTTACCAGGTGAAATTTTAGAAGATTTTGCCCGACAAAATAAGCAATTAAGAATAATTCGCCATTTTTATCAGGATGAGCTGGAAACAATGATTTCAAGAAAAAGATATTCAGGAGAAAAAGATGAGTGGTTTCAACTGGGAGGATTAAAATTATTTACTGATGGTTCTCTCGGTTCTCAAACAGCAGCTATCTTTTCAGAATATCCTAATTATCCTGGTTTTTATGGAATCTTGAGACTTTCGGAAGAAGAAATGTACCATCTAATCTTAACTGCACTAAAACACGGTTTTTATACCTTAATACATTGTATTGGAGACCGTGCTGTGCATTTAGCTATCAATGTTATATCCAGAGTTGAACAGGAAAATCTTCCCGGAAATCTCAGAAACCGTCTAGAACATATTCAGTCTATTCAAAAAGAAGATATTCCTCGTTTAAAAAATTGCACTATAGGTTGCTCCGTTCAACCTATTCATATAGCTAATGACATTCCTTTAATAAATAAATACTGGCAGGCTATTGCTTCCGATGCTTATTGTTTTCGTTCTTTAATTGATGCGGAAATAAAACTTGCCTTTGGTTCCGATGCTCCTATTGCTCCAATAAATCCTTTTTACGGAATTTACAGTGCTCTAAAGAGAAAACCAAATTTAAATCCCAAAGCAGAAACCTGGTTTCCAGAGCAATGCCTGAATATATGGGAAACTTTGCAGGGTTATACTATAAATGCAGCTAAACTAGCAGGAATTGATGACCAGGCAGGAACAATTATCCCAGGCAAAAATGCAGACCTAATCGTGATTGAAGATTTCACTAAACTTCCAGATGAATACTGGCTGGATGCAGAATCTCTATTGACAATGATAGCTGGTGAAATAGTTTTAAATAAGTTGACTTAATCTTAGCAAAATAATTTATTAATTAAATTAAGATAATATAGGAGAATAACAATGAACAAACTAGGTTTTGATTATCCTTCTTCACCTCGTAAGACTTTCCTTTATAATTTGGAAGAACAGTGGTATATTCCTCTCTTAGCTCAAAAAAGAGGATTACCTATTCAACCTATAAAACGCAGTAACTTTGGTGAATATTATATGGCAGTTAATTATCTTACCTCCGTTTTGGAAGAAGCTGCTTCTATCAATAATTTATCTGTGTACAATATTGACCATATGGCTCAACTTTATTTCTGGGGAAAAGATGCACCAGCTTTATTGGATAGAGCCCTGGCAGGAAATATGAGTGCTATGAAAGTAGGTGCCTGTAAATATACTCTTCTGCTCAATGAAAGCGGAGGTGTGGAAGATGATATGATAGTGATGCGTCTTTCAGAAACAGAATATATTGCGGTGATTAATGCGGGACACGATATTACCGATACCGTTAATGGGAAACAACTGATAGCTGATATAGATAGGATAATGAGTCAAAAGCAGGAAGGTGAAGATGTTGAAGCAGAAGACCTTTCTGCCCAAATAGTCAAGGTGGATATTCAGGGACCTCTATCCTATAAATTGATAAAATCTATTTATGGCGAACAGGTCTTGAAAAATAGGCATAATCCCGAAAAGAATATGAATTTCTTCACCTTCAATGAGTTTGACTATAACGATGCACATTATATCATAAGTAGAACTGGTTATACCAATCGCTGGGGTTGGGAGCTTTATATCCCTGCCACTAATGCAGAGGAAGATTTCAAGCGAATAGTTAGTCAAGCTCTGGAATTGGGTGCTCTTCTCGTTGGTTTAGGTGGTAGAGATGAAAATCGTCTTTCTGCAGGACCTTTCGGACTTCCCCTTATGGGACAGGAATATGACCCTTATCACACTCCTATCAATGCACCTTTATTTGAAGCAGCAGTGGATTTGGATAAACCTTTCTTTGTGGGAAAATCGGCTCTGGAAGCGGAATTGGCAACTAATCCTCAAAAAGCACTTTTAATGTTCTTTGCCGAAGGGATTGCATCAAACCGTAAAGTTTTTCTCTCCGGGAAATTATTAGGTACCGTAACTTCCAGTATTGTATCTCCTAATCTTTCTCTTGAACAGCGTTTAGCTATCGGTTCTTCTCGCAAAAATGTTAATAACGAAGATGGATATGCTGCCATAGGTTTAGCCTGGTTATACTTCAATCCTTTCACTAAAGACGAAGAAGGAAAATATATCACAGAAAAAGATGGAGTACCTATTCGCATACCTGTCCAGTTTTATAAAGTTGATGAACAAAATAATCCCATCGGAACTCCACTTTTAGGTTATCTGACAATGGAAGGTGTTAGTCCTGCTACAGCTTCTAAACCCTTAAAATATATAGAAAATCTATAATACATAATATCCTTTTCTATTGCCAGTCTGGTTTTCTATCACTGATATCAGACTGGTTTTTTTATTCTTCTGGATAATCTTTAGACTACTATCTTCACCTCTAATAATAAGGTTTATTTTTAATTGCATTGATCTGATGAAATTTTGAAAATTCCGTTTCTTTCCTGCTTTACAACTTCAAAGATATAAGCTATAAGGTCTTATTTTACTCTTCCAGACGATAAATTCTATCTATCAAAAAGTTGTATAGAAACATAAAAATCCAGGACAAAACAGAGAAAGCTTAATCATCTTTTAATATATTTCATTTAGATAAGTTATATTCAAGCAAGAAACAACTTCTTTGCCTATATCAAAAAGTAGAAAAAGCATTAAGGTTATAAAGAGTTGTAAATATATCTGGACAGAAGGATAAATTCTTTCTTTAAGGTTTGAAGGATTTTATATATAATAAGAATCTTATCAAAAACTAATTTATAAGCTTCATTTATTTATTTGGAAGCTGGAGATTTTTATGGAGATACAGGAAGAATTTGAAAAAACAGGCAACTGGCTTTTTCGTTGGAGAAGTTATTTACCTCTGGCTTTAATTCCCCTTTTCCTTTTAGCTATGGAAAAATACCATTATCTGAATAACTCCGAAACCAGTGATAACTTCTGGGAATTGTTATGCCTTTTAATTAGTTTTATAGGGTTTGGTATTCGGGTTTGGACGGTTGGTTGTGCTCCTATACGAACTTCTGGCAGGAATACGAAAAGTCAGATAGCTGATACTTTGAATACTACCGGAATGTATTCTTTAGTTAGACATCCATTATATCTGGGTAATTTCTTGATGATTTTGGGAATTGTTTTGTTTACTCGCCATTTATGGTTGATGTTGATATATATTCTTTTATTTGTATTATATTATGAAAGAATCATTTTTACCGAGGAAGCTTTTCTGAAAAGAAAGTTCGGAAATGACTTCATTGTATGGGCAAAGAAAACTCCTGCTTTTATACCTAAATTCAAAAATTATCGCCCTCCAGCTCATAAATTCAACTGGAAAAAAGCCTTAAAAACTGAATATAATGGCTTTGCTGCATTATTACTCTCTATGTTTGCCCTGGAGTTGTATGGAGACTGGCTAATTAAACATAAAATTGACCTGGATTTGCACTGGATAATACTAGTGGGAATAGCCGTCTTTACCTGGATAATGGTACGCTTTCTTAAAAAATATACCAGGGTGTTGGATATCTCAAAAAAATAAAAGCACACGAATTTTTTAACAACTAATCTCTGATTCCTTTTGATATATTACAATTGCCTAATTTATATTCAAGTTATGATAAACTTATGACCAATCCGGACATAAGCTGGACATAAGCTGGACATAAGCTGGACATAAGCTGGACATAAGCTGGACAGAAGCTGGACAGAAGCTGGACAGAAGCTGGACAGAAAGTAGAAATATTGTATTGAATTTCTTTCCGCTAAAAAGATAGAAATTATGCAGAAGAAAAGACATTTTATAAATTAATTACAAATTCAATTCAGGATAATTATCCTAAGAAAAATAAATCAAAGCCATAATTTTTTTAGAAGAAAAATATTTGTTTTTCCAAAGCTAACAAAATAAAGCCTCCAAAGCGCTTAGAAAGGCAATAAATCATCAATTTGTAGTCCTGATTTCAATCCTTATCCAAAAATAATTTTGCATAAAAAGGGATAATTTTCCAAAAAGATGCATTTTTTACTTGACAGGAAATCCATTATGTCATACAAGCATCACGGGATGTCAAAAAAAGTCAAAAAAAGTCAAAATGACTTCCTGAATTGAGTTCAGAAGGTCATTGATAGCGTGTTAATACTCTTAAAAAATGAAAGATAAGGATCTTAAAGAAGGTATGAAAAATGTCAGGACCATTTATTGGTTATTCAGAAAATGCTGTTCATAACAATCGGGTCATAATACCTGCTGCTTTTAAGCGTAAATTCGCAGAAGAAGCAAATAGAACCGTTGTTATAACAGTGGGACCTCTCAATTCTATAGCCCTATATCCACTTGATTCCTGGTTTGCTACTCTTGATGCCTTGGCTAAAGGAGATGAAATTCAGCGTCGTTTTCGCACACGTTTAATTGACTGTGCTGTAACCGAAGCAGAACTTGAAGGACCAGGTAGAATACGGATTCCAGAAAAACAATTAACTGAAGCTGGAATTAAAGATAGTGTAATTGTTAAAGGAGAAATGCACTATATTACCCTCTGGAATCCTGAAGATTATTATCGTTTAAGAACTCAAAATCTGGAAGCTAATTTAAAAGAATACGACACCAATATTTATCAAATAACCGGACTATGAATAAATACCACACTCCTGTAATGCTACAACAGTGCATAAACTTTATCGCACTAAAAGCTGGTGGAATTTATGTTGACGCCACTATTGGAGGAGGAGGTCACAGTTTAGGATTACTTCAGAGTTGTCCAGACATCCATTTAATCGGGTTTGACCAGGATTCAGAAGCCTTGCAGGAAGCTCAACAAACTTTATTTCCTTATCAAGATAGAGTAGAATTTATTCAAGCAAACTTCTCTCGTTTAAGAACAGAACTGGCTTTCCGTCAGATTAAAACCATTAATGGTATTCTTTTTGATCTGGGAGTGTCCTCTCATCAATTAGAAACACCTGAACGCGGATTTAGTTTTGAACTAGATGCTCCTCTGGATATGCGAATGGCTCAAGACTCAGAATTGACCGCTGAAACTGTTTTAAATGAGCTCAGTCAGAGAGAATTAACCAAGATTTTTCGGGATTATGGAGAAGAGCTCAATGCTTCTCGTATAGCGACAAAGATTGTTAAAGTTAGAGAAAAACATCCCTTGAAAACCACAGGTGACCTGGTAAAAGTGATAGAATCGGTGGTAGGTAAAGGAACGAAGGCTTCTCTAAAGACAAAAGTAAGAATTTTTCAAGCATTGCGTATTTATATAAATAATGAATTGGAAATTTTAGAACAAGCACTAAAAGATGCCATCAATATTCTTCAACCTGGAGGAAGAATTGTTGTTTTAAGCTATCATTCCTTAGAAGATAGAATCGTAAAAAATGTTTTCCGTACTGCGGCAGAAGGCGAAAAAATGCCTTCTGAACTGTCCTATCTGGGAAATAATAATAAAGGTAAACTTCAGCTATTAACCAGAAAACCTCTTCTAGCAGAAGCTGAAGAGATAAAAAATAATCCACATTCTCGCAGTGCTAAACTGCGAGCTGCAGAAAAAATCTAGGGGGAAAAATGCGAGCTAGATTTTGTATCTTCTTGCTTTTGTTGCTAATTATAATTTTCATTAATTTCTGGAATGCTCACCAGATTGTGGGTCAAACTCAAGAGCTGGCAAAATTAGAAAAAAAGGTCGCAGCGGAAAAGAATATTAACACCGAACTACTAGTAGAAAGAGATGACCTACGTAGTGGCAAAAATATTGCCAGTCTTGTACGAGTTGAACTTGACCATTTTAATCCTCAGGAAGAGCAGGGCAAAATTATCTATGTTCATGAACCTGTAAATACAGAGGACAAGACGAGTTATTGTATAATTGATTTATTCACTACCAAAGCTCAAGCACGAGAAATTAAGATTCAGCTTGATTAAATTATGCATTCCAGGCATAAGATTCTGGTTGTCTTTTTTGGTCTTTTGACCCTACTATGGGCAAGTTACCTCTTTATCCTTCAAATCTTAGACCCTTTTCATTTAAGTGATGAACGCCGTATACGTTATACTCCTTATAAAGAAATTCTAATCCCTACTCGTGGCTCTATCTATGATGCTAACGGAAATATCCTGGTAAGTTCCATAAGTTTCTACCAGCTTGATATTGATCGTAAGGCGGTTTCACTCTGGGCAAAAGAACAAAACATCTCCCTTACAGAAGCTTACAAAATGATCAGTGAGACAATAGGTAAAAATTCTAGCATAAATCCGGAACAGGTTTATCAAAGACTAACTATTAATGATAAGTTAACTTCAGTCCAGATTACTAATAAGATTAGAGAAATGGAACTGGAAAAGATTTTAACAGAATTTGAAAAAAATAAATTACCTGGCTTAATCCATACCTTTTCCTCAATGAAACGTATTTATTCCCAAGATTTACTTGCAGCAAGATTATTAGGTGCGGTTAGAGCTATATCAGATGGGTATGATATGGAAACTCAGAGTCGTTCCATTTATCAGCTCAGTGGCATTTGTGGTTTAGAATCCACCTATAATAATGTATTAGCTGGAGAATATGGCTGGAGAGAAGTGGTCTATGATGCAAAACATCGTCGTATGCCCTATCCTAACCTGCATGAAAAACCAGAGAAAGATGGATATAATTTACATTTAACTATTGATGCTAATATCCAAGCCGTAGTTGAACATGCTCTCTTTGAAGGTCTAAGTAAGTACGGAGCAATAAATGCTGGAGCTGTGATTATGGATCCCAATACAGGAAGAATTCTTGCAATGGCAGGAGTTTCACCTGACGATAGAAATCTTGACCCTGCAGAAGTTAGAGTTAAAGCTAATATACCAGTCAGTTTTCTGTTTGAGCCTGGTTCTACAATGAAGCCTTTAACTATGCTTGCTGCTCTGGATAAACACCTGGTTAGACCCAATGAATATTTTGAATGTGGGGTTTATTATGTTCAAGGAAGAAAGATTAGTGATACTCATATGTATGGAAGCTTAAGACCAGTAGATATAATCAGTAAATCCAGTAATGTGGGTATTGCTAAAATTGCCGAAAGAGTAGGTCCTAGAAATCTTTATGAAAAATTTATTTCTCTCGGTTACGGTCAAAAGACAGGATTAAATCTCCAGGGTGAAAGTAGTGGAATGTTTCCTAAGCTTAATAACTGGGATGGTTATACTCTTCATTCCGTTGCCTTTGGACAAGGAATAGCTGTAACCGCACTTCAACATGCAACTGCTTTTTGTGCTATCGCTAATGGTGGAAAAATAATGAAGCCTCATCTGGTGGACTATGTAACCGATGATAATGGTAAGATTATAGAACAAACTGAACCAGAAGTTCTAAGACAGGTTTGTAGTAAAGCAGCTGCAGATACTGTTCGTTCTTATATGCAAGCGGTTATAGATAGAGGAACTGCCACTCATATAAAAGCTGATTATATCACTATTGCAGGCAAGACAGGCACTGCCCAAAAAGCTGCCGAAGGTGGAAAAGGTTATATAAATGGTAAATATACTTCTGTTTTTGTTGGAATGTTCCCTGCTGATGCTCCTAAAATGGTAATGGTGGTTTTTTATGATGAACCAAGTCCAGGTTATCATTTTGGAAGTATGAGCGCTGCTCCAACCTTTAAAAAAATTTTAGATGATATACTATTTATGCCTAATTGCAATATTGTAGCATTTGACCAAAGATTGTTACAAAGCTCAAAAAGGATGCCTGATTTAAGAGGAAAACATATAAAACAGGCAGAAGCAATTCTTAATCAATACGGTTTTTCTTATAAGATTGAAGGAGCAGATTCATCCTCTGTTGTGATTGACCAGTTTCCTAAACCTAATGTTTCTGTTGATCCCGCACATTCCATCACCTTAAAAATTGGTCGGGGTAAAAAAGAAACGGAGACTGAACTTCTTCCTGGTCTTATGCCTGATTTATGTGGTCTCACTATTCGCAAAGCTATGCAAGTTGCAGCCAGAGAAAATATTGCTTTAAAAATTATGGGTTCAGGAATCGTCCGTCGTCAATCCATACAACCCGGTTCTCGTATTACTAGTAATACTACCTGCGTCATTGAGGCTTCTATATGATACTAAAAGAAATCCTCAATCTTTTCCGGGAACACCATATTCTCTTAAATTATCATAGTACGGAAGAAGACCTGGAATTAAAAGGTAAAATCTGTACTGATAGTCGTGAAGTTAAAGCAGGAGATATCTTCATCTGCATCACAGGTTTTAATACTGATGGACATAACTTTATTGATGATGTGCGTAAGAAAAATGTAGCCTTAATTGTTAGTGAAAGACCGCTAGATGATAATCTTACCTATATACAAGTGACTGAATCTCGTAAAGCTGCTGCTTTACTTGCGAAGCTCTATTATCATAATCCCAGTGCCCAATTTCGTTTAATCGGCATAACGGGCACCAATGGAAAAACCACAACCTCTATATTATTGTACAGAGCTTTAATGGAACTGGGATATTCCTGCGGTTGGATTGGCACCTTAGGATATCAAATTAATAATCAACATTATAGTTCTAATCATACTACCCCTGATATTATAGAACTTAATCAAATCTTTGCCAGGATGGTAGAAAAGGGAGTTAAATATGTTAGTATGGAAGTATCTTCTCATGCTCTTGCCCTAGATAGAGTTTATGGTATTGAATTTGATTATTGTCTATTTACCAATTTAAGTCGTGAACATTTAGATTTTCATCAAACGATGGAAGAATATGGCAATGCTAAAAAGAAGCTTTTTGAACGAACTATTCAGCATAAAGCTGTAGGTCTTATCAATATAGATGATAATTTTGGGAGAAAACTTTTTGAAGAACTAAAAAGCGTTAATGCCTATGTCTATAGTATTGGAAATATGGACGCTGATTTCATTATCAGAACCGAACATAGTCATCTTCCCCATCGGGTTACCGGTAATCGTTTTTCGCTACAAACTCCAGATGGAATGATTAATATCCGTACATCGCTAACGGGAATTTTTAATATGAACAATCTAGCAATGTGTGCGGCTAGTCTCAATTTAATGGGATTTGAAGCACGTCAGATAGAACAATGTTTAAATATTGCTCAACCGGTTAAGGGAAGATTTGAACCAATACCTAATGAGAGAGGCATACAAGTGTTTGTAGATTATGCTCATACTCCAGATGCTATGGAAAATGTGCTAAAAGCTTGTCAGGACCTTGAACACAAAAGAATCTTATGCCTATTTGGTGCGGGTGGCAATAGAGATAAAGGAAAACGGTCTTTAATGCTTCAAACCGCACTCCATTATGCTAATGCAGTTATTATAACCGATGATAATCCTCGCTTTGAGGATCCTGATGCTATTATTAGAGATATAGTATCAGGAACAGAACTATGGCTCCCCTGGTGGATAATTAGAAATCGGAAAGAAGCTATCCATAGCATTTTAAGACTTGCTCAGCCAGGTGATATAGTTCTTCTTTGCGGTAAAGGACATGAAAATTATCAGGAAATAGAAGGTGTCCGCTATCCCTTTGAAGATGCCGTAATTGCCTCTGAATTTCTCCATTCTGAGGATACTTTTCAGATAGAATCTGAAGAACTAATCCTTCCTGTAGATAAGTTGATGCTGGAACTTTTAGCCAAAACCCCTTTTCCAGTTGACAATAAATATAAGCCACCTAAAACTTATCATTATCTCTCTACAGATAGCAGAACAATCGTTCCCAACTCCATCTTTTTTGCTATAACTGGTCTTCATTTTAACGGCAATGACTTCTTACCTCAAGTTTTAACTGATGAGACTATACTAGGTATTGGCACTATTGCTAATCAGGGCTGGGATAACTATATTCAGGTAACCGATCCCCTTTCCTTACTATCTGCTTTATGTCGTAAGTATCTTCAGATGTTTGAGGTATATAAGATTGCCCTCACCGGAAGTACAGGCAAAAGTAGCACAAAAGAGATCTTAGCTCAAATTTTTAATAGCTATGCCCCTACTTTAAAAACTCAAGCTAACGAAAACAATATGATAGGTCTGTGCAAAACTATCCCTCAGATAAGACCTAATCATCGTTATGCTGTTTTTGAACTTGGTACTAATGCTTTTGGTGAAATTGCTGCTTTAGCTAATGTTTGCAATCCGAATGCAGCAATCATTATCAATGTAGGACCTTCTCATCTGGAAAAACTTATAGATGAAGAAGGTGTTTTCAGAGAAAAAACTGCTTTATTCAACCGTCCCCTTGATATAATGCTATTTGATGGAGATGACCCACGTTTTATTATATATGCTGATAAAGGGAAAAGTGTGGGATATAGTGATACCGCGGATTTTCATATAACCGATTTAGAATGTAATAATGAAACTTGCAAATTCAAAATCAATGGTGAACCTTTTTCTATACCTTATTCTGCTCCATTTTTGGTAAAAAATGCTTCCTTCGCTATAGCTATGGGTATACTAAAAAATATCCCTCTACATCTAATTAAAGAGGCAATTTCTAAACCAGTTAAATTAAACCTTCGTCTGCAGATTGAAAAGACTGATAATTATATCATCATTGCAGATTGTTACAATGCTAATCCTATTTCTATGCAAAGTGCCATTGAATTTTGGCATAAGCTTGAACCAGAGAGAGAACATATTGCTATTCTAGGAGATATGTTGGAACTTGGAATTCAAGCACCTATGTATCATAATATGATTGGGACTATTCTAGCTGAAAAGGGTGTGGATAGATTAATTACCGTGGGAAATCTTTCTCAATATTATCATCTATCTGATAGTTCTCTAAAATCTGACCATTTTAATAGTGTTGATGAGCTTATACAAAGTGGCATATTAAAAACCTTGACACCAGGTGCAGTTATCCTTATAAAAGGTTCTCATTCTATTCAGTTAGAAAAAGTAATTCCGATTCTACGCAAAGGAAGCTAATTATGCTGTATCATCTTCTCTATCCCTTGGCAAAATATAGCATTGTATTCAATGTTTTCCGCTATATTACTTTCCGGTCTATTGGAGCTTTTGTGACAGCTTTACTCTTTTCGCTTTTTGCTGGACCGCCCTTGATTAAGTTTCTGCAAGGTCAATCGGCAGTTGAAAAAATAGATGAAGATAAACCAGCACGCCATAGAGCTAAAGAGGGAACTGCAACTATGGGTGGCTTGATAATCTTATTTAGTCTTTTGATTGCTTCTTTGCTCTGGAATGACCTAACTAATCGTCCTATATTAATGATGTATCTTACTACTCTCTGGTTAGGAGTTCTGGGCTTTTTAGATGACTATTTAAAAAACTTTTTAAATGTGCCAAAAGGTCTCTTACCCAAATATAAAATCTGGGGACAAATAGGAGTTGGACTCTTTCTTACCCTGGCTATCTATTTTAGCACCAATGTAGTGGATAATGTAACCCAGTTGCAAATCCCATTTTTTAAAAATACTTATATTCAGCTTGGGTGGTTATTCATTCCTATTATGGTTATTTATATAACTGGTATATCCAATGCGGTTAATCTAACCGATGGATTAGATGGACTGGCAGCTGGAGTGATGATATTTTCTGCCTTAGGTTTGGGTATTATGAGCTATTTAAAAGGTAACTATGTTACCGCTAATTATCTGAAGCTAGAATTCATACCAACTGCTGGGGAACTTACTGTCTTTATTGCAGGTTTAATAGGTTCTTTAATAGGGTTCCTCTGGTTTAATGCTTATCCTGCTGAGGTTTTTATGGGAGATACAGGTTCTCTTACTCTAGGTGGAATTTTAGCTGTATTATCCATTTTATTGAAAGAGCAAATATTTTTCCTTATAATCGGTTTCCTTTTTATAGCAGAGACTCTTTCAGTGATAATTCAACGAACCCATTTCCGATATACCAGAAAAAAATATGGAACTGGAAACAGAGTGTTTCTCTGTGCACCAATTCATCATCACTTTGAAATGAAGGGAATGCATGAATCAAAGATTGTTATCCGATTCTGGATTATTGCCACTCTCTTGCTGGCTATTGGTCTTAGCACAATTAAATTGAGATAGGGAGAAGGAATTGTTTGATTTTAATATATCTTATGCTATCCTGGGACTTGCGAGAAGTGGCATTGCTGCAGCTTATAAAATAAAAGAATTGGGCGGTAATGCCTACTTAAGTGATATCCAATCCGAAGAACATATAGAAAACGCAGAAGAATTGAAGAAAGATTTTGAATGCGAGTTCGGAGGTCATACAAATAAACTTTTCCAGTTTGAACAATGGATTGTTAGTCCCGGAATTCCACTCAATATACCTGTAATTCAAAAAGCTAAGCAACTCGGAATACCTTTAATTAGTGAGATAGAATTTGGCTATCAAATTAAGTCACCGGATAGCAAAATAATTGCTGTAACTGGTTCTAATGGCAAAAGCACAACCGTCTCACTAATCCAGCATATTCTTAAAAATATGGGTTACAATAGCATTTTGGCTGGTAATATTGGTAATGCACTAACTTCTTATCCGGTGGAAAAACCCGGTATAGATTTCATAGTTCTGGAACTAAGTAGTTTTCAACTGGATTTAATAGACACTTTTAGACCAAATGTAGCAATCTTACTTAATATCACTCCTGACCATATGGATAGATATGATTCTTTTCAGAATTATATTGATTCTAAATTTCGCATTTTTATGAATCAAACTCCGGAAGATACTGCCGTTATTTGTCTGGACTCTAAACCTATAGCAGAAAGACAGAATCATATCAAGGCTCAGTTATTACGATATTCTTTAGAAAAAACACCTCCTGATTGTGAAGCCTGGCTAAATCAGGATGCTATTCAGATTGGAGTTAAACACAAGCTTCCAGTTCGTGATTTAAAACTTCGTGGACCACATAACTATGCAAACGCTATGGCAGCTCTTTTAGCGGTAAATGATTTAACTCATAATCTGGATGCAGCAATGGAAACAGCTAAAACTTTTCCTCCTTTACCACATCGGCTGGAATTTGTTGCTGAAATCAATGGCATTGCCTTCTATAACGATTCCAAAGCAACCAATACAGATTCTGTGAAATCTGCCTTATCTGCTTTTGACCAACCAGTTAGAATCATAATGGGTGGTTCCGATAAAGGAGAAGATTTTTCACTGCTTACACCTATTTTGGAGAAAACTACAAAAAAAGTTTATCTGACTGGAGCAACAGCAGATAAAATGTATGAAATCTGGAAAGATGAACTTCCCGCAGAAAAAATTGAGGACTTTGAACAATGCATACGAAAAGCTTTCTATGATTCGGTTCCAGGAGATATCATTCTTCTTTCTCCCGCCTGTGCTAGCTTTGATAAATTCAAAAACTATGAAGAGCGAGGGGAAGTTTTTAAACATATAGTCAATTCTATTGCCCGGGAATATGAAAAAGAATAAAAATATTCAATATATTGTTTCTTACGATAAGGTAATTCTTATCTGCTATCTATCACTTTGCTTGATTGGCATTCTGATGATGCTGGATATTACTTCTATGCAATCTATGGATATGTTCTATCGGCATCTTATTTATTTTTTTATATCCATTGCTTTTCTGGGTATTATTTTCTATTTCATAGATCTGGAAAAACTAAGGCCATTAAATATTTTGTGGATATTTATTTCTATCACTTTGCTTATATTGGTTTTAATGTATGGTACTACAGTCAAAGGTGGTAGAAGGTCTATTAAATTTGGTCCTCTAAGCATACAACCGAGTTTTATTGCCAGATTAGCTTTAATCTTCTTCTATGCGGGTTTTCTGGCAAAAAAACAGGATAAAATAAATGCCACTAATCTACTGGAACTACTGAAAGAACTTGCTCCTTTAATTGTTTATACAATGATAATTTTTGTTCTGATTTATTTGGAAAAACACCTTAGTACTCTTATCATTTGTGGAGCAACTCTCTTAGGAATGCTATATTATGCAGGTATCCGAAAAAGATTTATTATTTCTCTAGTTGCTATAGGGTTGATTGCAGGAATAGTTATCATTAATAAAGGTGATTCATTTCGTTCTGCTCGTATAGAAACTTATAAAGTTTATTCTCTATTCAATCCTAATCGTCCTGACCCAGAAAATTCTCCTGATGAATATCAGGTGCGAGAAAGTTTAACTGCTCTAACCAGTGGACACATTATTGGCACAGGAATAGCTCGTGGTAGAGCAAAGCATAACTTTCTTCCTGAAGCCAGAACCGATTATGTGTATTCTATTATCGGTGAGGAATTCGGTTTAATCGGAGCTCTAATAGTTTTAGGTTTGCATGCTCTTCTCTTTTTCCGCATTCTAAAAATTGGCAGCGGACAAGAAAGTCTTTATTATAAATATCTATGTGCGGGAATTGCTCTAAATATATTTCTAAATGTATTATTAAATACAGGTGTAGCGATGTCTTTGCTTCCTCCAACTGGAAACACACTTCCTTTTATTAGCTATGGTGGCACAGCGTTACTCAGCGATTCAATATCTATTGGAGTGGTGCTCAATATTAGTGCTAAAAGGAGGCAATTGTGATGTCCTGCTGGAAGGTTAACTTAATCCAAAAAGTTCTACCAATCTTATTTAATCCTTGCAATGAATAATTATCCTACAAAGCAAAATCAAATTATTCGTGTCCTGTTTGGATGTGGTGGAACGGGAGGTCATATCTTTCCTGCTATTGCTCTGGCTCAAGAATTTAAGACACTTGGTAATGAAGTTATGTTTATTGGAAATAAAGGTGGAATGGAAGAGCATATTGTCCAGGAAGAAGGATTCCCTTTTAGAGCCATAAAAGTGCAAAAGTTATACCGAAAATTTAATCCTGCTAATTTATTGTTCCCATTTCGCTTGGCTTCTTCTTCTCTGAATAGCAGGAAAATCATACGGGATTTCAATCCCGATGCTGTTATTTGTACTGGTGGTTTTGTCTCCGGTCCTGTAGGCTTGGCATCAATAATGTTGAAAATTCCTCTATATCTTCATGAAAGTAATAGCTTTCCAGGAATTACAACTAAATTTCTTGCACCACATAGTCGTATTACTTTCACGGTTTATGATAAAACAGCAGATTATTTAAAAAAAGCACGAATTAAAAAAGTGGGTGTACCGCTTGCTAAGAAAAAAGAACAAGTTACTTTATCAAGTTTAACAGAGATTGGACTTAATCCAGAAAAGAAAGTCATTCTAGTTACAGGTGGAAGTCAGGGTTCTCAAGCTATTAATTCTGCTCTAGCGGAAACAATTCCTCATATCCTGAAAAGGGACTGGCAACTAATCTGGCAAACAGGTAAGCAAGGTTTTAATGAATATTATAATAAGTATTCTCAGCTTTCAGGAATATATATCTTTGATTTTTCACCTTTACTTTCATCTTTCTATCAATTTGCTACTTTAGCTATAACTCGTGCAGGAGCTATAACTTTAGCGGAATTGGAAGCAAATGCAGTACCTGCAATTTTGATTCCTCTTCCTACAGCTTCTGCAAATCATCAATATTTTAATGCTAAGGAACAGGAAGAGAAAGGAGTGGCAATACTTTTACCGCAAAGTGAATTAAATGCAGACCGTCTATTAAATTCTATTGACAAAATCCTTAATAACTATGACTCTTATAAAAATAAGCTGGAAAGTCTTCCTCCTAATTCAGCTACACAAGATATTATCCAAGCGATTCTTAAAGATTTAAGAAAGGAGTGAAACAAGAATGTTGGGAAAAACACATAAAATACATTTTACTGGAATCGGTGGCATTGGTATGAGTGGAATCGCTGAATTCCTGCATAATCAAGGTTTAGAAATAACCGGTTCAGACCTGAAAAAAACTAATATTACCAAACATCTGGAATCTTTAGGAATAAAGATAACTAAAGGACACGACCCTTCTCTAGTCAAAGATGTTGATGTGGTTGTTAGATCCTCAGCTGTTAAAGATGATAATCCGGAAATTCAAGCAGCTAAAGCACTTAAAATTCCTGTTATCCCTAGAGCTGAAATGCTAGCTGAAATCACTAGAATGAGTTTTTCTATTGGTATCTCAGGAACTCATGGAAAAACTACTACTACTTCTATGACTGGACTAGTGTTAGAAACTGCTGGCTTAGACCCTACTATCATAGTAGGTGGAAAAATCAAAAACTATGGCTCCAATAATGTAATGGGTTCAGGACAATATATTGTTGTAGAAGCTGATGAATATGACCATTCTTTTCTTTCACTTTCTCCCTGTATCGCTGGAATTACCAATATTGATATTGACCATCTTGATTGCTATGAGAATCTTGACGACATCAAGAAAGCCTTCATTGAATATGCTAATAAAGTTCCCTTTTTTGGCAGTGTTATAGGCTGTTTGGATGATCCTGGAGTGCAATCTATCTTACCGGAAATCAATAAAAGAATTGTTACTTATGGATTTTCAAGGCAAGCAGATATACAGGCACAAAACATCAAAATGAAGAATTTTATGGCTGAATATGATGTTAGTTATAAAGGTTATCGTCTTGGCAAAATAAATCTAAAAGTAACGGGAAAACACAACATTCTGAATTCTCTTATGGCAGTTGGTATCGGACTGGAATTGGATATACCTTTCAAATATATCAGAGAAGGTCTGGAAAACTATAGCGGTGTATACAGGAGATTTGAGTTTAAAGGAACAGCTCGTGGAATAACTGTTTATGATGATTATGCACATCATCCCACTGAAATAACTGCAACTCTGGAAGGTATTAAAGAAAGCACCAGTAGAAGGATTGTAACCCTTTTTCAACCTCATCTTTATTCACGTACCCGGGATTTCTATAAAGAATTTGCTAATGCTTTCTTTTCCTGTGATTATCTTATTCTTGCACCAATTTATCCTGCCAGAGAAAAACCTATTGAAGGAATTAGTTCAAAACTTATTGCCGATGCTGCTATCCAATCTGGTCACCATAATATTATCCTGATAGACAAAAATGAAGATATCGTACCAGTAACTTTGTCTGTATTAAAACCAAATGACATTTTAATAACTATGGGTGCCGGTAATATCTGGCAATATGGTGAGGAAATTTTAAGGGAATTAAATAAACCTATTGACAAAAATTCTAAGTTTGAAAATGATAAAAACTTAGAGAAATAGCTTAAAAACTTTGCTAATTCATTTTATTGAACTAAGATTATGAAACACAAAGAATTGCCAAATGAAGCTCCTTATCGGAAACGACGAGGTCATAGCCGGTATTTCATCTATTTTATCCTGATTCTGATTGGCTTAGCTGCTATCGTTTATGGAACATATTATCTGTTGTCTACAGTTGATTGGTTTAATATAGAACAAATACAAATTACAGGCAATGCTACGGTTTCAGACAGTTTACTGCTTCAAGCAACGCAGAATTTTATGGGAAAGAATTTATTTTCTATCTCCAATGATGAGGTTGTAAGTAAAATTAAAAAGTATTCACGAATCAAGGATGTTAAGTTGCGACGCCGTCTTTTTCACACTCTAAATATAATTGTGACCGAACGAAAAAGCTGCCTTTATGTTAAAAGCTTAGAGGGTGACCTTTTCCCTATTGATGAAGAAGGGGTGGTCCTGGAAAAATATGGTTCGGTCTACAAGGAGAATTTACCTGTAGTTAATCTTCTAATAAATAATGCCGCACTTCATCCTGGTAAAACAATAAAAAATGCCTCTTTAGATTGTATTCTTGCTTTGCATCATCAAATAATGAAAGAATCTCCTGAATTTATATCCAATATTTCTGAATATTATACTATTAATAACACTGTCTATATAATAGATGCCCGTAATGGTTTACGGCTTATTCCTAGTAATAAAAATCTTGCTCGTCAATTATCTCGTTATGAGTTCGTTAAGGATAATGGTAATGTGAGCAATAATGCTATTTTAGACCTCCGCTTTGACAACCAGGTGGTGGTTAAATCGGGAAACTGATATGAAACAAAATATTATCACTGCTCTGGACATTGGCTCATCTAATATTCGTTGTATTATTGCTAAAATAAAGAATCCTGAACATATAGAAGTTCTGGGTATCAGTCAAAATCCTTCAGCAGGAATAGAAAAAGGTATCGTAAAAGACATTCAAGCTGTAGCAGAGACAATCAAAAAAACTATAAAAGAAGCAGAAAATGCTGCTTCAACCAATGCAATTAATCTATTTACCAATGTCACTGGTGAGCATATACGCACCGTATTAAGTGATGGACGCATATCTATACCAACAACCAGTCCAAATGAGCCTGGAGAAATTACGCAAGAACATATAGATCAGGTCATTGCAGATGCTCGTAATAGTATTAAAATTCAAAAAGGATTTGAAAGGTCTCAAATCCTTCATGCCATTCCTCAATGCTATATAATTGATGGACAGGATGACATTCGTAATCCAATTAGAATGACCGGATTCCATTTATTGACCAAAGTGCTTACCATCTTCGGTGAAGTTACTCCCCTGCGAAATCTCACAAAATGTATAGAACTTGCTGGTTACGAACTGGAGCCGGATAATTTCATTCTGAATCATATAGCCATCTCCGAAGCCGTATTGAGTGATGATGAACGCCGTCTGGGAACTATTCTCATTGATATTGGTGGTGGGACCTGTGATATTAGTCTTTTCCATCGTGGTGTACTGGAAAAAGTGCTAGTCATACCTATGGCTGGTTCAGATATAACAGAGGACCTTGCTATAGGATTAAAAACAACTCTTTCTAATGCAGAATATATTAAAACTCAATATGGTGTTGCTCTTGCTAATATTGTTGACCCGGATATGGAAATAGAGATAGAAGGTATCAGTGGAAGAGCTCCACAACGAAAATCTCAGGTTCTGGTTAGCCATGTGATTCAGCATAGGGTAGAAGAAATGTTGACCCTCTGCTATGAACATTTGAAAAACTTTTATACACCAGAACTCGTTACCGCAGGAATAGTTCTCACCGGCGGGACTGCTAAATTACAAGAAATTGACACCCTTGTGCAAAAAGTATTCAATCTCAATGTGAAAATTGCCACTCCCAATCTAAGTAGATTAAACGGTTCCATTAACATCCTGGAAGATTCTGGTTTTGCTACCTGTGTTGGATTGCTCTATTATGCCGCATCTCTTGACCGTGACTATAAAAATCAAGTTCGTATTCCCGGTCATTTTCAAGCTTCAAAACTATTAGATAAAATAAAAAATATTATTAAAGAATTTACCAGTTCTTAAAGGGGGATCAAATGATAGAATTTGATGAAAAACCAGATCAAATCGGTACCAATATCAAGATAATAGGCGTTGGTGGTGGAGGTGGGAATGCCATTAACACAATGATAGCCAAGGAATTAACTGGTGTAGAATTTATCGTCGCTAATACCGATAATAGTGATTTATTAAAAAACAAGGCTAAAATGAAACTACAGATGGGTAAGAAACTCTGTGGTGGTTTAGGAACAGGTGCAAATCCTGAGATGGGAGAACGAGCAGCAGAAGAATCTAAAGACGATATTAAGAGCAATCTAGACGGTGCAGATATGGTCATTATTGCTTCAGGAATGGGTGGAGGAACAGGAACTGGCGCATCTCCAGTTATTGCAAAGATTGCAAAAGACCTAAATATCCTGACACTGGCAATTGTAACCACTCCTTTCCCATTTGAAGGTTCAAAAAGAATGAACAACGCACAGGAAGGAATAAGCAAACTTGCTGAGTATGTAGATACACTTATTGTTATTCCTAATGCTAAAGTTAGTGAAATCTATGCAGATAAACCTCTTCTGGATGCTTTTGCGATGGCAGATAATGTTCTTTACGAAGCAGCTAAAGCTATTTCCGACATTATCAATATCAATGGCCTTGTGAATGTAGATTTTGCCGATGTAAAGACAGTTATGCAAAATGGTGGTTTTGCTTTGATGGGTTCCGGTTTCGGAGAGGGAGAAAATCGTTCTATTCTTGCTGCTGAAGCTGCTATAAACAATCCTTTGCTTAGTGATATCAGTCTTCAAGGATGTCAATCTCTGTTAATCAATGTTTCTGCAGGAAAAGATTTTAAAATGAGTGAACTGGAAGAAGTTACAAGTGTTATCGTTAATGTCACCGGTTCCGACGCAAATATTATTATGGGTGTTATCATTGACCCCAATTTGGAAGAAAAAGTCTCTGTAACAATCATCGCTACAGGTTTACAAAATATCACTCACCAAATCAGAGATTTTATTAATATCCCCCAAGGAATTACTAAACCAGAAAAAAGAGTCAAAACCGCTAATCCTAAATATTCCACTGAAGATGAAATTGAAGATATCTTCCATGTGCTAAACATTAACCAAACTGCCCATAAAGAAGAAGATACAGAAAATAAAAATAAAGAAAATGAAAAAATCAATCCTCGCACCGATTTACCTTCTTTCTTAAAAGCTTTAGATTGATTATCTTATCCTCTACTTACTAATATAAGGGGTACTCTACCCACATAAACCACCGGTAATCCCCCTACCGGTGGTCTCTTTCTTTTATAAAATACTTTTTTACTTTATATATTTTATATATATGTTAATCTCCTTGATTATTGAATAAATTTATCCTTAATGCTCATAATATGATAATTATTCTAACTTCAAATATCGGATTCCTTCCTGTCTCTCTCTTGTCTCTTTCCTATTATAAATCACAAGTAAGAGACAAGGGACTAACAAGATAGCGGTATATTATCAATATTTGCAAAAAAGTTGATAGAAAAATATAAGCTAGTGATATGTAAATTAAGCAGTTATAGATTATTTAAAAATCATTCACCTGGCAATCAAATACAATTCTCGTTGTAGAGAAAGAATTCTGAACATTTGCCTTAGTTCTTTCTTGTTTTATCACTTTTTTATCTATTTATCTCTTATGAATACAAAAAGTTTATAGCTAAAAAATGACTGATATAATAAATGAAAGCGGCAGTAAATTTATTTTAACCAAATTCAACAAATTCCAAGGATTAAAAATCTCCCGTATTTTATCGCTTTAACCTTTTATTTTAATAAAGCATATTGACAGCAAAAGCAATTGCACTATATTGTAAAAAGGAGGAAGGAGATGCAAAAGCGAGCATTAAACGATAAAGATATTATTGCTCTGGTGGATTGTAATAATTTTTATGTATCCTGTGAGCGGGTATTTAATCCTTCACTGGAAGGAAAACCCGTGGCAGTATTATCTAATAATGATGGATGCATTGTATCTCGCTCCAATGAACTCAAAGCTTTAAAGATACCAATGGGCGCTCCCGGTTTTAAATATGAAGGGTTAATCAGCAAAAATGGAGGTGTTCTTCTTTCCTCCAATTATGCTCTTTATGGCGATATGTCTGCCCGGGTAATGGAAGTATTAAATCAATTTTCTCCTGAAGTAGAAATTTATTCTATTGATGAAGCTTTTTTAAAATTAAATGACCTTCCTATCTCCAATCTGGCAGAATATGGACAACAAATAAAACATACTATAAAGAAATATACCGGTATTCCGGTTTCTGTCGGAATTTCTCGCAGTAAAACACTTGCCAAGATTGCTAATCATTATGCTAAACATTATAAAGGTTACCAGGGATGTTTGGACTTAATGGATGATGAAAAGATTGAAAAAGCTCTAAAACATACTCCAGTTGATGAAATTTGGGGAATTGGTAGACAATATGCAAAATTTTTGCGACAGAATAAAATTGAAAGTGCCTGGGATTTAAGAAATGCTCCTGAAGATTTCATTCTGCACTATTTAACTAAAGTAGGATACAAAACTGTCCTTGAATTGCAAGGTTATTCCTGCATTGACCTGGAAGAAGCACCCACCCCTAAAAAGAGTATTGTCTGCTCTAAATCCTTCAGTAAACAAGTTTCTGAACTATCTGAATTGGAAGAAGCAGTTTCTACCTACATCACTCGTGGAGCTGAAAAACTACGCTATCAGCATAGTGTAGCAGGATTTATGATGGTTTTCCTCAATACAAATAGATTCAAGGAAGGACCACAATACAATAATTCTGCTCAAACTAGACTTACTGTTCCTACTGCTTATACTCCAGATTTAATTAAAATAGGTCTGACCCTCTTAAGAGATGTTTACCTTCCTGGTTTTGAATATAAAAAAGCTGGTATTATGTTTTCTGATCTTATAGATGAAAAAGATGTACCCCTGAATTTTCTGGAACCTAATTATCTGGATGATAGAAGGAAAAAATTGATAGATGCCATAGATAAACTTAACAGAGTTTGGGGTAGAGATACGGTCTTTTTTGCCAGTTCTGGAATACAAAAGGACTGGGAAATGAAGCGAGCTAAACTGTCACCATTTTACACCACTCGCTGGCAAGACCTTCCCAGGGTTAAATAAGATGAATTTTTATACTATCGCTGAATCTGTCAGTTCAAAACAAAAGATAAAACATTCAGAATTTCTTGCTTTCCTCTTACCTATTAATTCTGTTCAGGAAGCGGAATCCATTATTAGTCAGCATAGAAAGGAATTGCCCAATGCCACTCATCATTGCTATGCCTATATATATGGTTTTAACCAAGAAATTCAATTCTATTCCGATGGAGGTGAACCTTCTGGCACAGCAGGAAAACCTATATTAAATACACTACTTTCCTCTAATATGACCAATATCTTGGCTATTGTAACTCGCTATTTTGGCGGAACAAAATTGGGAACAGCTGGTTTAGCAAAAGCTTATGCAGGTGCCGTTCAAGCTGCTTTAACTAATGCAAAAACAATTCCTGCTATCCACTACTCTAACTATCATCTGGTGCTTGATTATGAAGGTATCAATACTTTGAAATATAAGATTTCCTGCTTAGAAGGTCTTATTCTTAAAGAAAAATGGGATCAAAGAGCCGAACTTCAGGTTCAAATCCCTGAAGAACAATCTAAAGAATGGGAAGAATTTCTTAATGGTTTAAAGCCTAAATTGTATTTAAATTATAAAAAGGAGGAATAAAAATTATGATTAGAAAAACGAGTCACGCGGGAAGCTTTTATCCACGGTTTAAAGAGCAAATTATCGCTATGATAACTCAATGGATTGCTGGAGAAACAGTTGCCCCTGCTTCCGAAGAAGCTCTGGCATTATTGGTGCCACATGCAGGTTATATATATTCTGGAGCTTGTGCAGCTAAAGGATTTCACTACATTTCTCAGCAGAACTTTGATAGCTTTATTATTCTTCATCCCAGTCATCAAGGGATACATTTTGACTATTCCGTTTCTCCTTTTGAACAGTATGAAACTCCTTTAGGAATGCTAAATCTGGATATAGAATTATATGAATTACTAACTCACGATAACCCTGATATTTCAAATCAGATTCGGTATCATGAGATTGAACACTCAATGGAAGTTCAATTACCGTTTATTAAATATTTCTTCCCAAATGCCCAAATCTGTTCCATTATGATTGGAAAACCCTATCCTCAAGTAGCAATAGAGTTGGCGCAAATACTGAAAATAGCGATAAACGGAACGGAGAAAAGAGTGGGAATTATCGTTTCCAGTGACCTTTCACATTATTATCCTGCTACTCGCGCTGAAAAACTGGATTCTATCTTTGCTGAACAGTTCTTAACCCTTGACCCTGAGAAACTCTGGCATAGTATTGTTTCTGAAAGCTGTGAAGCCTGTGGAATTGGCGGAATTCTTACTCTTCTCTATTATGTGAAAGATATTCCTAATGTAAAAGCAAAAATAATCCAATACACTCATTCAGGAAAGGTAACTGGTGATAATACACAGGTAGTTGGCTATTTAAGTGCTTTAGTCTACAGATAAGGAGGTAAAATGGTTATAACCGATGAGGCAAAAAAGGCATTATTGAAATTAGCACGCGATTCTATAGCTTATCGTTTCACAGGCATTCCTCCAGTCAAACCGACTTATCCTGAATTGCAGGAAAAAAGGGGTGTCTTTGTAACCCTTAATAAGCAGGGAGAATTAAGAGGATGCATAGGTTATATACAAGGTTATAAAAGCATTGTAGATAGTGTTATTGAGATGGCACAAGCCGCTGCATTTGAAGACCCTCGTTTCCCTCCTTTAAGACAAAGCGAATTACCTGAACTGGAAATAGAAATATCTATTTTGGGTAACCTTATACTGGTAAATAGTATTGATGAGATTATAATCGGAAGAGATGGGTTGTATATTCAGCATCCTTATGGTTCAGGGATATTTTTACCCCAGGTACCTGTGGAATGGAACTGGGATTTGCCTACTTATTTAAGAGAGCTTTGTAGAAAAGCAAGACTCAATGATAAAGCCTGGATGGACCCTGAAGCTCAACTTTTTAGATTTGAAGCAGAAGTGTTCAGTGAATCAGACTTTTTGGCTTGACAAATAAACCAAAAACTTATTTTCAGTGCTAGAATAAATATCTCTGCGGGAATAGCTCAGGTGGTAGAGCGCAACCTTGCCAAGGTTGATGTCGCGGGTTCGAGTCCCGTTTCCCGCTCCAAATAAAATAAAAGGCGACATAGCCAAGCGGTAAGGCAGAGGTCTGCAAAACCTTTATCCCCGGTTCGAATCCGGGTGTCGCCTCCAGAAGTCTACAAAAAATATGCCGGAGTGGTGGAATAGGTAGACACAAGGGACTTAAAATCCCTCGGACTTTTGTCCGTGCCGGTTCAAGTCCGGCCTCTGGTACCATTGCGGGAATAGCTCAGTTGGTAGAGCGCAACCTTGCCAAGGTTGATGTCGCGGGTTCGAACCCCGTTTCCCGCTCCATTTTTTATTCCTTCAAATGTTCGCGTAAGAAATCATGATATTCCTTATTATTAAAGACCAATTCCTCATGCGTACCCTGATGAGTACAACCTTGTTCATCAATAAAGAGTACCTCGTCCACATAATGAAGAGTAGAAAGCCTATGGGATATTACTATAGCTGAGATTCCTGGATAGTTTGCATTGAGTTCTTGCCAGAGTTTTTCTTCGTTCTCCGCATCCAATGAAGCAGTAATATCGTCTAAAACCAGAAGTTGCGGTCTTTTTATCAGAGCTCTAGCTATAGTAATACGCTGTTTTTGACCGCCTGAAACACCCACTCCTCTCTGTCCTACCAGCGTATTATCCTTATCCGGGAAAGAATCCAATTCCTGCTCCAGTTGTGCAGTTTTGACTGCAATTTGATATTCTTCCTCAGAAATTTCATCCACAGGCATAAGGATATTTTCTTTAATGGTTCCAGTAAACAAAACAGGTTCTTGGGGAACATAACCAATAAGTTCACGCAACGCGTTCAAATCTATTTTTGTGAGGGAATAATCATTAATCAAAATCTCACCTTTATCTGGTAAAAGCAAACCCAGAATTAGATTAGCAATAGTACTCTTCCCCGCTCCTGTAGAACCTAAAATCAAAATTTTTTCACCTTTATTAAACTCTAAATTACAGTTTCTAAGCACAGGTTCAGTCTTGGTTGGATAAGTACACTTAACCTCTTGAAAACTTATTTCTTCAATCTCTTGTGGTTTTATCTGACCTTGCCAATTCTCATAATAACTGGGAAAATCCTTAATCTCTTCTAAACGGTCAATATTAACAAAAGCTTGCTTACCTGAGACGAATAACTGTGGCAAATCAAGCAATGGATAAATCATCATACCTAAATAAGTATAGAACATATAAAAGGTTCCTACCGAAATAGTACCTTTAACTGCCATATAGCCACCAAAAAGGATAACTCCTATCTGAGCAAAATAACCTATATACTCGTAAATTAGCAGAAGTAATGCATTCAATTTGACTACACCCATCTCGGTTTTGAAACGCTGAGCAAGAGCTTTATCAAAGAAACGATTATACTTCTCTTCGCTCACAAAGGCTTTAATAATTCTTATTCCGGAAAAACTCATTTCCAGCTGATTATTAATATTGCTGATGGCTTGTTGATTAAGTTCAAAATTCCGATAGAGCTTATCCGAGGCAAAATAGAACACCACCATCATTATAGGTAAAGGAATAATAGAAAGCAAAGTAAGTCTGGTATTGATACTAAACATTACTACAAGAGCAAAAACGATTAAAGAGAAAGAATTAACTGCTCTAAAGATTCCTGAACAAAGAAACCAGCTTATCTTTGAATAGTCCGTTAAATCATCAGTTAATCTGGTTACTATATCGCCCGTTCGGAACTTATGAAAAAACCTGAAGTCTTTGTTTAATACAAATCTAAAATAATATTTTCTCAAGAAATTCTCAAATCGGATATTCATCCAGCCTCTGACAGCTGGATAAAAGCCAGTTATAAATTGAGCAATACCCAGTCCGATAAATATCCAAATGATACGATTTATTTCCTCCATCGGATTTGGATATCTGGATGGATCTCCTAGAATATTCTTTAGCAAGTCCAGTAACTTGCCAAACATTATAGGAAATGCAATGGAAACTGCAGAACTTGCCAGAGTGAAGACCAGCATCAAGAGAATAAACCATTTCTCTCTTTTCCATTGATTGACTATCCATTTAATGTGTTTATCCAAGAGTGTCCTCCAATCTAATCATCTGCAGAGTTACCAGTTTTCTATATTCACTGGATTCCTTAAGCAGTTGCTGATGTGTTCCACGATGGATAATTCTTCCCTGATCAAAAAAGAGGATTTCATCTGCATCTAAAATAGTAGTTAAACGATGTGCTATTACTACTACAGTTTTATTTGAGAAAACCTTTTCCATACTTTGTTGGATTCTAGCTTCTGTCTGAGGATCTACAGATGCTGTAGCTTCATCCATAACAATAATTTCAGCATCAAAAGTCAGGGCACGGGCAAAACTTATCAGCTGTTTTTCACCTTGAGAAATGTTCTGACCTCGTTCCGCTAATTCTGTATCTAAGCCTAAACGCTGTTCTTGAATAAATTCATCTAACTGAACTACACTAATGGCTTCCTCAACTTTTTCTTCCGGTATAGTATCGTTGTAGACTCTAACATTTTCCAGGATACTACCGGGAAAGAGAAATACATCTTGAAGGATTAAGCCAATCTTTCTTCTCCAGGCTCGGAAATCAATCTCAGAAATGGGCATTCCATCAATTAGTATCCTTCCTTTTTGTACTTGATAAAAATTACAGAGTAAACTAACGGTTGTAGTTTTACCACTACCAGAAGGTCCTACAAGTGCTATCTTTTTCCCTTTAGGAATGGTAAAAGATACATCCTTTAGCACCCAATCTTCATCATTATAAGCAAACCAGACATTTTCAAAGCGAATTTCATCTTCAAAGACAGGGAATCTCTTTCCAGTAAAAATCTCATCTTCAGATTGAAGCTCGGTTAATTCTAAAATCCTTTTTAAAGAAACAAAAGCACGCTGTATCTGCATCACATTTTCCGAAATAGACATCAGAGGCCAAATCATTCTAAAAGTGTAATCTACAAAAACAATTAAAGTTCCCAGACTAACTACACCTGCAATAATCTGAGGTACCGTTGTCCTAATAATCATAACCAGAAAGAAGATTTCCAGCAGAAACATAAAAAAGCTTTGAGAACCATATTCTAAGAATGTAGTTCTGGTTTCCAGCTTATATTTGTCATCAGAAGCATTCTTTAAATCCTCGTAGACCTTATTCTGAAGATTCAAAGATTGAATTATGGGCACTCCCTGAACATAGTCAGTTATTTTAGCAGTGACTAGAGCATTTTTTTCTCTAATTTTACGATAAAATTTGGATAGGTACTTGATTATAAAATAGTAACCAATAACGCCTACGACAATTCCAGGTAAAATATATATTGCTATATGCCATTCTTTGAAAAACATAACTAGAAACACACCGAGAAAGAATAACAGATTGCCAATAATGCGGATAGAAAGATTTGAAAATAGAGCTTTTACTCTTTCTGCGTCAGATTCCACTCTTGCTATCAATTCACCTACTGCTTGTTTATTGAACCATTGAATAGGGAGAGTTAAAAGATGCCGAAAAACCTGCGCTTTAAACTTGGTGATAACCTTTACTCCAAGTTTGGAAAGTAAAACCGTCTGTAAATAAGTTAGGATACCGGAAAGAATGACTGCAGCTATAAACATTCCACCATAAAGATACATCTGAGACAGATTCCCAGAGGGTATACTTTTATCTACAATATTTGCCAGAATTAAAGGATATACTAGCTGCAGAACTGAGGTGCAAAGCATAGCAAAGAGACCAAAGCCTAAAAGCCCTATATCCTTTTTTATGAAAGGATATAAAAGATTAATATAATACTTAAGATTTTGCTTTTGATTGGGCATTGGATCTCATCACCTATAATTATAAAAATATGGTCGGGATGAGAGGATTTGGACCTCCGACCTCTCGGTCCCGAACCGAGCGCGCTAACCGGACTGCGCTACATCCCGACTTTTTCGTACATATTATGCTTTATCGTTCAAATGTCAAGATATTATTGCTGAAATTATTGTTATTGTTAGAATTCAAACAGCTGAGAGAAATTCCTTCCCGCTGAAAAAGAAAGAAAACTTATAAATCTTCTTTCTTCAATAAAAAGCTTATTTTAAATATTCATTATTTTTTCGTTACTGCATAGAACAATGGCGAATAAATTGGAAATAAGCCTTATTCTACTGTATCATCATTTGAATTTAATCATAGTTTTTTCAAGGATAATTGTAGACCTTATAATGCTTTGTCAATAGAAGCATTTGATAAATTTAACAGAAACTCGTTTGAGGATAATATTATTTTTCTACTAATAAAAACAGAACTAGCTTTTGTGGGTATATTATCTTTAAATTCCTTTCATCACATAATATTCCCAGGGCTTTTTGAAGGTATAGTTCATAATTACACGTTTTTTACCCATTAATCCATCAGGAACACGGTCTTGATAAAGGTCCAGAACCAGATAATAATTAAAAGGTAAACCAGTTTTTTCACTACATTCAATAAGGATCTGGATACCTTCTTCAACTACTTCCCTAGTGGTATATTCCATAAGATTATTATTACAGATAAATTCAGTTACTTTCAATCGGGAAGATGCTTCCAGTTGTTCTTTCATTTGCAAAATTTCTTCTATACTAGTGGTAAAAGGACGATAGGTATTTACCACAAAAAGCATTTGATAACCCCGGGTTTCAATTTCAGTTTGAAATCTTCCCAAAATTTTACAACCTACTGGGTCACCTCCTACATCCAGAATAACGGTTTTATCATAGTTTTCAATGGCTCCTTTAATGCTTGGGGAAAGCATTGGTAAATCAGCATGTTTGAATTGTCCTTCAGGTGCTATGACCTCTATTCCTAATTTAGCAAATTCTTCTTGAACTTCCCTAGTGCGAAAATAGGGATTAACCACATCCATATCAGCTAAAACAACCTTGTTATCAGAAAGATTGAGACTTTTTGCCAGATGAATACTGAACTCACTTTTCCCGCTTCCGTAAGCTCCAATGATTATATATAGAGGTTTCATAAGTTTAAAACTTTCTCCAATTCTTTATAATTATAAACAAAAATATCAGCTAAAGCTTGAATTTGAGGATGAAATTCCAAGCTATCTTCATCATAGATAGCAATAACTTTCATATTTGCAGCTTTAGCAGCTTGAATTCCAGATAGAGTATCTTCAATAACCAAACAAGATACAGGAGAAACATTCAGCAATCGTGCACATTCCAAATAGATATCAGGATAAGGTTTCCCCTGAATTTGCATATCACCAGTTACTACGGCGGAAAAATAATCCCAAATTCTATTGCTAGATAGTACTTTTTGGGCTAGAGCATAAGAATTACTTGTTCCCAAACCTAAAGGTACTTTTCTCTGGTATAATTTATCCAGAACCTCTTTTGCTCCAGGTTTAAGTGTAACTTCATTCTCATAATGCCAGCTTACCATATCATTCCATTCCTGCATAATTACTTCTGTGCTTTCAGGAAGTCCAAATCGGTCTTTGAAATATTGTGCTGTCTGAATAAAGGAATTGCCCTGAGGAAGATGATGGAAAAGGTCTTGAGGAACTGACAATCCTCTTTTATGCAAAAATTTTCTATCTACTTCTCGCCATATGTGCATAGAATCTATCAGAGTGCCATCCATATCAAAGATAATTGCTTGATATTCTTTCAATTCAGAAAAAACCAGCGAAGTGAAGCGTGAAGTGATGAAGGAACAGGATAAACTCCGTAAATGGAGGTGTCCATAAGGTTCTTATAGCTAACCTGGAACTCAAATCTATTACCAATTTGAATTCCAGCCCATAAATCTATGATAGACGAGGAATCTATATAAAAGGTAGAAGGATCAGAATTCCAGTAACCACTATGTCCAATAAGAGAGAAACCACTAAAGATAGCATTATTATATGGTAGATGGTAGAAAAGGTTAAGGTAACTGCTTCCTTCAAATTCTGGCTCTTCAAATAGCCCTTCAAAATTACTTTGCCAGGTTAGAGAAGGTTGCCATTGGATTTCCCATTTATTCCATATTTTATTTAGTTTTCCTCCCAATCTAATATAGGGAAGTTTCTTCTCTTCTTTAAATTCGGTTTCCAGTTCTGGATATATATTTTCTATGGTTTTTCTTCCAAGAGAAAGGCTTATAAAAGTGTTAGGATTTAAAGAATAGCGAGTATAGACTCCTGCATTATTTATTTCTCTGATCTGTACATTTCTAAGCGAATCAGCTTCATTATAGATACTGGGTATCCAAAAAGAAGATTGAGCAGGATTAAAATTACCAAGTGCCATTGCTCCCAAACTTAATTTACGAAATTGATAGGAAAGATCAGTTGCCAGTTGAACCTGTTTAAAATCAGTAAGTTCAGCTTTAATATCCCATTTAAGTGGTTTCAAGTTCCAGCGGAATTTCATTTCTGCCCTATCTTGATAATCTTTTTCTCCTGTTTCATAATTGCGATCAGAGAAGATATGTTCGTATTTCAAAGACAGGTCAATTTTTTGAAGTTGCAAATCTTTCCAGGCTTGAAGATGTAAAGCATCATTATGTAAGGTTTTAATAAATTTATCTGATTTTATATCATTCTGTTCATAAAAGATTGCCAGGTCAGGTCCAACCCAATTAAATCCTGCATATAAAGCACGGTAATGGTCCTTGACGATATAGTTTTGAGGAAGCCAGAATTCTGGACTCAGATTAAGCATAGAAAGCTTTGAATTGAGGTCAATCCAGCTAAAATTAAGCTTTGTTTTTGCTATTGGAACACTTAGATAAAGTTTTAAGGCATTGCGACTGGTATCTTCTTCCAGCCAGTATCCAGTTTGAGTTAAAAAATCTAAACTTAAATACAAGTCCTTGTAATCAAAAAGATTATTCTTTTTTAAAGCTACTCTGGTATATAGATGCTCATAATCTCCAATTCCTGCTTCTATATCACTTAAAGTCACTTCATAAGGATAGCATTTTTCTGTAGCATTGAGCTCCATAATCTCTTCCTGCAAATTAAATAAACCCAGGGTTAGATTATAAAGAAAAGAGGAAGTGTAAAGTGAATTCTGCAATTTAAATCCATAAAGATTAGGCAGATTATAATATTGAGGGCGAGAATAAGAAAAGAAACCAGATCTGTAGGGTTCATTCAAAGATAGAAAACCATTGGCAGATACTGAATCTTGTATCGGTTGATGAAAGCTTAAGGATTTTCTTTCCTTCTCTATCCAAAGCTCAATATTTTTTACATCTCTTGTTTTGCCTTGAGTTATTAAATTGATATAAGCAGGAGGAACCTGGATTATATCAATAATTACATTAAGTTCTGTCCCAGCAGAAGCAGGGATGGATAACTGATTAGCTTTGCGTGAAGAAAGAAATTCTTCCAGTAATGGAGTAAGTTCTGGCTTTTCATCCAAAACTTTAATAAAGCTCAAGATGCTATCTGCTTCCACTTTAACTTGAACCATAACCTGAGCAGGATCATAACGAAAAGGCCAGGATTCAGGAAGGACAAGTGCTTCTCCTTCCAGATGTGCAGCAATATTTTGTGCCGGTAATACTCCAGTAAGAATTATAAATAATATAAGAAAAATAGATTTAAATGATAATCTCATAGCCAATTGTGCTCTTTATACCAGTTTATAGTCTCGCTTAAATGTCCTTTCAGGTCAGGTTGAGGATTCCAACCCAATAATCTTTTAGCTTTATCTATGCTACAAAGCCAGATAACATCAATAATTTCTTTCATTTTTTGCTTATTTAGCAAAGTGGTTTTACCTGTTATCCTTTCAAATGCTTCTCCCGCATAGAAAGCAGCTTTAGCCAGTGAAACGGGAACCGCTATCTCAATGGTTTTTACTTCTAATATTTCTGCTATAAGGTTCATAAATTCTTGTTGTGTGTAGATTTCACCGTCAGAAGCGAAAAAGATTTCTCCTGCTGCATTTTCTTTAACTACACAGAGTTCCAGAAACTGTGCCAGTTCTCGCACATAGATAAGGTTCATATATTGAGGTTTTCTTCCTATATGGAAATTTATCCCTTTTTGCACTGCTTTAAAAACCTGATAAAAATCCTTCTCACCTGGTCCGTAAATTGAGCAAGGTCGCACGATAACCCATTCTTTTGCACATTCTGTTTGAATAATTTTTTCTGCCAGAAGTTTGCTTTTGCCATACCAATCAACGGGATTGGGTGAATCTTCTTCCCTGGCTAATTCCATATCTTTAGTGGGATGAGAAGCTGCTTGAGAACTTATATAGATAAATCTTTTCCCCTCCGACATAGCATTAAACGCTTCCATCACCCTTCTAGTAGTTCCCACATTAGCTTCAACCATTTGCATAAAAGTATGAGTTCTTACGGCACCTGCATTGTGAATAAGGACATCTACACCTTTCAGAACTCTTTTTAACTCTTCTTTAGAATTGTAATCCGTGACCTGAATATCCAGATTTGAGTCCAGTAAACTGAGATCTGCCTGAGGACGAACTATCCCTGTAACCTCGTATCCCAGGGATTTAAAATAATGAGCAAAATTGCTGCCTGCGAAACCATTTGCACCAGTTATAGCTATTTTCATTTGTCATCCAGATTAGAATAATAAAAATATGGTGGGCGCTAAGGGACTCGAACCCCCGACATCATGCGTGTAAGGCATGCGCTCTTCCAACTGAGCTAAGCGCCCTAATTCTTTTTTCTTATGGTCGGGGTGAGAGGATTTGAACCTCCGACTCCTGGTTCCCAAAACCAGTGCGCTAACCGGGCTGCGCTACACCCCGAATTTTTATCCAACAAAAACTTACTTATTTTATTGTCAAGCCCAAAATCCCTGAAGTCAATCAATAAGACTCTCATCAAGTCAAATTCATAATATTTATATATAATAAATATTTTAAGAAAGTATATAGATATCCTGAAGGGTTATTGTTCCACCTCTTATCAATCATATCTAAACTGTTTCAATCGCTATGTTTAAAATCTAATTTTCTATATAACTAAAATTGTTCATATATTCTTCTTGACATAATCAGGATAATCAAAAATAAGGTATTAAATTAATATATAAGTATCAGGGGCATTAGCTCAGTTGGGAGAGCGCATGACTGGCAGTCATGAGGTCAGGAGTTCGAGCCTCCTATGCTCCACCAGATTTTGAGGCGGTTTGTCTTAAATAAGATGTCAAACCGCTCTTTCTTTAATTAAATGAGGTTAACAAATGACGGATGCAGAATTGATTTCCCGTTTACAAGAACAGGCTATTATTGCCAGAACTGCTATACTTTCTATGACAACTTTAGCTGGCTCCGGACATCCTGGCGGTTCAATGTCTTCTATTGATTTATTATTAACTTTATATCAGTTTATCCATCACCATCCTCAAAATCCAGATTTACCAGATAGAGACAGAGTGGTAGTTAGTAATGGACATATCTCTCCCGCAGTATATTCTGCCCTTGCTTTAAATGGTTATCATAATCTGGATGAGGTTATATCTCAATTCAGACTCTCAGGAAGCATCTATGAAGGACATATAGAAAGAGATGTGCAGGGTGTAGAATGGAGTACTGGTAATTTAGGACAGGGTCTTTCCGCTGGAGCAGGATTTGCTCTTGCTTCCAGAATAAACAATATTCCCTATAATGTGTATGTCTTGATGGGAGATGGAGAACAACAAAAGGGACAAATCTCGGAAGCAAGAAGATTTGCTATTAAATATCAATTGATTAATCTCACTGCTATTGTAGATTATAACGAACTTCAGATAAGCGGGCATATTCATTCCGTGATGCCACAAAATATCAAAGCCAACTGGGAATCTGATGGCTGGAAAGTTATTGAAATTGATGGTCACAACTTTCAGGAAATACTTTCTGCTCTCCAGATGACGCGTAAAAAGAATTATCCACTAATGATTTTAGCTCATACCATTATGGGAAAAGGTGTTCCTTTTATGGAAAATCAAGCTAAATATCACGGTTCTGCTTTAAATGAAGCTCAATTAGAGGAAGCTTTACAATATCTGGGACAACCCAATAGATTAGAAGCATACAAAAAGATGAGAGCAGAATTCACACCAGCAAAGCACAAATCTTATGAGGATAAATTTTCTCTTAATTGCAAACTGGAACAGGGACATCCTATCCTCTATGAAAAATCTACTGACAATAGATCTGCCTGGGGAAACGCTATAGCTGATTTAGCCGAAATAAATAAAAACAATCCAACTCCTATTGTGGTAACCGATTGCGATTTGCAAACCAGTGTTAAGACAGCTGCTTTTGAAAAAGTTACACCCGACCGTTTCTTTCAAGGTGGAATAATGGAACACAATACTGCTGTCCTTTCAGGTGCTCTTTCTACCTGTGGAATCCAGACTTTCTGGTCTGATTTTGGAGTGTTCGGTCTGGATGAAGTTTATAATCAGCAAAGGTTAAATGATATTAATCACACTAATCTTAAAGTGGTATTAACTCATACCGGTCTGGATGTTGGTGAAGATGGTAAAACACACCAATGTATAGATTACATTGGAATAGTTCGCAACTGGTATGGATTTCATCTGATTATTCCAGCCGATCCTAATCAGACCGACCGCATAATCCGCTGGTTAATAGATAAACCTGGAAACTATGTAATAACAATGGGAAGATCTGCTCTTCCGATAATCCTGAAAGAGGATGGCACACCTTTTTATAGTTTGAACTACGATTTTGATTATGGAAAATGCGATATATTGCGTAAAGGGAACCAGGGAACTGTAATGGTCTCGGGAACACCTATCGGTAATGCTTTAAAAGCAGTTGACTCTTTGATAGAGGAAGGAATCTATCTCCAATTAATTTATATTTCCTGTCCTCTTGCACTTAACCGTGAGATATTAATTCAAGCATCCAATACCGATCTTATTTTCAGTATAGAAGACCATAATATCCATAGCGGTTTAGGCTCTATTATTGCAGATCGCTTAGCCGAAGAAAATCTTTCTGCTCGCTTAATCAAAATTGGGGTTAAAAATTATGGAGGAAGTGGTACTGCTAACGACTTATACAAAGCTGTTGGTCTGGACTCTGTATCTATCAAGGAAAGAATTAAGCAAGAATTAGCAAAAAAAGATTGACATTTATTCCTTATTTATAAAAATGGTTTTATAAAAAAATATTATTGGGGAGCAAGGGATGAAGAAGTTCTTAAATACTTATGATGAAGATTGTATTGCCTGTCACGCTTGTGAAACTATCTGTGCTCGCACTTATTTTAAAGTAGATGACCTGGAGCGATCTCGCATCCGTATTGAAGAGCAAGAAAAATCTGCTCA
>Ga0265294_10000195_pt1 | contig 76594 bp, 74 predicted proteins | sample MunlanPumphouse3_FD_192504 | JGI IMG/M metagenome (GOLD analysis project Ga0265294, IMG submission 192504) | Groundwater microbial communities from a municipal landfill in Southern Ontario, Canada - Pumphouse #3 | ecosystem: Environmental > Aquatic > Deep subsurface > Groundwater | place...
TACTATTGACTGTGCGGTTACTTTCCCCCATTGGAGAATCTGCAGACTCTCCTCAAGCGTTTCAGGCGCTTTCCCATTATAACTCGATAGAACTTTCTCTATCACTACGGGAATTTGCGTAAAATTTATTTTCTTTTTCATGAAAGCATCGACGGCAATTTCATCAGCTCCCACAAGAATAGCTGGGAAAGGACCTTTCTTACAGGCGACTTCTTTGGCAAGTGCAAGACTTGGAAAAAGACTTTCGTCTGGAGAATAAAAACTGATAGAAAGGGGGTCAAATGCTAAGGGTGCGACAAGTGGCATTGTGGGCAGACGTTCTGGATAGGCAAGAGCTGTTGCAGCAGCCATGCGCATATCAGGTGTTGATGCGACCATTTTTACAGTTCCATCTGAAAAATGTACAATGCCATGCACTATAGAGCCTGGACAAATTATTGCATGAACTTGCGTGTTGTCCAGGTTGAAAAGATACATAGCTTCTATTATTTCTATGCCTTTATTCATAAGAGTTGCGCTGTCAACAGTGACTTTATAGCCCATATTCCATACGGGATGAGATAAAGCCATCTCAGGAGTGACATACGAAAGCTTTTCTCGTGTATATGTTCTGAATGGGCCTCCAGAGGCTGTTAGAAATATCTCTTTGACATTTCGCACATTTTCTCCGATGAGACATTGCCATATAGCATTATGCTCGCTATCAAGAGGACGAAGCTGGTCTCTCCGTTTTACGAGAGGCATAACCCATGGTGCGGCAACAACGATACTTTCTTTATTGGCAAGAGAAACATTTTTGTCTGCATCGAGTGCTTTTTGCAAACTTCTAATGGCGTCTGTTCCAGATGAGGCAAAAACGACGTGATCAACATCTGGGTGAGTAACAATATATTCAAGATCTTCTTCTGACTCATAAATAGGCAGATCAGGATGGAGTTCCCGCAAAGAACGGGCAGCTTCATGATCTGTTAAAGCGACTCCAACCGGATGGAATTCGTTAATAAGCGAACTCATTTTTTTAATATTTTGATGAGCTACGAGAAAAGCAACTTTAAATTTTTCAGGATAGGTTCTGCATATGTCAAGAACAGATTTTCCAACACTTCCAGTAGCTCCAATAATAGCTAGTCGAGAAAGATTGTTTGTCAAAGGAGAATCACTCCAAACAGGAAAAATGTCAAAGTACCACTAATTAGAATACTGTCAAATCGGTCAAGAACTCCCCCATGTCCAGGGATAAGCCGCCCACTGTCTTTGACTTCGACTTCTCTCTTTATTAAAGATTCTGCCAAATCACCAAGTTGTCCAGCTAAACCGCAGATAATTCCTATATAAAGAAAAGGTAAAGGAGGCATTGCTGCGTAGTAGGCGATAAGTACAGAAAAGAGAATACTAGCGCCTGCCCCTCCAACAAAACCTTCCCAGGTTTTCTTAGGGCTTACCGCTTCACAAAATTTATTTTTTCCCCAACGTGTTCCTACAAGATAAGCTGCTACATCGCAGCTCCATGTGCATATAAACAGGGTGAAAAGCAAAAGCTTCCCTAAGGGGTGAAATCGTAAAAGGATCATATAACTCCAAGGGAAGATAATGTAGACAAGACCTGATAAAGTTCCTCCCAGATTCCAAATAGCATAGCTTGAATGGGAGAATTGACGGCGTAATATTTCAATGAAAAGAAGAATAAACGCGCAAAGAGTTAGCACAATTAGTACGGATACGGGGCGAATACGTTCTGTGGATGCAATGAGCACGAGAGCTCCAGATAATATTCCTATCCCCTTAGATACTCGAAACTTCTTCGATAGGAGTTGGTAAAACTCCCATAGCGAGAGTAAGGCAAGTGTTGAAGCGACTAGAAACCAAAGACGTCCTCCTACGAAAATAGATGAGAGAAGAATAGATGCTAGAACAATTCCGCTTAAAGAACGTAAGACAAGTTCTTTAGCTTTATCGTTTAATGCCACCATAACGGCGATCCCTCTTTTCATAGGAAAGTAATGCTTCTTTCAGAGCTTCTTCGTTGAAATCTGGCCAATATAGGGGAGAAAAATAAAGTTCACTATAACAGCCCTGCCATAGCCAAAAATTGCTGAGACGACATTCACCGCTCGTTCGTATAATGAGGTCAGGATCTGGTATATCGGGCAAATAAAGGTGAGACCGTATAGTTTCTTCTGTTATTTCTCCTGTGTAGCCCTCTCGTGTTATTTCTTGAACGGCATCTATTAGTTCCTGTTTTCCACCATAGTTTAGGCAAACAATAAGTTGAAGACGTTGAAAATCTTTAGTCTTTTCTTCTGCTTCGTGAATAATTTCTTGTATATCTTGAGGTAGATCCTGAATTCTGCCAGCAAAACGCAGACGAACATTTTCTTGAACAAGTTCTAGAATCTTTTTGCGAATATAATAACGGAAGAGAGACATAAGCCCCTTTACTTCTGTTTGAGGCCTTCTCCAATTTTCTGTAGAGAAAGCATACAAAGAAATATAAGGAATGCCCAAATTAGCAGCAGCCCTCACAGTTTTTTCAACAGCTTTTATTCCTGCCCTATGACCTAATAGTCGCGGAAGATGACGTTTTTGAGCCCATCTGCCATTGCCATCCATAATAATAGCTACATGCTGAAGCGACATCCTAGATTGTACCTCCCTGAGAGGAAGTGATGAGATCAAGCTTTTCCTTTACAGTGCGTATATCTTGCCACGTCAAGTCTTTAGGACTTCCTTTTTTTCTTGAATCATTTCTCAGGAGATAGCTTGGGTGGAACATTGGCATTAAATGTATGCCGCGCCATGTAAACCATCTTCCTCTAAGAGATGTTATTCCATCTGTAGTTTTGAGAAACCACTTTGTTGGGGTATTCCCAAGACTTACTATAATAGATGGACGTATAAGCGCTATTTGTGCTTCTAAATATGTATTACATGTCATCATTTCCTCTATGGAGGGAACTCTATTCTGTGGTGGACGACATTTCACTACATTTGTGATGTATACGTCTTTCCGCGAAATGTTTGCAGCTTTCAATATTTTTGTGAGCAACTGTCCTGCTTTGCCAACAAAGGGGCGACCTTGCGTATCTTCGTCGGCTCCTGGCCCTTCTCCAACAAACATAAGAGATGTATGAACAGATCCTTCTCCAAGAACAGCATTTGTTCTTGCCTGATGTAAGCCGCATTTAGAACAAGAAGCTACTTGGTGTAATAATTCTTGCCAGGCACTTTCTTGATGTTGTCTAATTTCCTCTTCAGTTGGTATGTAACATTCTTTTTCTGTCATTCTTGATACACTCCGTTTATCAATACGTTCACTTGTTTTATATCCATACCAGTAAAGTATCGGATTGCCCGAGCACTTTTCCAACATATTTTTTCGCCAATATTGAGGAAAGAGTTTTTTCCTAACGTTAATTTAACGATAACTGTTATTTCGAGAGATTCATCAACAGGGCGAACTTTAATTTCTTGAACAGTATGTACTTGCGCAGTACGTTCCGTCAAATATTTAACTATATCAATAATTGCTTGAGCATCAATACTTAGTTCACCGTAAAAATTAAATGGAGGACGCACGATTGTTCGTTCGCCCTCTTCCTTATCCACTGTTTTAAAGAGGTCTCTGAGATGGCCTACAAGTTTCCCCGCAAAATTTCGTCGTATCTGTGCACGAGAAACCGGAATAACGTGTTGTCCTTTTGTGAGACGTTCTTTTCGGGCATTTTTGATATCCTCTTCTGTTGCAACATCAGTTATTTTTATAAATTTTTCAGGTTGTGAAAGCGTTAAGGCTCGTATAATTTTTAGCGCCATAGCTGATGAGGTTGCAATGATCATAACCTTACAGGGAGCATGACTTTCTAAAAAGGAAAGAACCTCTTTGCGATGATCAGGAAATTCGAAAAGTGCACGACGAATGGCTCTAACAAGATTCTTTTCTGATTTTGCGCTTTTTCCCGTCATAATTCGTCCTTTTGAAATAACAAGGCCATCGTCAATAATGTAATCAACGTTATTGCTCTTCGCCACAAATTGGGCCCGCTGACTTTTTCCTGTTCCGGCAGGTCCTACAAAAGCAATAACACGAATAGATTTAATTAAGGCACTTTTTTTATCCTTGATAGTCGAATCCAATTTTCTTCATCACCTTATTTAATGCCGATAAAAATAATTCGTTTTGATGAGGTTGGCACACCGATATCTTCAAATGATCGGGAATGCCAAAATCTGAGCCGTTTGTAATGCGTATGCCTTCTTCAAGAAGCAAATAGTAAATAAGCTCTGCGTGAGGTGTCTGGAATGTAATGACATCGGTGTCACTCCCTCGTGTTTCAAGACCTAATTCACGCAACCCCTCTATCAACCGACTTTTAGATGCATTTATATTTTCTCTGAGTTTCCCATACCACTCTTTCTCTCTGAGAGCTGCTACAGTAGCTTCTTCAGCAAGCATGCTAATAGTGGAAACATCAGCGTAATAACTAAATTGCTTAGCAAGAGGACGAGAAAGTAATCCATATGAGATGTCTAGATTTTTCAGACCATAAAATGCAGAGAAATTACGTAAGATCAGAGCTTTCCCTGTTTGATGGAATACTCCACTGCCTCCTGAGAACAATAAAGAAGGAACCATGTCTGCGCTACGTTCATCGCAGATAAGAAATGCTCCGGCCCTCTCTAAACAAAAAAATAATTCCCGAAGCTCACTTTGAGATAAAGTATGTCCTGTAAAGCAATTAGGATTACTCACGACAACAATTTTTCCAGTTCCAGGACATGATTCGGAAAAAATATTTAAGTTTTGCTCTAGAGCTTTCCCGTAAGAAATTTCAATGATATTAAACCCGCGTTCTTTGAAACATTCTGAAATAATGCCATTTTTTTCGTAAGGGCATAAGAAATATGCTTCTGTAGCGCCCTTATTTTCTAGCATACGTAAAACGGGATGAAGAATCCCTTTCATCCCGTAACTTAATACTATTTCTTGTGGAGAAACACCCAACAGCTCTGAAAGAGTCTTTTTAAGAGAGACTTTTTTCCCCTTTTCCTCGCTATTAGTTGCGTCCAGGGTTTTTATAATAGCCTCCCGTACGGTCGGGGAAATTCCCCATTTTCCAGATACGAAATCCTCCACGCCTTAGGACTCCTCCTTCCTAACGGCACCATTAACTTTAGGCCCTAGTTGTTCTGTTGGAATAACTTCTACTCGCCCACCAAGTTGCTGGAGTTTTGTATCCATCTCTTCGTAACCACGCCAGACATGACCTATGTGATAGACACACGTTTCGTCTTGAGCTGCTAATCCTGCTAATATAAGGGCTGCACCAGCTCGCAGATCTGTGGCATTGACATCAGCTCCAACAAGATGATCGACGCCAGTCACAACAGCAGTGTTTCCTTGGAGTTCAATTTTTGCACCCATCCTGTTAAGTTCGTTAACATGTAAAAATCGAGCTTGGAAAACTCCTTCTTGAATAACACTGGCTCCATCAGCTAAGGCTAGTGTAGCCATAATCTGTGGCTGCAAGTCTGTAGGGAATCCAGGATATGGCATGGTTTTCAATGAAACGCCCTTAAGCCTTTCAATTGGATGCACAAGAACAGAGTCTTCTCTTACTGTAAAAGACGCTCCTCCCTCTTCTAATTTAGCTATGAGAGAATCTATGTGTTGCGGGATGATATCGTTAATTTTTATTTCTCCCCCGGTTATAATTCCGGCTAAAATATATGTGCATGTTTCAATCCTGTCAGGAATGACTGTGGTTTCAGAGTTTTGTAGTTCATCTACTCCCTTAATACGAACTACGCCTGTTCCATCCTCTTCTATTTGGGCACCCATCCTTTTTAAAGTTTGAACCAAATTAGTAATCTCCGGTTCGCGAGCTGTGTTTTCAAGTATAGTTTCTCCTTCTGCGAAAACAGCAGCCATTATTAAATTTTCTGTGGCTCCTACAGATGGGAAATCAAGATAAATACGGCATCCTTTCAGGCCATTGGCAGTTGCGTGTACAGCTCCGTGAATCAAGTCAATAGAGGCCCCCATTCGGGACAATCCCTTCAAGTGAAGGTCTATCGGTCTACTACCAATGGAACATCCTCCAGGTAAGGGAAGAACAGCACGACCGCAACGAGCAAGCAGCGGCCCTAAAACGAGAGAGGATGCTCTCATTTTGCGTACGAGATTTGTAGGTGTTTCCCAAGAGAGATCTTCGGGAACGGCAATAAACATTTCATCTTTTTCATACTGGATTTCAGCACCTAAATTTCGCAAAAGATCGGCCATTGTAAGAACATCATGTAGCCGGGGTGCTTTGTGAATATGAAGGGTGCCTCCTTTCAGAAGGAGAGAGGCAGCCATAATAGGTAAAGCAGCATTTTTGGCTCCTTGTGCAGATATTTCCCCCTTAAGAGGAATTCCACCTGAAATTTTCATTTTATAATCCACGATGATCACTCCTGATTTCCTAAGTTCATTTTAAAAAGCAGACGTTTGGTTAAAAAAATTACTTACATAGCATTCTATTTTTTTTGCAGCGGTTCCGTCTCCAAATGGGCTTTCACTTCTTTTTATAAGATTATCATATTCTGTCCCATTCGAAAAAAGACGGAGTGTTTCTTTTACTATTCGTTCCTTATCCGTACCTACAAGAATTCCAGTTCCATGGTCTATTGCTTCTGGACGTTCTGATATATTTCTCATGATAAGTACAGGTTTTTTGAGATAAGAAGCTTCTTCTTGCACTCCACCACTGTCACTAAGAATAAGATAGCTTCGTTTCATAGCCTGAACAAAATCAGGGTAATCAAGGGGTTCTGTAAAAATAACGCGATCCATATTCCCTAAGAATTTTTTGATAACCTCTCTTACTGTTGGATTTTTATGAAGAGGAATCAGAAAATATACATCAGGAAGTTTTTCTAAAAGTACCTGTATCGCCTCGCATATGTTTTCTAAGGGCTTCCCCCATGATTCACGACGATGTGCAGTCATGAGGATAAGAGGTGCCTGAGAAGGTATGGAATACATCCTTTCAGGAGAGTTTCCCCGTTTTTCATTGACGGTCCATGCCAAAGCGTCTATTACAGTATTTCCTGTAACAAAAATCTGAGTTTCTGCTACTTTTTCTGACAGTAAATTGTCCTTCGCATTATTAGTAGGGGCAAAGAAAAGAGTAGTTAGTCGATCAGTAAGTATTCGATTTGCTTCTTCTGGAAATGGTTGGTCTAAATTTCCACTTCGCAATCCGGCTTCAACATGCCCAACGGGGATTTTTCGATAAAAAGCAGACATAGAAGCCCCTAAAGTTGTCGTTGTATCTCCATGTACCAAAACGAGATCCGGTTTTTCCTTATCATAAATTTCCCCTGTTCCGACGAGTACTCGAGAAGTAATATGATCTAATGTTTGTCGGTCTTTCATAATATGTAGATTGACATCAGCTTTAATGTCGAAGAAAGAAAGAGCTTGGTCGAGCATATCAGTATGCTGACCTGTGGCAAGAACAAATGTTCTGAAAGCGGGATTTTCCTTCAAAGCTAAAATGACTGGAGCCATTTTTATAGCTTCCGGTCGGGTTCCTATTACACATATGATTGTACGTTTCATTTTTTCCTCCTTGTTTTTACTGGGCAAACTGAGTGAAACAGAACAATCCCAGCATAAGCAAGGCTCCTTGAAGAAGAGCCATAATACAGAGGGTCGAAATTGGCGAAAAACCACGATCAAGCAGTTGATAATGTAAATGCCCTCTATCTGGCAAAAAAGGTGAACTTCGACGAATTAGACGACGAAGAATCGATGTAAGGGTATCCAAAACAGGAACCCCTCCCCATAAAAGTAGCAAAACTATAAGTTCTGCAGCGTTAAAGTGTGCGTATCTCCCTTGCTGGTAAAAAGTATAAAGAAGCTGAGAAGCAAAAATATAGCCTAAAAGAGTACTGCCTCCATCCCCAAGAAAGGTTCTGGCTCGGGGAAAATTCCAATGTAATACTCCGATTGCTGTCGCTGCTATAGGCCACCACATATCTGGAATACCAATTTGAGAAGCTATCAATGCCGCAATAACAAACATAAAGAGACAAAGTCCGTTCAAACCATCAATTATATTATAAGCGCTTGTTACACCGGCGATCCAAATAATAAGTAATATTCTATAGGGAAAATATATATCTAAAGGCAACAATACGATGCTTGCTGCAAAAAAATGCAAAAACAGTCTGATTGTTGGATTTAAAGATTTAATATCATCCCAGTATCCACAAAGGAAAACAATAGTTGCTCCTGTGGAAGAAAGCTTAAGGAACAAACTATCAGGTGCTCCGAGGAGACCCCATAGTAGATATCCCATCCACAATACTATACCAGCACCGCGAGGAATAATCCCTAAATGGTGTTTTCTTCCGCCAGGAGTATCTATTATTCTGTATCTGTTAGATAACTTCATTGAGAGAGGAGTCATTCCAACTCCCCATCCCAACATCAGAATACAAATAAAAAGAAGTCGAATCACAGCGGCACTCTATACTATTTCGTTCCGAAAAGTCGATCCCCGGCATCACCTAAACCTGGGACAATATATCCGTGATCATTAAGGTGATCATCTAAGGCTGCAGCATATACGTCCACATCCGGATGGGTGCTGTGGACTTTTTCAACTCCCTCCGGAGCAGCGATAAGGCAAACAAGAGATACTTTGCGTGCTCCCTTGGCTTTAACAAGGCTGATTGCTGCAGTAGCAGATCCACCTGTTGCAAGCATGGGATCGAGGATAAAAATATCACGATCATCGATGTCATTAGGAAGTTTGCAATAATATTCAACTGGCTCAAGAGTTTCAGGATCTCTATATAATCCGATATGTCCCACTTTGGCGTTAGGAATAATCTGAAGAATTCCATCGACCATACCGAGTCCAGCTCGTAAAACTGGGACGATAGCAAGTTTTTTACCTTCGAGGGTATAACCGATTGTTTTTTCGATGGGTGTTTCAACTTCTACTTTTACAAGCGGTAAATCACGTGTAATCTCATAAACCATAAGTCCGGCTATTTCCTGAACAAGTTCTCTGAATTCTTTGACTGATGTGTTTTTGTTTCTGATAATACTTACTTTGTGTTGAACAAGAGGATGGTCAAATATTACAATTCGACCTTCTCCTTCATGAGAGCGGCTTGGGACTAACTTATTTTCAAAACGACGAATTTTCTCTATGCGTTTTTCGTGGCGATCTCCTTCAAATTCAGTTTCAAGCCAAGTGTCAGCAATATCAAAAGCTTGTTTTTCACTGATGATCCGACCACCCATTGAAAGTATATTCGAATTATTGTGGAGCCTACTTAAACGAGCTAATTCAGTAGTGTCACATAAAGCGGCGTAAGCGCCAGGTACTTTATTTGCGGCTATTGTCATGCCTATTCCGCTTCCACATACAAGAATTCCTCTATCAGTTTCATTTCCAGCGACGCTTTCCGCCACAGCGAATGCGATATCGGGATAATCGCAAGAAACAGAGTCAGTATCTGTACCATAATCAATAACAGTATGCCCATTCATTTCTAAATGTTTTTTAAGCGCAGATTTAACACAAAAACCAGCATGATCTGAGCCTAGAGCTATTTTCATTTCTTTACCCCCTGAGAGCCATAATTTTTTGATCCGCAATATAATAACACGTAAAAAGGAGTCTTTGCCGTATTTTAAACGGAAAAGACTCCTTTATTTTATACCCTTCCTTTTTCAGAATAAAACATTTTTAGCTCAAGAGGGTAAGCATAACGGACGCAGCGACGGCAGTGCCGATAACACCAGCCACGTTGGGTCCCATAGCGTGCATAAGCAGGAAGTTGCCAGGATTCTCTTTCTGACACATTCGCTGTACCACTCGTGCCGCCATGGGAACGGCAGAGACTCCAGCCGCTCCGATCATGGGGTTGATCTTCCCGCCGCTTACCACTTTCATGACCTGCCCCAGCAAAACGCCGCCAGCTGTGCTGCAGATGAAGGCAACGAGTCCCAGAACAATGATCTTGATCGTTCCCCAGGTGAGGAAGTATTCTGCGCTCATGGTTGCACCTACTGACAAGCCCAGGAAGATGGTGGTGGCGTTGAGAATCTCGTTCTGTGCCGCCTGGCTCAGTCGTTCTGTCACGCCGCATTCACGCAACAGGTTTCCGAACATGAGGATACCGATCAGAGGCACCGATGACGGGAGAAGCAATCCCGCAGAGACAGTACACACGATGGGAAAGAGCACTCGCTCCAGCTTGGAGACTGGTCGAAGCTGATCCATACGGATAGCCCGGTCAGCCTTGCTGGTGAAGAGCTTGATTACCGGCGGCTGGATGAGCGGCACCAGCGACATGTAGCTGTACGCCGCAACGGCCACCGCTCCCAGAATCTGGGGAGCCAGCTTCACCGTCAGGTAGATGCTCGTCGGGCCGTCCGCTCCGCCAATGATGGCGATGGATGCCGCCTCCTTCACGTTGAAGCCCATGAGCAGCGCTCCGAAGAGGGCGATGAATACGCCCAGCTGTGCGGCTGCTCCGAGCAGGAAGGTGATGGGATTGGCCAGAAGGGGCGCAAAGTCCGTCAAGGCCCCTATCCCCATAAAGATAATGACCGGATAGATCTCATGTTCCGTTCCGAAAAAGATATACCGCAAAAAGCCTCCGTCGTCCATGATTCCCGAGAGGGGAAGGTTCACCAGCAGGCAGCCGAATCCGATGGGGACCAGCAAGAGGGGTTCAAACCCCTTCACGATGGCCAGATAGAGCATAACAAAGGCCACCCCCAACATGATGACGTTGCCCCACGTGAGTCCCGAGAATCCCGAGGATCGAAGGATCGTTCCCAGTGAGTTTAGATAGACTTCCATAATCGCCTGTCTCCCTTCGGCTTAGCCGAGGACTACCAGGGCGTCTCCGGAATTGACGCTGTCCCCTTCCCGTGCCCGGATCTCTTTCACCGTACCGGCAGACGGGGCGGATATCTCATTCTCCATCTTCATGGCTTCGAGAATAAGAAGCACGTCTCCAGCATTGACTGTCGCGCCGACGCTGACACTTACACGAAGGATCTTGCCAGGCATGGGGGCTGACACTACTTCCCCCCCAGCTACGGGCGCTTCTGCAACTGGTGCCGGAGCAGGAGCTGCTGCCGGCGCTGGTGCTGGTGCTGCCGCCTGAACTGGCGCTGCCGCCGGTGCCACAGGAGCGGTTACGGGCGCTCCACTGCCGAGTTCTTCCACTTCTACGTTGTAGCTTGTTCCGTCCACTGTCACTTTATAGAGTTTGCTCATTCTTTTCCCCTCCACACTGCTGTGTTGTCGTTGTCTTTACCGACCTGACCAGGTCTGGTTGTTTAAGCTTTCGAGCCCTTCCATGATGGCGCTCGATCTCCACAGGCTCACCCGTGGACCACGTCTCTTCGATGATGTGGTACCTGTCGCTTCGATGCTCGTGATGCGGCAGGGCCGGCCCGTTGCTTCCACTAACGCCGCTGTGATAACGGCTATAAGACGTTTCTGGTCTCCTGATGCCGACGGTACCGATACTGGCGCTGCCACAGGCGCTGATGCAGGCTTCGCTGCAGGTGCCGGAGGCGTGCCGCCATTCCCCTTCGGTGCCGTCGGGCTCGCCTTCACACCACCAAAATACTTGATGGCATAGATGATGGCCGTCAGCCCTCCCAAAACCAGAAAAACCGTGGAAAAGGCTATGAGCGCCAAGGTGATCGCCCCGCCTATTCCCGTCTCAAAATAGGTATGAAGATCTGTCACTGCTATCGCCCCTTCCTCGCACTAATGGGGCATGACGCCGTGCTTGCGTCTCGGTCGAAGTTCGCGCTTGTTCGCCGTTCCCTGTAATGCCAGGTAGATCTCGCGGCGTGTCTCTTCCGGCAATATGACCCGATCCACGTAGCCTCGCTCCGCCGCCACGTAGGGGTTGGCAAAGGCCTCTCTGTACTCCTCTATCTTCTTGTTCCGCTCCGCAACCTGGTCTTCCGCCTTTTCGATCTCTTTGCGGAACACGATGTTCGCTGCTCCTTCCGCTCCCATTACGGCAATCTCCGACTGGGGCCAGGCCAGAACCATGTCGGCTCCCAACGATTTGGAGCACATGCCGAGATAGGCACCGCCGTAGGCCTTTCGCAATACCACCGTGATCATGGGAACGGTGGCTTCGCTGTAGGCATAGAGAAGCTTCGCTCCGTGACGGATGATGCCACCCCACTCCTGCTCCGTGCCGGGAAGGTATCCTGGAACGTCTACAAAGGTGACGATGGGAATGTTGAAGGCGTCACAATGCCGAATGAAACGGCTCGCCTTGTCTGAGGCGTCTATGTCGAGGCAACCGGCCATGTTGGCCGCCTGATTGGCGATGATGCCTATCACTTCGCCACCGACGCGACCGTAGCCTGTGACCATGTTCTTGGCCCATAAAGGCTGTACTTCAAAAAAGTCTCCGTCGTCAACCACTTTCTCGATGACGTCGTGAACTCGATATCCCTTGTTCGGATTGGTGGGAACTACGTTGCGAAGTTCCGGCACAAGACGATTGGGATTGTCGTTCGTCTCTTTCCACGGGGCGTTGTCCACGTTGTTGCTGGGAAGATAGCTCAACAACTTCTTCACCTGAGAGAAGCACTCGACTTCACTCTTCGCCATGAAGTGGGCGTTGCCGCTCTTCGCGTTGTGGGTCAGCGCTCCGCCGAGAGATTCGCTGCTGACTTCCTCGCCCGTCACCGCCTTGATGACTGCCGGACCTGTTATGTGCATGATCCCCGTCTTCTCCACCATGAAAATGTAGTCTGTCAATGCTGGGCTGTAGACCGCTCCGCCTGCCGTGGGACCCATGATGATCGACAGCTGGGGAACGACGCCGCTCGCTATGGTGTTCCTGTAGAAAATCTTCCCGTAACCGTTCAGTGCGTCTACCGCTTCCTGAATCCTCGCTCCGCCGCTATCGTTGATGCCGATGACGGGCGAGCCGTTCTTCACGGCCAGATCCATAACCTTGCAGATCTTGTCTGCATGTTTCTCGCCGAGACTGCCTCCAAGGACGGTGAAGTCCTGGCTGAAGACATAGACTCGACGACCGTCAATCTCTCCATAGCCCGTCACAACGCCATCACCAGGGATGGTGTTGCTCTCAAGACCAAAACGATGGCAACGATGGGTGACCAGCTCGTCGAGTTCGATAAAGGTCCCTTCATCAAGAAGCTGCGCGATACGATCGCGCGCTGTCCCCTTCCCCTTCGATCGCTGCTTCTCTATGGCCTTCGCTCCACCGCCCTGCTGGGCCTCGGCGCGCTTGCGATCCAGTTCTGCACAAAGTTCTTCGATACTCCGATTCGTCATAACTCTAGTTGCCCCCTCTAACGTTCTGAGAGCTCAAGCAAAATTCCCCCTGTAGCTTTGGGGTGGACAAAGGCAATTTTCGCTCCGCCAGCACCATATCTTGGCTTTTCATCAATCAAGCGAACGCCCTTTTCCTTTAACTCTGCGAGTGCTTCTTCAAGATTTTCAACACGCAATGCAAGATGATGGATTCCTTCTCCCTTTTTCTCAATAAACTTAGCAACAGGACTATCCTCAGCAGTCGGCTCAAGGAGCTCAATTTCAGTATCCTTTACCGGAAGAAAAGCTGTCTTAACTTTCTGTTCTTCAACTTCTTCCACACCTGCGCATGTAATTCCCAACGCGGTTTCCCATACTTTCAACGCTTCTTCAATATTTTTTACAGCGACACCTATGTGGTCAACAACAGTTACCTTCATGAAACAGTCCTCCTTTTATCTATTCTTTTTTCCATCATGTCCTGAAATATCAGCGCTACTAATCTTAACAAAGAAAAATAGATTTGCCACGTCCTGTAATCCTTATTTATAATGTACAATTATAATTTAAGGGAAATAAAAAGAAGGGGGGGAAACTCCTTGAATCTTGTTACTTGTAAACTTTGTGGAAAAGTATTTTCTTCGTCGCGAGGAAAGATTTGTCCCGAATGTCTTGATGAAGTTGATAACCTTTATCGACGAGTAAGGGAGTTTTTGCGAGATAATGCCTCTCGGAATTATGATGTAGAAAGTTTATCAGAAGCGACAGGCATTGATATTCGTTATATTCAGGCTCTTATCGATTTAAAATATATCGACAGGGATGTTCAGTCTAATTTCAAAGACGAGGAACAAGAAAAAAAGGATCGATTGCTGAAGGAATTTCAAAAAAACCTTGATAAAGGTAATCGCAGACATGAGTCTGCTGAAAAAACACGCACATATGGACAAGAACGTTATGGAAGTAAGGGAAGAACTAAAAAGTAAGTAATCATAAAAACATAAAGAAACAGAAAGAGGGGCCTTTGCCCCTCTTTCTTAGAAAACCTCTAAACCAGGGCGATAAATAAGTACTGAACAGTGAGCATAACGTGCCACATTTGCAGCGGTACTACCAACGACTAGTCGTTCTATTGTGCTTTGCCCTCGGTAACCGATGACAATAAGGTTGTAATCTCCAGTTTTAGCGTAATCAATAATGACATCAGAGGGACTGCCCTCTTTAACAACCATATCGAAATCTACGTTAGCAAGTTCCGGCATGCGCTCTTTAGCTTTTCTAAAGTAATATTCTAGTTTTTTACGAGCTATCTCAGATATCTCCATGTCGATTTCTGGTGGCAGCCAGGGTTCATATCCTTTCCACAGGGTGGGATGAGGCATAACATGGATAAAGGTTGCATGAACTCCCAAACGCAGGGCTAAAGAACACCCGTAAGCGAAAACTTCTTCTGATACCTTACTTAAATCGACAGCTACAAGAATTTTTTTCGGCATGGTTCTTCCCCCCTTTAAGATCTATAGTAACACTATTATAAAGGATAGGCTGAGACTATTTTCAATACTCTAAAAATTTTTTCATGGAGGAAGGAATGGATACATTATTTTTGGTCTTTATGTTTCTTTTTTTCTTCTTTATGGGAATATATATAGAAAAGTTAGCTTTTCGCATGACCCAAGAAACTTTTCTTCCTGAAACATCTGCTCTAAGAAAAGTACTTTCAAAACCTTTCGTTGCAGGATTCATATTTGCTCTTCCTTGCTCTTTTTTCTTTCTACGGGAAGGGGTTTCTTTCTCTTTTCTTATTACAATACTTCTTTCAATGGGACTCTTTCTCTCTGCTCTCACAGATTTATATAGTGGTTTTATCTTTGATATCGTACCAATTCTGATGGGAGGGATATGTTTATTCATTCGCGCTATTGCAGGATTATCTCCTTTTATAGATGGCATAACAGGTGCTATTGCAGGCATGATAATCATGTTGCTTATTCGTTTACTCAGCAAGGGAGGCTTAGGTAGCGGAGATATTAAGCTCATGGGGGGAATGGGTGCTGGCTTAGGTCTCCACCTCTCTTTATATAGCATATATATTGGCATTCTTACAGGAGGACTCGTTGCCGCCTTGCTGCTACTTCTACGTCGGGCTCACAAAAAACAACCTATACCTTTTGCCCCTTTTCTTGCCTTTGGAGGAATAATTGCCATTGCCACCTTTTCATTTTTAGAGCGTTTCTTCAGCATCTCGCTCCCCTGGCCATGGAATTTATAAATTTACTCCATCAAACGAGCCTTTACGTGAGATACCATTTTCTTCAATGGCTGAATAGAGGCAAGTCCTCTCATTTTTCTAAAAGCATGATCCGCACCTGGTATAACAATAAACTCTTTATCTGATGTACTAACGGCATCAAAGAGACGGCGGCAAGCATCCATGCTAAATGTCTGATCGTTTTCCCCGTAAAAACTAACAAACCACCCGGACCTAATGGAATGAGCGGACTTGTAAAGAAGAGTGTTATCACCAATAGTGTCAAGAATGGGTAACTTTAAAGCCAACGATTCATCCCTATCATCAAGGCTATCGCCGCTGCCAGAGACAATAATACCTGCCGGTGCAACATCAAGGGAAGGCGCACAAAGACCACCATTTACTAATTTTTCACGGTAACTTCCACCTGCCATCAAAATAGAATGAATTCCTCCCAGAGAAAAACCCCATAAATATATTTCATCATTCATGTGACGTTTCTCTATCTCCTCAAGGGCAGCGCTCACATCGAATAGATCCATAGCATACGTTTTTCCTTTAAATGCAGTACGGGCCCAACACTCTCTGTCGTCTCCGAAGAAGCTCCGATCGCGCCGAATCCGACTAGTCTCTGTGAGATATACCGTAAAGCCCAACGGCAGAAGCATCTCTGCGAGTACAGCATATTTATTTCCCTCCTCAAGAGAAGCGCAACCATGAACTCCATGGAAAAGGACTATGATTTTTTTGGTATCTTCATTTTGAGAAAGGCGATTTATAATGACGTGTCGATCCCCGAAAATTCCTGGTATAGTGAATGTTTCTTTTTTCATTAATACTCCTCCCCTAATCAGGAGATAAAACCTTTACTCTCCTTGAGGATGACTCATCCTCTTTTAGTATTTTAAAAGCCCCGACATCCATTCTCATTTTTAAGGCTACTTTTTTTACACTCTCTGAAGATTCAAAGACTTCGTCTCCAAGAGATTTTAGTACTGATGCTTCTTGCGTCACAGAATGTATATTCTCTGAAATAATTCCAGCTTTTTCTGCTATAAGATGAATACGACTCGCTATCTCTTCGGAGCTAGCAGCTTCTTCCTGAGCTATTGAAGCAACATCTTGAGTTGATTCATTTATTTTTTCCAAGGTCTGAAGAATCTGCTCAATCTCTTTTTCTGTCTCTTCAGCAGACTGGGCCGCTTCTAGCGCTGAGGTTACGTTACTTTTTACAGTGTTTACAACTTCTGTTAAATCTGTGCTGATCTGTTGAGCTAGCATATCGATACGACCAGCTTCCTGCCGGCTTTCTTCAGCGAGTTTCCGAACCTCTTCAGCAACTACAGCAAACCCCTTGCCGTGTTCTCCAGCCCTGGCTGCTTCAATAGCTGCATTTAAAGCAAGTAAATTTGTCTGATCAGCTATATGAGAAATAGTAGCAACAAAAGACTGTATCTGGTTGGCACTCTCAGAAAGAGCTTCTACTTTTTGAGCAAACATTTTCTCATGATTTGCTACAGTATGAACTGTTCCTGTCGTCTCTCGTAATCGGCTACGGCCAGAACTCCCCGAACGGTGAGCCATATTCACCAATTCTGCCGTTTCAGCACTTCTCAAAGCAGAACGCTGAGCAACTTCAGAAATTTCAGAAACCGTCTGATTAATCTCTTCAACTCCTTGCGCCAATTTTTCCATATTTTCTGTAGCATTTTTCATCTTAGCACTAATTGATACTGTTTTTCCCCTTGATACTTCGGTAAGAGATTTCATAGAATCTGAAGATTCAGTTAGAGTTCCCGCCACGCCATCTACTGTTACCATAGCCTCGTTAAGTTTTATAAGAAAATAGTTAAGAGATCGACTCACATCTCCAATCTCATCTTTTGCCCATGTAAAGGTTCTAAAAGTCAGATCTAAATCATCTGCCAACTCCCGTAGCCCCTCAGCTGTGGCTGTCGTAGCAGACGTAATTGAATAAGAAATAAAATAACTTATAATTCCACCTACACATAAAAAGGCTGCAAGCATCCCTAAAAGGAGCTGGCCTTGAACTTTATTAAAGATCGAAAGAAGAGAAAGACCACCTAAGGATATAAAAAGGAAAAGAATAAGTGCTGCCAATCTACACTTGATGGATACCTGACGCAACATCTTCATTATAGTTTCGAACACACTCGTCACCCCCATCGGCGATTAAATGCATAGTATTTTAATTATAGTACTCTTTCCTTACGATTTGACAAAGAAGTCTAAAGGGGTCAAAATAGCGTTGACAAATACAGAGTACTGGGGGAGTCGGCGTATACCGGCTGAGAGGAGACGGATGGTCTCGACCCCTGGAACCTGATCCGGGTCATGCCGGCGAAGGGAAGTCCAGCGTAATATTTTCAACACTACCTCACCTTCCTCCGGCTAGGCCTATCAAGGAGGAATTTCTAATGCGTAATAAAACTAAGATTCTTGTTGAAGGGGCTCTTGTTGTAGCCATGACCGTGGCCTTTTCATACATTAAGCTATGGAGAATGCCTCAGGGAGGCTCTGTTACCCTTGAAAATATTCCCTTGCTTATTTTTGCACTCCGACACGGCTTGAAATATGGGTTCGGTGCTGGTACTGTCGCTGGAATTATACAGCTTCTTCTCGGTGGATATGTTGTCCACCCCGTTCAGGCTCTTCTCGACTATCCTCTTGCCTTTGGCGTTCTTGGGTTAGCTGCATTGATACGCAAACCTCTCTGGGCCGGTCTCACTTTAGGAACACTTGCTCGTCTTGTATGCCATATACTCTCTGGCGTCGTTTTCTTTGCAAGTTATGCTCCCGAAGGAACAAATGTATGGCTATACTCTACAGTCTACAATGCCAGTTATATGATACCCAATCTTGCCCTTGGTATTATCATCACCTACCTCGTTTGGGGAAGACTCAATAAAATCGGGCAATAATAGCATATGCTCAGTCTCGATCACATAGGGAAAAGCTATAACGGCCAACCCATTATCAATCATTTCAATTTAAATATGAAGCGAGGTTCCTTCACTGTATTAATCGGCCCGTCAGGATGTGGAAAAACCACGTTGTTTGACCTTCTGACTGGAACGATAGACAGAGACGAGGGAGTTATTACATGGTTAGGAGAAAGTCTGCCACATCTTGGAAAAGCTGCTGCTTATATGCAACAGAAAGACTTACTTTTACCTTGGCTCACTCTTAATGAAAATGCGTTGCTCCCTCGTGCTTTTGCTAAGCAAAATAGTTGTGACATTCAAAAAAAGGTAAAGGAACTTTTTAAGCGTTTTGGTTTGGAAAATTTTGATTCATATTTTCCTCGTGCTGTTTCAGGAGGCATGAGACAACGCTGCGCTTTGATTCGCACCCTTATGTTTGAGCGGGAAATAGTGTTATTAGATGAACCTCTTTCAGCCCTTGATGCAATCACGAGAAAGAGTTTGCAGACATTGTTGCTTACTCTTCAAAACGATTTTCATAAAACCGTTCTTATGATTACACATGACATAGACGAGGCTCTCTTTCTCGCTGATACAATTATTGTTCTCACTCAACCTCCAATGAATATACGAGAGACTATTACTCTATCGTCAAAAAAACCACGAGATCTTAATTCAGGAAAATATATTGCCCTCAAGAAAAAAATACTCTTGGAGTTGGAAGAGGAAATGAAATCATGAAATTTATGAAGAGATCGGCACTATCTCTAGGCTTCTTAACATTCTTAATTCTTATCTGGGAACTGGTCTGTCGATATGGAGATATTCCACCATTTATTTTGCCAGCTCCCTCCAGAGTTTTATATGTCGCGATTCAACAAGCACCTCTTCTTACCTATCACGCTGTTATGACAGGTGCTGAGATTCTGCTGGGTATTATTTTCTCCGTAGCCATAGCTATTCCCCTTGCCATAATGATGTTCGTATTTCCATCTGTGGAACAAGCTTTTTCGCCAATTCTCGTCGCATCACAAGCCATTCCTGTTTTTGCGTTGGCACCTCTTCTCGTCGTTTGGTTCGGATATGGCATATGGAGCAAAGTCTTTATGGCAGCTCTCATTATCTTTTTCCCCATCGTCGTCAATCTTCTCGAAGGTTTGAAAAGCTGCGATGAAGACTACAGAAAGCTCTTTACCCTTATGGGGGCTCCCTTTCTAAAAACCTTTCAATATCTCTATTGGCCGTGGGCCCTGCCCTATTTCTTAGCGGGGTTAAAAGTTGGAGTTTCGGTAGCAACAATAGGAGCTGTGATCGGAGAGTGGGTAGGCGCGCAGCGTGGACTTGGCTATCTCATGATTCAATCAAATGCCAGACTTCGAGTAGACCTCGTTTTTGCTTCAATTTTATGGCTGACAGTAATAGGAGTTTCTCTCTGGATAATTGTGGGTGCTATCGAGAAAAAAGCACTTGCATGGAAGAAATAAAATCTTTTTTGAGAAGGTGATTTTTTAATATGAAAAAAGTACGTGCCTTACTGTGTGCATTGATAATGTTGCTTACGCTGCTCTCTGGGACTGTTTTTGCACAAGAAAAACTGACTGTTATGCTTGATTGGTTCCCTAACATCGATCATTTACCCCTTTATGTTGCTCAAGAAAAGGGCATTTTTGATCAATTTAATCTTGATGTATCTATAGTGAGTCCTTCCGAAACTTCAGACCCACTCAAATTGGCTGCTGCATCTCACATTGATATTGCAATTGGCTATGAGCCCCAAATCATTATTGCAGCCTCATCAAACATTGGAATCAAAGCTGTTGGACGCCTCGTAGGACATCCATTAACGACACTACTTTTTATCGGGGGGAAAGATATTGAGACTCCTTCTGATCTGGAAGGAAAGAAAATTGGCTATACCGTGCCCGGAATGATGGATCATCTCACTGATGGTTTCGCGAAAGAAAATGGTCTGAAAAATTATGAACTGATCAATGTAGGTTTTACTATTATTCCTTCTCTCACCAGTGGAAAAGTTGACGCTATTATGGGGCCTTACAAGAACTATGAAGTTGTGGAGCTTGAACAGCACGGCTATACTCCCGGATATTTTGAACTCGAAAAACATGGAATACCAGACTATGACGAGCTTGTTTTCGTTACAGGAAATAAAACGCTACAAGAAAAGGAAGATTCGATAAGAAGATTCAAGGAAGCTGTTCAAGAAGCAATAAACGTGACGCGACAAAACCCAGAAGAGGCTCTGGAAGCCTATCTCAAGGCTGTTCCTGAAGCTTCGAGGGAGTTGGAAACAGCAGCGTTTGGGAAGACAATCGACCTCTATGCTGAAGAACAGACTTTCAGCGTCGAGAAATGGCAAAAATTTGCAGATTTTGCCCTTTCTATAGGAATGGTATCAAAGGAGGTACAAATTAATGGCATTCTCTGGAACGGAAAATAACACAGCAGTAGCTTCATCACGACTACATATAAAGAAGCTTACTTTTGCAGGATTACTTGCGGCAGCAGGGGTTCTTCTTTCAGGTATATATATTCCCTTTGGTCCAACAAAGTGCTTTCCCTTTCAGCATACAATCAACGTTTTTGCTGGAATTCTTTTGGGGCCATGGTGGGCGGCTTCTATAGCTTTCGTAACGAGTTTTATTCGAAACATGATGGGAACTGGAAGCCTCTTTGCTTTTCCTGGAAGTATTCCTGGGGCTCTTATGGTGGGTTTTGCATATCGCTTCTTCAAAAAGAATTGGGCAGCCTTGGTAGAACCTCTCGGAACCGGACCCATCGGAGCTACAATATCAGCTCTCGTTATCGGGCCTGCTATAGGGAAGACACCTGCTCTTGGAGCCCTTCAGATAGCATTTTTAGCAAGTAGTATTCCAGGAGCTCTTCTCGGTTTTGCCCTTGTCGTTATGACAAAAAAAATGGGCCTTTTCAAAGATCTTATTTAAGACGCGTTTCCTTAGTACCCCTAAAGAAAGAGCCGGCAATTTTTCTGCCGGCTCTTTTTCAAATTCGAAATTACATAATGCTCAAAAAATGGCGTGCCGCTTCTTCAATATCTTCAGAACTGACTATTGCAGAAATAACCGCAACACCATCAACACCAGCTGCCATTACATCTTTAACATTTTTTTCCGTTATGCCGCCAATACCAACAGCAGGAATAGAAACAGCCTTTATGATTTCTCCTATTCGGGATACTCCAACCACATCGGCATCGCCTTTGCTTCCTGTCGGAAAAGCCGCACCAATTCCTATGTACGACGCTCCATTATGCAGTGCTTCCTGAGCTTCTTTCACTGTATGAGCAGAAACACCGACAATAAAGTCTTCAGGTAAAAAAGAACGAACGGATTCCAAAGGCAGGTCATTTTGACCAAGATGTACTCCATCAGCTTCTGCTGCTAAGGCAATATCTAAGCGATCATTAATAATTAAAGGAGCTCCATACTTGTGACAAATCTTTTTCATCGCAACAGCGATTTCAAAGAGTTCACGCCCATTTGACTGTTTATCACGTAACTGTATCAAAGTAGCGCCCCCTTTCAAAGCAGCTTCTGTCTGTTCCAAAAGAGTTCTTGGCGCCCCTATTTTCAAATCTGGAATAACATATAATCTCAAAAAATCTCTAACATTCATCTTTCTTCCACCTCTTTGCAAACAAAACGTTCGTCATATTCTGAGAAAGCACCTGGCGAAAGATGATATATTTCATCGATGAAAGCATTTTGAAAAGAAGCTGGACCTTCTACATTCCCTCTTTGAGATGCTCTTTCAGACGCTAGCGTAGCAGCAACAAGAGCCGTTGTCGCAGCAAGCTCGAAATCAGCTGTTACTGCCGCACAAGCAGCAATCAATGTTCCAACGACACATCCGCTGGCCGTTACTTGGGGAAAGAGACTATTCCCTCCTGGAAGCGAGAGAAGAAAAGGTGACGATTTTGTGACCACCATATCGTCTTCTCCTGTCGCAACAGCAACCACATCATAGCTGGAAGCTATATGCAAAAGAGCCCTTTCAATATTATCGCTGCCAAGAGAGTCAACACCGAGAACAGCCCCCTTTTCCTCACCTAGAAGGCTCATTTCTCCACGATTACCCTTTACTACAGAGACGACGTTGCTCTCAAGTATTTCTTTAACTATAGAAATACGAAAGGGAGACGCTCCATATCCAACAGGATCAAGAACAAGTGGTTTCCCCCTCTTTTTTATAACCGGCAAGACAGCACGCATAGAGTCGCAACTTTCAGTAGTTGGCGTTCCCGTGTTGATAAGGATGCTATCAGCTTGATCGGCAAAAAGAGGTGCCTCTTCCGTCTTTAAAGACATTAAAGGAGAAGCCCCAGCAGCCAAACACACATTCGCCTGAAAGTTTGCCGCAACCATATTTGTTATATGGTACACGAGGGGACGATGTTGCCTAACACTTTCCCAAACTTCAGAGAGATAAATGCCTTTATAATTTGCTCTCTTCTGCCTCATAGCCTCTTATCCACTCTGGTGTTACAGCGTGCCCCAAGGGGCCCCATCCATGGCCTGGTTTAAAGCTGTGGAGCAATGCCAAACGCAAGTATTGACGTCCAAGCGACACTGCTTCCAACAATTCTCTTCCGGCAGAAAGTTCAGCAGCTATAGCAGCGCTTAAAGTACACCCTGTTCCATGGGTATTTTGAGTATCAATGCGAGGATCCTCAAAAACAGTTGTTTTTCCCTCGCAATACAAGACATCAACAACTGTATCCTTCGATTTCTCAACGTCCATATGCCCACCCTTAACCAAAACAGCCTTCGGGCCCAAGCCGGAAATCAATCGAGCAGCTCTCTCCATATCTTCTGTAGTATGAACTTCTATTCCGCTCAGCTTCTCTGCCTCTGGCATATTAGGCGTCACGATTAAAGCAAGAGGCAAAAGCTGTTCTTTTAAAGCCTGAATTGCCGGATCAGAAATAAGGCTGACCCCACTTTGGGAGATCATAACAGGATCAACAACAAGATTTGATACCTGATAATTACGAAGAGCTTCACATACAACAGCGATAGTTTCGGGTCGGCTCAGCATGCCTGTTTTGGCTGCGCCAATTCTAAAATCGGACAAAACGGCATCTAGTTGAGCTGCGACAGTGCTGGGAGGAACGTCATGAACTTCTTTTACTGTTAGGCTGTTTTGTGCCGTTATGGCAGTAATCACAGACATTCCAAAAACACGAAGGGCGGCAAAAGTTTTAATATCTGCCTGAATTCCAGCGCCACCACCCGAATCACTTCCTGCGATAGTCAATGCATTTCCCCGATATAGTGCCAAAGAATGTGCACCTCCTCAAAAAATAAGGAGGAGCGTCCGTATTTCGGCGAACTCCTCCTGAATAAAGACTCCCTGCGCCGGCATTATCCGGATCTGGTTATAAGGGTCGAAAGTCTACCGACTTTCCTCTCAGCTTAGTGCTCCCCTGTAATATTTTTATTTACATTTGATTCTTATGTCGATCTAAATACTTTCCTTCAGTGGGTCTTCGTCCTCTTTCAATAAAAGCCACTTTCCCCAATCAAAGTGGAGCAACCCACTTACTACATAGATAGAAATGGCAGCGAGAGGCGCCGATGTATGTAAAACGGCAATGAGTCCCATAGCAACCATTCCCAAGAAAAGGAATTTCTTCTTATTCGTGTTGCCCTTACGAAGTCCCTTTAAATTGCCATATGGAACACTTGAAATCATAAGGATGCCAGTCCCAACTGCCAGAAAAGCAGCAAAAGCAGAAGGAATTGCAAGGCCAGCTATAACGAAAGAAGCCAGAAAAAGCCCCCCGGCAGGAATGGGCAATCCCTGAAAAGGTCCAGGGACATGAACGACATTGAATCGCGCCAAACGCAAAGCTCCACACAGAGCAAAGAAACAGGCAGTAAGCGCACCAGTGACTCCCGCAAACCCATTCAGATAATTGGTATACATGAGCATGGCAGGAGCAACACCAAAGCTCACCACGTCAGCAATACTATCGTATTCCAAGCCAAATTGTGTTCCGCCACCCAAACTCCGGGCAACTTTGCCATCCATAAAATCAAAAAAGACTGCAAAAAAGATAAGCCATGCTGCCGGAATAAAGCGCCCATGAAAAGAAAGAATGAGCGACAGCATGCCACACAGCAAGTTTCCACTTGTTACCATATTGGGCGCAATTTCTCTAAAAGAAAGATGCCGCTTTTTATTCATTTTCCTCATTACTCGCCGTCACTCCCAACACAGATTTTCCCGCCTTTACTTTCTGCCCCACAGTTACTGTGGACTTTACACTCAAAGGCAGATAGACGTCAACCTTAGAGCCTAATTTTATCATTCCAAAACGTTGTCCGCGTAAGATTTTTTCGCCCCGCTTCAGTCGACAAACAATTCTTCGCGCCAAGAAGCCAGCAATCTGTACAAGAAGAACTGGGCCATGATCTGTTCTCAATCCGACATACATGCGTTCATTCTCTTCAGATGCCTTAGGATTAAAAGCCATCCATTTTTTACCTGGAACATACTCTAGGAACTCTACTGTTCCTTCATAAGGGGCTCGATTGACATGCACATTAAAAGGAGACATAAAAATTCCAACTTTTAACGCCCGCCCAGTGTAGGGATGTTCCACTTCTTCTATTTCGACAACCTTACCATCTGCAGGAGAAACCCACATTTCGACATCTTCTGGAAGGTCTCTTTCAGGATCTCTAAAGAACCAAACAACAAGGGCAAAAAAGACACCCATAACAACGGCCATCCAGGGGGAGAGCAAAAAGCTCCCCCCTGTTAAAAATCCTGTAAAGATAATGAGAGGCCAACCATCACGAGCAATCATTACTCGTCTTCGCCCTCTTTTGTATTTACAACACTAGCATTAGCTAGAATATCGCCTTCATCCAGTCTCATGATAATACTCCCCATAGCAGTTCTTCCCAAAACAGGCGTGTCTGAAACTGCGAGCCGAATAATTCGACCTCTGCTGGTAATGGCCATGATCTCGTCATCTTCTGCAACGCTCCAGCAACCTACTATCATTCCTGTTTTCTCGCTTAGATTCATTACGATAACACCGCTACCACCACGATGCCGAAGAGCAAACTCTTCGTAGCGCGTTCGTTTTCCAACCCCTTTTTCGCTTAAAAGCAAAGGCCATCGGCCTTCGGCAACTACATCACACCCAATAACGTAGTCTCCCTGCCCTAAACGCATAGCCCGAACGCCTCTGGCCATGCGCCCCATAGGTCGGAATTCGGATTCATGAACACGAAGGGCCTGTCCCTGAGCCGTTACTATGAGCAAGTGATCGTCTCCCGACGTCAAGACGATTTCTGCGATTTCATCGCCTTCGTCAAGTCCTAAAACCCTCCGTCCAGCTCGTGTCAGATTTTTAAGTTCGGAAAGATCAAGTCTCTTAGCCGTTCCATTTTTCGTAATGAAGAAGGCATATTCTGCCCCCTCTACAGCACGGCCATGCATGGTCACCACTCGTTCCTCTCCTTCCAAGGCAACAAAGCGGTTAATTAACTTACCACGTCCGTTTTTCGATTCTGGAACCATATGACCTTTCAAGGCAAAGACACGACCCAACGAGGTAAAGAGATAGATATCTCTGTGAGTACTTGTCACAGCAACCAGAGCTATCTCGTCTTCTTCTTGCAAAGAAGCTCCCTTTCTTCCTTTACCCCCTCTTCCCTGGAGAGAGTACTCTTCAAGATCTTTACGTTTCAGATATCCATCTCTTGAAAGCACAACAACAATATCACTTTCAGGGATAAGGTCTTCTAAAGAGACATCTTCCACAGCATCTATAATGTCTGTTTTTCGCTCATTTCCGAAACGTTTTTTCATATCAAGTAACTCATCTTTAATGACTGTATCAAGAACCTTCGCGTTCCCCAGAATCGTCTGGAAGCGTTCTATATCTGATAAAAGCTGGGCTAACTCAGCCTCAAGTTTTTCTCGCTCCAGTCCAGTAAGTCTCTGCAAGCGCATGTCAAGAATAGCTTGAGCCTGAAGTTCTGAAAATTCTAGTTTCTCCACAAGCCCCTTCTTGGCTTCATCAGTGGTACTTGATCCTCGAATAAGAGCGATAACCGCATCAATAATATCGAGTGCTTTTACGAGACCTTCAACAATATGCGCCCTGGCCTGGGCTTTTTCCAGACGAAACTGTGTTCGTCTACGAACAACACTTCGCCTATGGTCAAGGAAAATAGAAAGCATTTCTTCTATAGAGAGTTCTCTAGGATGACCGTCCACCAAAGCTAAATTAATAGCGCCGAAAGTGCTCTGAAGTTGTGTTCGACGATAAAGCTGCCGCAAGACCAAATTAGGATCTGTATCACGATTGACTTCAAGAACAATTCGAAGGCCGTCACGGTCAGATTCATCACGAATGTCCATAACGCCATCAATCGTTTTGTCCTGAACATTCTTGGCAATTGTTTCAATAAGATTCGTCTTATTGACCATGTAGGGAATTTCTGTGATTACTACAGAGGTTTTACCTCTTTTTCCCTCTTCTACGTGGGTCTTGCCACGCATTGTAATTTTGCCCCGTCCCGTACGATAGGCATCTATGATTCCATCTCTGCCGATTATGACGCCGCCGGTAGGGAAGTCAGGACCAGGTAACCTTGCTAATATCTCTCCTATATCAATATGCTCTGGATCAACATCAATAATGTAACAAAGAGCATCAATAACTTCTCCCAAATTATGGGGAGGAATGTTGGTAGCCATTCCTACAGCAATACCCGAACTTCCGTTTATAAGAAGGTTGGGTAGCATTGCCGGAAGGCAAAGGGGTTCCTCGAGTGATTCGTCGAAATTAGGTCCCCAATCCACCGTATTTTCATTTATATCAGCAAGCATAAGCTCTCCAATTTCATACAACCGAGCTTCTGTATAACGCATTGCTGCCGCAGGATCTCCGTCAATAGATCCAAAGTTACCTTGTCCATCGACAAGGGGATAACGCATGCTGAAATTTTGGGCCATTCGAACCATAGTATCGTAGATTGCCGAGTCACCATGTGGGTGATATTTACCCATCGTTTCTCCGACGACACGAGCAGATTTCTTATACGCCGTATTATGACGAAGTCCCAACTCCGTCATGGCATAGAGGATTCTTCTCTGTACCGGTTTCAGCCCATCTCGGGCATCTGGGAGAGCCCGCCCTACAATGACGCTCATCGCATAATCAAGATAGCTATGCTTTATCTCCTCCACCAAGGGTAAAGGGAGGACTTTTCCAAATAGGGGCTCGCCTTTTTTCTCTTCCATATAGATTCTACCTCCACAATAAATTCCTAAAAAACAATCGAAAGAATAGCAAACTATAGTATTTTAACACGTTCGAGGCAAGCTTACTAAAAAAGGGAGAAGGCCTAAAAGCTCTCTCCCCCGCCATATCTCTTCTTAACTATTTACATTATTCACCATTTTTCACGGTGCACTCGCTCTTTATTTACACCTTCATGGGGAGCTTTATGTTCTGCCGGATACCCTAATGCAGCTATTCCAATAACTTTGACACCATCAGGAACTGCTAAAATAGGAGTTACGAGCTCTTCCCGGGGATGTCGATCCATAACTTTAAGCCATACACCTTCAAGGCCAAATGCCCTGGCTGCTAACAATATATTTTCGAGTGCGGCCGCTCCATCTTCAATCCAGGCCAAATCTTCCTCTGGACACGACAACGTATCGGCACAGACAGCAATAGCAAGAGGTGATTCATGTAACATTTTCCCCGAATCATGAGCTTCTGCGAGTTTGTCAAGAACTTCTCTCTGTTGTACAACAATGAAATGGCACGGCCTTCTATTATGAGCACTTGGAGCTGCAAAAGCTGATTCGAGAAGAATATCTACAATATCTTGATCTACCGTATCTTGAGTAAATTTTCGAATACTTCTACGCCCAAGTATTATTTGTATTGTCGTATTATCTCTTTTATTCACTGATATACACCCCTTCACCAGCCATTTACATGCAACGTTCCTTCTTCGATTCCCTTATGCGGATCCTTTTTCTCCTTTCCATACCCTAAAGCTGCAATTCCTAATACAGCGATATGGGCTGGTATGGAAAGAATTTTTCGAATAGCTTCTTCGCAACCTTCCGCATGCCGAACGCCAAGCCAAACACCATCCAAACCAATTGCATGAGCTGCAACAAGAATATTCTGCATGGCAGCAGAGCAATCTTCTTCCCAATAACGTCGGGCAAAATCATTTTTTTCTGGATTTCCACACACAATAATGGCAAGAGGCGCTTCAAAAAGCATTTTGCCATAGGGATGATCCTCCGCCAGACGATTAAGAATAGGCCTATCCGTAGCAACAACAAAATGACATGGACGGCTGTTAGCTGCGCTGGGAGCCGCCGACCCACATTCAATAAGAAGCTCTATTTTTTCTTTCTCTACAGGCTTCTCTTCAAAACGCCGAATGCTTCTTCTACCTAATATTGCACGAATTGCTTCATGATCTCTGATTCCCATTGCTTTCACCGCCTTTTTTCTCTCTTTGTGCATAGCCCCTTTTCCTCAATCCTGGCCATATTTCAGGAATAGTTGCTTCTGGAAAATCTTCAAGTTTTTTACCTGCTGCTCCACGCAGAAAATTATCAACCCACCAATAGACATCCCGTTCTCGTATGGATTTGCACATTCTTTTCATTCTATTCCTTTTTTCCGTTTCATTCATTGTAACAGAGTAATATATAGCATCGGCAGTACTCTCTACATCATAGGGGTTAACGAGAAGAGCTCCGTTACGAAGCTGGGAAGCCGCTCCCGCGAACTCGCTTAGAATCAAAGCTCCTTTGTAATGAGGCTGACAAGCACAATATTCTTTACAAACGAGATTCATTCCGTCTTTAAGAGAAGTAACCAACGCTACATCTGCTGCCCTGTACATCGCTGCCAATTCCTCCTGATTCACTGTTCCGTAACGATAGAGAACAGGGATCCAAGCCGTTGTAGAAAATCGTCCGTTTATTTGACTGATAAGCTTTTGAGTCTCGTCACGAAGCACACAATATTCCACAACTCCTTCACGACTCGGAATCACCAATTGGAATAGAGTCACTTTCCCCTGGAGTTCTGGATATTTTTCGAGAGCCCGAGCAAAAGCTCTCAATTTCTCAGGTAAACCTTTTGTGTAATCAAGCCTATCAACTCCAAGCATGAGGCAATCGCCTGAAATTTCTTTACGTATCTCTTGAGCACGCAGCGCAGCGTTTTTTGTCGAAGCCAAAGAGCGAAATTTTTTATAATCGATGCTGATTGGAAGACTACCTACTCGAATTCTGTTATTCCCAATCGCTAGTTCGACAATAGCCCCACGCCCTATGACATGAGCTGAAGGGGAAAAAGATTTTACACATTCAATAAAGTTTCGCCTGTCACGAAGAGTTTGGAAACAGAGGAAAGAATAACGTTGAAGCTCTTTTATCAGCATTTTACGCCATGGAAGTTTCATAAAGATATCAGGGGAAGGAAAGGGAATATGTAGGAAAAAAGCTGTTGGGCGTTGCACACCTAATCGCTCAAGCCTGCCTGCAAGCAGCATTAATTGATAATCGTTAACCCATATAAGGTCTTCTTCCAATGAGTGTTTTGCTACGATAGAGGCAAACTTATGGTTGACACTGACGTAGGCGTTCCAATATTCGGCCTTAAAACGGCAGTGAGCCTCCAAATCATGAAAAAGAGGCCAAATTATGGAATTGGAAAAACCGTAGTAATAATCATCAATATCGCTCTTCTCAAGTAAAACGGGAACTATTCTGAATCCAGTCTCTTCCGAAATGGGGCCCAAAACATTTCGTAAAGCTTTTAAACTTATTCTCTCTTTTGTTCCCGGCCACCCTATCCACATTCCGCCGCGATCTCGCAATACAGGGGTAAGAGCCGTTACAAGCCCGCCAGAACCTGGTTCCACGAACCATGAATCTTCTCTCTTCTGCAAAATTATAGGCAAACGATTGGAAACGACAACCATACGGTGGCTATCAGCATTAGTCGTGGTTCATCTCCCCTCTCTTCTCTTGCAGACATCTCTTCCAACATCTGAAAAAAGATAAGACCTCGCATGGAGGAACAAGCCTTACATCAGCTAATGTTTGTCGATCTTCATCTGAGACAAGAATTCCCATACATCTTTTCTGCAAAACCGCAAAGGCATCTTCATCAGTAGCATCATCACCTAAATAAGCACAAATAGAATCTGGATATGCACTTAGTATTGTCTTGACAGCCTTCCCCTTATCAAATCCTGGTGCTAGAATTTCTACTCCTCCGTTAAAAGAAAGAATTTTTAAACCATACTCGACCTGTAACTTACTCCAATACTCCATAATTTTTTTGAGTTTATCTTGATAAAGCGCAATATTCCTGCCTCTCCAATGAAGTGCCAAAGAGACATATTTTCTCTCGATCCATGTCTGAAGAGACTCTTCCATAGCCTTTTGCCAAGCTTTTTCAAGCCCCGCTTCGTATAATGGAGCAAGATTTATTCTATGAATAATGCCATCTACTGTCATACGTTCTGCACCATGATATCCCCAAATCTCAATGCCTGTTTCCAATTGCGAAAGCTCTTTAACTTCTGCTATAGACCTTCCTGATATCAAGACAACGATTCCTGAAATTGCTATAACAGTGCGTAACTCTTCAATCACTCCAGGCCAGGGGAAAGCCTTATCTCGTTCTGATGTAAAGGGAGCAAGAGTTCCATCATAATCACATAATAAAAGAGGCGGCTGTTTGCTCTTCATCATTTCTTGCCAAAAAATTGAAGGAACTTCACGCATTGTCATGATGTCATACACATTTCAAAGTCATTTGAACTATCTTGAGAAAGACAGAGCATTAGAGCAAGAAGGGCACGAAGATGAGTTGTAATTAAAAAATTCTCTTGTACATATTCGTGAGCATTTTGCCCCATCCGTTTGCATCGTCTTCCATGTGCAAGAAGATAGCGCAATCGAAGGGCAGCACCTTCTGCAGATTGCACACGAAAACCGTTGTAACGATTTATAATTTGGAGACGAATTCCACCAACATCTCCGCCAATAACTGGTTTATATTTCCACATTCCTTCAGCAACAGTAAGTCCAAACCCCTCTCTGATCGATTTTTGAATAATCACATCTGCGGCAGCCTGTAGTGCATTAATAACTCTGTGGGCATCAGAAGGAAGCTCTATTACATGAATATCCGAATCATCAGAGGCAACATTTCTAACCTGTTCAAGAACAGCCCCTGCTTCTGGATCATCTGTCGCGCCTCCTCCCGCTAAAACAAGTTGCATGTCGGCATGTTGTTTTGCCATTTGATACCCTTTAATTACCCCAAGAGGATCCTTAAAGAGGTCGAATCGTGAAATTTGAACTATAAGAGGACGTGCTCTGTTTATTCCAAAACGTTGGCAAACATCATCTACCTCCCGTTCAGAAAGAATAATATTTTTTTCGCTGAGGGGATCAATACTTGGAGGGATAAGATACTGGGAGTGCGGTAAATGCTGGGAAAAATCAGCAAGAGAGAAAACGGAGGCGTCATAAGAAGATACAATGTGACGAAGCATTTTCCAAACGTTCCTATTGGGAGAACTTGCATCTATATGACAACGCCAAATCCATTTTCCCCTCCGTTTAGGACACAAAGAAAGAAGAGGCGCAGGCTGCGGATCATGAATAAAAACAAAATCTGCATCTTCCAAACGATCTCGCATTTTCTCCGCGTTTTCTCTATTTGTCTCAATATATATTTCACGATATGACTCTGGAAAAGGAACTTCTAATCCCTGCAAGGCATTATGAATAGACTTTGTCGCAACAAAGAAAGATTCAGATCCTTCTATAACCTCCCAACGTGTTTCGATGCCTAATTCATTCAAAAGAGGAACCATACATCGTAAAATTTCTGCAACGCCACCTCCTTTTCGCGTCGAATTAACATGAACCACTTTTTTGCCCTGAAGGAAATTTGCAAAACGGTACAAACTACTTATAACCTGTTCTCCTGCGATAGACCCATATTGTTCCAAAAGCTCTGTCATAGCCTCTCTACCCCCTCTATGACAAGACTTTTCCCGAGAATTGCCACTATCTTTTCCCGAAGCTCCGTAAGAGAATACAAATACGGATCAAGAATGGACAATTTTTCTCTCGCCTCAGCAGTCGTTTCTCCAAAATGTTCAAGCCATCTAGAGAAATCATCTCTTCTATCTTCCCGAACGCGACGTTTCGCCTCTATAAAGTGGAAAAAAATACTTCCCCGGCTCGAAGAAGCTACTGCTTCAGCTAAATTCTCAGGGCTCTCTGCCACCAGAGAGGTCTCTACGATAATCAGTTGTGTCTGTGTAAAATGAAAAGCTCTATCGGCTTGCTTCCAGCTCATAAAATGTTCTGATGAAAGAGATTCGTCAAGAAGATCGATAAGGTCATCTCTAAGTTCCTCTAAATCTCCTTTGTAATCGGGGCTTAAAGCACTTAATTTTTCAGAAAGTGCCGTTTCATGAAGATATTCTCGTGTCCATGATGCAAAATCGTTAACATATTCAGATTCGGGAAATTGAGGGCTGAGGATTCTTCCCCAGAAATGGTAATGCAGGCAACTTATAGGAACTTCTTCTATCCCCTCACGAAGCTCTTGGAGATTTCTAGCCTGGATTCCCGTACTGATAGGAATAAGAGTACATTCTTTGAACTGAAAGTTTCCGTTTTGCACAAAAGCGACCATAGAATATCAGCCTCCTTTTTGAAAAAGACAAAGCTGAGTTTTCTGTATTTTTGGTGTAGTATAAATATGCAGTAAAATTGTAACACAGATAAAAAAAGGGAGGGGACAACGAAAATGACAGGAAGAGAAGTTGCCATTCTTGTAGAGGAAAATTTTAATGATCTTGAATTTTGGTATCCTTATTATCGTCTTATTGAGGAAGGATTCTTCCCAATAGTTGTAGCTCCTGTTGCACCCCGTCATTATATGGGGAAATACAATACTGCAGTAGACGCAACATACTCACCTCAAAGCCTTATGGAAAACTTGCCCTCGGCGGTTATCATTCCTGGAGGTTGGGCTCCTGACAAGTTGAGAATGTCTGTTGAGATTGTTTCATTAGTAGCAGAAATGCATCGAACTCGAAAGGTCATAGCCAGTATTTGCCATGGGGGCAGCGTTCTTGTCTCAGCTGGCATACTTCAAGGACATCAAGTAACATCTTTCCCCAGCATAAAAGATGACATGCAGTGTGCTGGAGCGATATGGGTAGATGAACCAGTGGTTATATCCGACAAATTAATAACGAGCAGAAAGCCATCGGATCTGCCTTTTTTTACAAAGGCAATACTCGAAGCGCTCGGGAAAAAGTAATATGCTCCATCGAAACAGAATTTATATCTATTCGCTATCTGCCTGGAAGACCCCGTAAACAAGTTTTTCCAGAGCACGTTCTATTCTGTTCCATCCAGCTTCAGAACGAATGTCTATGTCGAGGTATGTCTGAGTCGTCTGACTTCGCAGCATAAGATATGTTAGGCCTGCAGAGAGTAAAGCGACAATAGCCGATGTATCAACAGAAGAGTGACAATGAGATTTTTTCATTTGCTCAACAAGAGCAATGCCCTGTTTTTTTCTTGCAGGAGCAGTTTCTTCTGATAGTTCGTTTTGCGAAAGTAATTCTCCTTTTAGTATTTCTTGCGCAAGAACAGAATTTTGCAGTTTTCTAATGTACCCTTTTAACAGGAATAGGCTTGATTCTGCCATATTTTTTGTTTCTTCTCCACATTGTCTCGCTTCTTGTACTATCTCATCAAAAGAAGGCCAGGATGTTCCCTGAGCAACAAATGCTTTAAGTAATTGTGATAGACCGCCAAAGTATCGATAAATTAATGTTTTATCGACTCCAGCTTCTCGAGCAATACGATTAATTCCTAGCTCTTGGAAACCCTCTTGAGAAAGAATTCTTTCTACTGCTTGCAAAATTTTCTTTTTTGTAAGCTCCTTATTCCTGATGATCCTCACCCCTTTTCTCGTAATTAATGTACCACAAAGTCACTTATTACGTGGATGACCTCAATATTAATAAGTTTAATTATTCTTTACAGATTTACTATACCTTGAAAAAAATTTCAATTATAGATATACTCAGTTTTGCATATGTTTTTAAGTTGCTTCGAAACTCTAGTCACGCTATTTAAGATCAACAGATGAGAATCTGTTCCTGAAATAGCTCAACGTAGAGTTTGTACAATTAAATAAGCTGCTTTATCTGTCGGCCTGATCGAAAAGCCCGATCAGCAAAGAAGATGAAAAACAGCAGGTGTACCCCTTGTATTGAAGGGAATATACCTGCTGTTTTTTTATTTTTAATCAGAAGGGGGATGAATTGACAAGACGAGACACGGCACAGGCATTACAATACTCATTTGTTTGAATTCAAAAGATCGGGGAGAAAAGGATGAAAATCGTTTCAATTCAAACAGGGAATATGTCACTCCCATTGAAAAAACCTTTTAAAACTGCAGTTCGCTCGGTAAATTCTATTAATGACGTGGTCGTAAAAATAGAAACAGATGCAGGTGTTGTCGGTTATGGAGAAGCTCCTCCTACCGGTAAAATCACCGGCGATACTACAGGTGCAATTCTTGGAGCTATCAATGATCATATTCGTCCGTCTCTTATCGGAAAAGACGCAGAAGACCTGGAAGGAAACCTTCAAGCCCTTCATGAATGTATTATCGGGAATACAAGTGCAAAAGCAGCTTTAGATATGGCTCTTTTTGATATTTGGGGCAAGAGCTTACACGCACCTCTCTATAGACTCTTCGGAGGAAACAAAAAAAGTATAGAGACTGATGTAACCATAAGTGTTAATGAAGCCGATGAAATGGCAAAAGATGCAATAAATGCTGTTAACGGAGGGTACAAAATCTTAAAGATCAAAGTAGGGAAAGAAACGGAAAAAGACTTTGACCGTATTCGAGCCATACGAGAGGCCATAGGATACGATGTCAAGATTCGCATTGATGCCAATCAAGGCTGGCAACCCTCAGAAGCTGTACGCATTTTAACAAGAATGGAAGATGCCGGGTTTGACATAGAACTTGTGGAACAACCGGTAAAAGCCCACGATTTAGGTGGCATGGCTTATGTTACAGCAAGCACCTATATTCCCGTTGTTGCAGATGAAAGCGCATGGAGTCCCGAAGACGCCTTAGAAATTCTGAAGCGCAAAGCGGCAGATATGATCAACATAAAATTAATGAAATGTGGCGGCCTTTCAAACGCCATAAAAATTATTGCTATCTCCGAAATATTTGGAGCAGAAGTCATGTTAGGAAGCATGTTAGAAGGTCAGATTAGCGCCAGTGCAGCTGTCCATCTCGCTCTCGCCAAAAGCAACATTACTCGTATCGATATAGATGGCCCCCTGCTTTGTTCTTCATTACTAGATGTTGGTGACGCCCGTTTCATAGGTCCTGAAATCGTTTTAGGAGAAGATGCCGGGCTGGGAATTACAAATGTACCCGGCACACAATGGAATTAAAAAAAGGAGGGCATTATTATGGAGCATGGAACATTGTTAGGTCTTATTCCTCTTCTTGTGTACATCGTATTATGCTTTAGTCGTTTCGGGCAGATTTTTGCTGTTTCTGTAGGTATCGTTGTGGCAGCAATCATAGGCCATCATGGGATTATGGACATTGCGCAAGGATTAAGAGGTGGGCTCGGTTCCTTTTTAGGGTATATAGGCCTTATTATTTTACTCGGCGGCGGATTGGGACAAGTATTAAAGAAAACAGGCGTTGTAAAAGAACTTGTCTATATGGTAACGCGGAGAATGAACGTAAACTCCCCTCAAAAGGCATTTTTAGTCACGATGACATGTTCTGTTTTCATCGTCAGCTTACTTGGAACATTGGCTGGCGGAAATGCTATTTTAGCTCCCATATTGATTCCTATCGCAGCCTCCGTTGGAGTCACACCTAATGCAATGGCAGTATTGCTTCACGGAGCAGGCGCTTCAGGCCTATTTCTTGGGCCCTTTACTCCTCCTATGGTTGCATTAATGGAGTTTACCGGACTTTCATATCCTCAGGTTTTGCTTAACGCAGGATTGCCAATATCTGTAATCATGTGGATCGTAACTTTCTTCTGGGCATCAAGAGTTCAGAAGAAAACAGCTGGTAAAAATCATTATTCCGAAGCTGACATAGAAAAAATTGATGCCAATGAACTGAGATCTACCCCTCATGTAAAACGAGCCACATTTGTTTTTCTTGTCACAATGCTCTGCACCGTAAGCTACGGAATCTATATAGAGGGCGGCTCTACATTTGTTGTTGCCGTCATGATTCTTGCTTCTCTTCTCACAGGCCTTGCTGGGCGTCTTCAGATTGTAGAGATCATTGATGCTATCTGTGAAGGCGCCAAGGGACTTATTTGGCTTTTCTTCTTCTTCGTATTGCTTGATCCTTTCATTAACTTCATTTCAGACACAGGTGCTTTCCAGGCTTTAGCCACAATGCTTGAGCCTCTGGTCAAACAGAGCGGAACTGTAGGCTTCATCGGCCTGTCCACCTTGGTTGGCATTTTTGGTGTTCCAGGAGCTGCCGTAGCTCAGGCAGAGGTTATAAATAAAATGTTCGGACCGCTGGTTGAATCACTCAACGTCCCCATGACGCTATGGGTTGTTGTTCTTCTGGTTGGATCTCAAATGACTTCTTTTGCCGTTCCAGAAGGAGATATGCAGGGGCAAATGGGACTTGCCAGATCTGACGATCTTAAGTCCGTACTATGTAACGGTTGGCTCATTGTTGTTTGCACCGTTATTTATGTTCTTATTCGAGCAATTATAGTGGCGATGTAAGATGAGCTGGAAAAAGCAAATAGAACAAGTTCTCATTTCAAAAGGGATGACCAATAAGGCTGGAATCATTATCAAAGATATTAAAAATGATGAAACTTTTTCTCTCAACGGAGAGCAATCGTTTCCCTCTGCCAGTCTCATTAAGCTTTCTATACTATGGACTCTTTTCTCCAAGGAGAACGCAGAGGAGTTATCTCTTAATGAAACCATTACATTAAAAGAAGCGGATAAAGTGGAAGGTGGTCTCCTTCATCTTTATAAAGAAGGGGCAAAACTTCGCCTTGAAGACCTTGCTCTTTTGATGATCGCAGTTAGCGACAATACGGCAACAAACCTTATTATAGATCGACTTGGCATTGATCAAATCAATAACGAAATCAAAAAGCTAGGGTTAAAAGGAACTATACTTGGACGAAAAATGTTAGATTTTGAGGCTAAAAAAGCAGGAAAAGATAACTACACGACACCAGAAGATATATCAAATCTTCTGGGAAAGATACTAACAAGCACATCTCTTCCCGTTTCACGTAGAAAGAGAATGTTGGAGATGCTCTCTGCTCAAAAGCTAAATATTAAACTTCCTTCTTTAGTTCCCTTCAATGACGTTGATGAAATTGAAGGCTTCCTCGCTCATAAGACGGGGGAACTACCTGGCTCAGAACATGATGCAGGAATTTTCTTCTACAATTCAGATCATCCCATTCTTGTCACTGTACTGACAAGGAACCTCTCAAACAGAGTAGCTGGAGTTGATCTATGCGCCCAAATAGGAGCCATTATTTTCGAACATTTTGGGAAAGGCTATTTCGACGCATAATAACAAGGGGCTGCAACAATGCAGCCCCTTGTCTCATAAGATAAAGCAACGTCGTTATTTTAGAGTCCTTCTCGATATTTCTTCAGTGCATCTTTATATGCAACCTGTATAGCCTTTTTAGACGAACCGAAGTATCGTGACTGAATTTCTTCTGTTATTTCTTGTTCATCTTGAAGCAAATAGCGTCCTACAAAAAGGTCTCGAATAAAACGGTGAGTAACATCAAGAGTAACAGAACTCTGACAATCCAGGATAAGAGATGATTCTCTTTCTACAATGAAAGAAATAAAGAAAGCATTAAATTGAAAAGTAATTGGGTTATCGCTTGTCGTTCGTGAGTTGCCTACAATGAGAACTGAATTGTCAGGATAATACTTTTCCATACGCTTCACCTACGAAATATATAGCACAAAATTATAGATAGTCAACAAATTTGACTATTTCTAGAAATTCATCCCCATAACCCGCATTAACCAAGCATAAGAATTCTTCATAAGATATGGGTTGAAGGCAAAAATAACATAAAAGCCCATTGCCATAATAGTATGTAGAATAGAAAAGAATCCTCGATACTCCTCTTTTCTGGCCACGACACCTAAAGCACCCTCGCAAATAAAGAAAGCGGAAAGATAATAAATCCATCCTTTCGTTTCTGGAAGCTGAGCAAAGCGCATAGCTCGAAGAACAGAATATGCCGACCACGCCGTTAAAACATACATCTGGGTAAAGAAAAGAACTATTCTTAAAAGAAAGGAAGTACCTTGAACATGAAGAGATCGCGTTTTACCACTTTTTTTGTTTTCCAAACCTTCAAGTAAATCGTAAACTGATAAAACTCTTGGAACAATATAGCGGCTGTACGAACTTGATAAAACCCAGGCCCAAAGAATAAACGGTAGAGCGAACTTGATATAAAGCACAGATGTTCCTCCTCCCCTAGAACCTTTATATTGCTTATTTATTTTACATCATCTTCGCAAAGCCGATACTAAATTAAGGGGTAAATCTGGGAGGTGATTTATATGGATGCCGTAAATGCTGTTCAAAGTGCAAAAGCACAGGAAGTTTGTCAAAACGTTATGATGGCAACGCAAGCATACACATTAAAGAGCGTCACGCAGCTTCAAGAAAAGATGATGGCCCAACTTTTTGAAAGTATGGGAATAGGGCAAAATTTGAATATTAAAGCATAACGTCTCTATCCAGAAACCCCTTGTAAAGATGGGGGATCCATATCCCCCATCTTTATTCATTATTATCAGTCTCTCTGTCAACGAGAGGTTTTGAATATGCTGTCTCAGAATCCCACGGGAAAAGAATCCACGTATCCTGGCTTACCTGTGTTATATAGGTATCAACGTAAAGACTTCCCTCCGGTTTGGCATATACTGTTGCAAAATACGCTTTGGGAAGCATTTTTCTTACAATCTGTGCTGTTTTTCCAGTATCCACAAGATCGTCAATAATAAGACAATTCTCCCCGTCACCCTGAATTTCTTTTAGTATACTGGTTTCTCCCTGTGTTCGAATTGTATAACTCGAAATACAAACCGTATCTACAAGACGAATGTTCAATTCTCTCGCAATAATAGCCGCAGGAATAAGGCCTCCACGAGCAATCCCTATTATTTTCGTCCATTTTCTTGATAGAAGTCTCCATGCAAGAGCTTTACAATCCCGATGAAGCTGATCCCAAGAAACCGGATACGTTTTATGATACCGCTCTTCACTTCCCATCGTTTAGTGCCTCCCTGAATAGAATAAAAAATGGTAAACTTTATATTACAAGTTTTTCTGAATTAGTGGAATTGCTTATTTCTTTTCTGTTACTTTCTCGTCTATCACTTTTTCCCTTTTCTTTTATCATAATCTTAGTATAATTGTTAACAATCATCTTTATTTTTGATAAGTTCTCACACCAAAAGAACGCTCAAGGAGGGCATGCATAATGAAGAAGAGTCTTGTTGTTTTGTTCGTAGCACTGAGTATCGCCCTCTGCGGAACAGCTTTTGCAGCTGAAGCTATTCCCGCAGAAAAAGTAAATCCTGGTTTTGTGTATATTGGTCCTGTAGGAGATGGCGGATGGACATATATGCATGATCAGGGACGATTAGAAATGGAAGAAGCGTTTCCTGGAGTAAAATCAAGCTTTGTCGAGTCTGTTCCAGAAGGCCCAGACTCTGCACGCGTAATGGAAACTTTCATTCGAAACGGCTCTAAAGTCATATTCGCCACATCATTTGGATATATGGACTTCGTACAAGACGTAGCCAAACGTTATCCCGATGTTGTGTTTATGCACTGTTCCGGTTATAAGAGAGCAGATAACGTAGGAATTTATTTCGGAAGAATGTATCAAGCTCGCTATCTTTCTGGTCTTGTTGCTGGAAAGATGACAAAGAACAATGTTATTGGCTTCGTTGCTGCTCATCCAATACCTGAAGTTGTACGTGGCATTAATGCATTTACACTAGGTGTTCGAAAAGCCAACCCGAAAGCAGAAGTCAAGGTCGTGTGGCTTTTCTCTTGGTTTGATCCGGGGAAAGAAAAGGAAGCAACGAAAGCCCTTATCGACTCTGGTGCCGACGTTATCGCTATGCATGCCGATAGCGGGGCAGCACCTCAGACAGCAGAAGAAGCTGGAGTATATGTTGTCGGTTATAATAACGACATGAGCCAATATGCACCGACCAAACATCTCACTGCACCAATTTGGGATTGGGGAATTGTATATAAACGTGTTATGGAACAAGTTACCACTGGAACCTGGAAATCAGAAGATATTTGGTGGGGACTTAAGGAAGGAATGGTAACTCTTTCTGGATACGGCAAAGATGTGCCAGAAGAAGTCAAAGGTCTTGTAGAAGAGGAAAAGGCTAAAATCATTTCTGGCGAATGGGATGTTTTCAATGGTCCTATTAAAGATCAAAGCGGTACAATAAAAGTTGAATCTGGACAATCGCTTTCAGATGCAGATAAGCTCTCCATGAACTGGTTCGTAGAAGGGGTTAAGGGAGATATGCCCAAATAGAAACCCCTAGAATATAGAGGGAGGGCGCATTTCGCGCCCTCTTTTTTTTGAAAGAGATCGCTGTGAAAGGAAACGTTGCCATGGAAAAAGTCATATCGGCTCCACCACTTATACATATGGAAAACATTACGAAAGAGTTTGCCGGTGTCGTGGCAAACCGTAACATCGATTTCGATGTAAAACGCGGAGAAGTGCACGCATTACTTGGCGAAAATGGCGCAGGAAAATCTACACTCATGAATATATTGTACGGCCTGTACCGCCCAGATAAAGGGCACGTGTGCATTGACGGTAAAAGCGTCTCTTTCTCTTCTCCTAAAGACGCTATTGCGTCTGGAATAGGTATGGTACATCAACATTTTATGCTCATCCCCAGTCAAACTGTCTGGGAAAACATGATATTGGGATTAGAGGGGCTTCCTCAAATTCTTCCACGCAAGGAAATTCACCAGAAAATTATAGATATCTCAGAACAATACGGTTTAGAAGTCGATCCTGACGCAAAAATATGGCAGCTTTCTATTGGGGAACAGCAGCGTGTTGCTATTTTACAAATGCTTTATCGTAGAGCGCGGGTTCTTATTCTTGATGAACCCACTGCAGTACTTACACCTCAAGAATCGCTTCATCTTTTCAAGACCATACGACAAATGACCGCAGAGGGACATGGCATTGTCTTTATTTCTCATAAACTTGATGAAGTTCTTTCTCTCTCAGACCGCATAACTATTCTTCGCAAAGGCGAAAAAACAGGAACTGTTCAAACTCAAAACACATCAAAAGAACAACTCGCCGAATTAATGATGGGAAGAAAAGTAACCTTCACTGTTGCTAGAAAGAGTATTGCCCCGGGAAAAGATATCTTGAAAACCGATAATATTACTGTTCTCGGGGAAAGAGGTCTCCCTACTGTAAAAAATATTTCTATTGCAGTGAAAGAACGGGAAATTTTGGGCCTTGCTGGAATTGCAGGAAACGGACAACAGGAACTTTGTGAAGCTCTGGCAGGGTTACGTCCTTTAAAAGAAGGTCGTATTTTTATCGAGAACGAAGAGATGACTCATCGTTCTCCAAAGCAATATATAGATCGAGGAATTCGATACATTCCCGCAGATCGCAAAGGAACGGGACTTGTTCCCAACATGGACGTAAAAGAAAATTCTATTTTGAAAAAGTACTGGAACAAACCTGTAGCCAAGGGGCCTATGATTGATTGGAAAGCGGTTTTCACTCATGCGATGAACCTTGTAAAAAAATATAGCGTGAGTACACCATCAATGGAAACTCCAGTAAAAAATCTTTCAGGAGGTAATCTTCAAAAGCTTATGCTTGGACGAGAGCTGTGCGATGCACCCAAAGCCCTTATTGCAGTTCACCCCACGTGGGGACTCGATGTTGCCGCTACCCACTTTGTGCGAGAGCAGCTTCTCGAAGAACGTGATCGCGGCGCAGCCATTTTTCTCGTATCTGAAGATTTGGAAGAGCTCCTTTCATTAAGTGACAGGCTCGCAGTTATATTCAAGGGGGAAATTATGGGTATACTCAATCACCCCGAAGAGGCCACTCCTGAATTGATTGGCCTCATGATGGCTGGAACTCCCCTCTCTTCTATAAAGAAAGGGGCAAAATAGCGATGAAATATTTAAAGGTTGAAAAACGTCTTGTTACACCAGTTTGGTTTTCTGGCGTCATTCCTATTTTTGCTATTATTTTGGCACTCCTGACAGGTGCCGTTTTTTTAAATTTTATGGGTGTCTCTCCTGTAAAAGCATATCTTTCAATGTTCAAAGCGTCCCTTGGTGATGCCTACGGCCTAACAGAAACAATTGTAAAGGCTATTCCCCTGGCCATGGCAGGTGTAGCCGTAGCTCTTTCGTTTAAAATGCTTATCTGGAATATTGGCGCAGAGGGACAAATCTTTATGGGATCTCTGGCTACGGCTGCGGCTGTTCGCTATTTTTTTGTCGATCAGCCCTTCATTATGTTCTGGATCATGTTTATCTCAGCCTCAGTTGCAGGTGGACTCTGGGCCGCTTTTGCTGGCTATCTGAAAGCGCGTTGGAATGTCAATGAAATAATCACAACCCTCATGCTCAACTACATTGCACTCCATCTCATTGATTTCTTTGTTTACGGCCCCTGGAGAGATCCCGCCAGTCTTGGTTTCCCAATGACAGCACCCTTTCCAGATGCCGCCAGATTGCCTCTTTTCGGCGATACACGTATTCATCTTGGTCTGTTTATTGCCATCTTTCTCGCGATCTTTTTCTGGGCTCTTCTCAAATGGACACGATGGGGATATGAGATTCGAGTCATTGGAGAAAATCCTCGCGCCGCGACTTTTGCCGGAATAAACTATTTACGCAATGCAGTCATCATCATGTTTATATCGGGAGCAATTGCAGGTCTTGCCGGAATGTGTGAAATTGCAGGATTACAAGGTCGTCTTCAGCATGCAGCTTCTGCTGGATACGGTTATACGGCTATTATTGTCGCCTGGCTAGGGCGTCTCAATCCTTTAGCCGTCCTCTTTGTTGCTTTTATTATAGGATCTCTTCTGGTAGGAGGAGATACGTTGCAAATTGTTATGCGCTTGCCTCTGTCTAGTATTCTAGTGCTTCAGGGCCTGCTTCTCTTCTTTGTTCTTGGAGGAGAATTTTTCAGAAGATATCGTATTCGTTTTATCAAGAGGGGAGATAACTAGCTATGGAAATTCTTATTCCTATTCTTGCTGCTGCCGTAAGAAGCGGTACGCCAATCCTCTATGCTACATTAGGAGAAATTATTACAGAAAAAGCAGGCATCTTGAACCTCGGTCTTGAAGGAATAATGCTTGTTGGCGCCTACACGGGATTTTCCGTCACATATAAGACAGGAAACCCGTGGATCGGTGTAATAGCAGCTTTTATCATTGGAACTATGATGGCTACTATACACGCCTTTATTTCAATCACATTAAAGGGGAACCAGGTAGTCAGCGGATTAGCTTTGACTATGTTTGGAACAGGAGCAAGCTCTCTATTAGGTCGATCATATATTGGCTTTACTATTAAGGGACTCAATAAAATTCCATTACCCCTTCTTTCAGATATTCCTATTCTAGGGCCGGTTTTATTCAATAATGATGCCCTTATCTATGTTTCATTTGTATTGGTCGTTATCTTATATATGTTTTTTGTCCGCACTCGAAATGGTCTTTATCTTCGTGCTGTAGGGGATAATCCACGAGCAGCAGATGCCATGGGAATAAACGTAGACAGAACTCGCTATATCTACACCCTTATTGGAGGAGGAATTGTAGCAATAGGTGGAGCCTATATGTCTATCGCCTACACCAAGATGTGGGCAGAACTTATGACAGCTGGTCGTGGCTGGATTGCCGTAGCCCTCGTCATTTTTGCTATTTGGAATCCTTTCCGGGCTGCATTGGGAGCGTACCTTTTCGGAGGTGTAGAGGCGTTTCAACTTCGCCTTCAGGCGGCAGGAACAAGCATTCCAACCCCTCTTCTCATGATGTTGCCTTATATTTTGACTATTTCAGTTCTTTTTTTCATTTCGGTGAGCCAAGGGAAGGGTATCCTTTTTGGAGCCCCGTCTTCTCTCGGTCAGCCATTTTTTAGAGAAGAAAGAGATTAGAGAGTACGAGGGGGTCTGCTCATGAGCTTTTTTATTGGCGATATTCCAGCATCAGGAAGTATTGTAAACTGCGCTGCCGTTATTGTAGGTAGTTCTATTGGTTTGCTTTTTAGATCAAAGCTACCTCAACGTTTTATAGATATGGCCTTCCAAGTGTTGGGGCTTTTTACGCTGTTTCTTGGATTTTTAATGGCACAAAAAACATCCAATTTCCTTATTCTTATCTTCAGTATGGTTGGAGGAGCCATCATTGGTGAAGCCCTCGATCTTGACGGTCGTTTTGCCCGTTTTTCTGATGGAATCAGCCAAAAATTCAAATCGAGCGGCCCAACCTTTGCCGAAGGATTTCTCACCGCAACCCTTCTTTTCTGCATGGGATCTATGGCTATCCTCGGCGCTATAGAAGAAGGACTGGGAAATTACCCGAATCTGCTTATAGCAAAGTCGCTTCTTGATGGGATTTCCTCCCTTGCCTTAGCAACATCCTTGGGCGGAGGCGTGCTAATCGCAGCCTTTCCTGTTCTTCTTTACCAGGGAAGTATTACTCTTCTTGCCAGCACGTTACAACCTATTCTTTCTGAGGGCGTCATAAACGAAATTTCAGCAGCAGGGGGACTTATGCTTATCGCCCTTGGCCTCTCCATTCTTGAAATCAAACGCTTCAGAGTAACAAATATGCTGCCAGCCCTTATCCTTGCAGGGATTCTGGCTTCTTATTTTGTACACTAATTAAAGGAACGCCAACGCATCCAGGGCTGGGTCATTCCATAAAAAGCTATCTTTTGGTTAGAAAAGTATGCCCAGTTCTGGTTGCCATAATCATAGTGCCACCACTCTTCCGGATAGTTTGTAAACCCCGCCTCTTTCATGCAATGATATAAAAGACGGCGATTTTGTAAGGCAGTAAACCCCTTCTCATCAAGAGTTCCCCTTTGTATCATGACATTTTCGTAGTAACACGTAGCAGAACGAGGAGATGTTTCATCAAAGTTACTCCCCATATACAAAAGGCACCCTTCATCATCGACAATGCCAAGATCTACAGCCCCTCCTGTTAGATGGGGAGATGGTTTTCTCGGATCAACTGATGGCAAGGCCACGTACTGCGACACGAGTTTTGACAATTCTGTTTCGGTCATTTCGTTATGTAATTGTTTTATTTCTTCGTAATAGCTGTCATAAAGATGCTTCTGTATACTCAAAGACCGCCAACCATCAAAAATGACGAACTTAAATCCTGAAGGCAGCATGGCAACAGCCTCTCTTAAACGGAAAAAGGCACTCTCCCGAATAAAACACTCTGAAAGAGCATCAGGAACAGACTGGACGTAATATTGGGATCGAACAAGAATACGTTCTGGATAGAGGCTTAATGGAACAAGTTCTTCTCCGCTCTCTTCGATAGGGATACTTTGAATTTTTTCCCAAATCCAAACGGACGGAGAAGAAATAGGCGTTCCATATATATCCATTATGAATTCATCCCTCCTCCTTTACGACAAGTTCAATAGCCTTGGAATAGCTGTAGTTATGGGAGGAAAAGATATTATAAGAAAAAGCACAAGAAGGGCTACACCGATGAAAGGCCATATATACTTAAACACATCGCCTAACTTCACTCCTCCTACAGCTGCAACAATATAATTACACGCCCCCATTGGAGGCGTTATTAAAGCTATAGTCACATTAAGTGTCATGACAACACCAAAGTGAAGAGGATCGATGCCAGCCTTTTGGGCTAAAGGCGCAAAAATAGGAGTAAGCAGCGTCAACGTAGACACCTCTTCCATAAACATTCCAACAGGGAAAATAATTGCTGAAAGTAAAAGCATGAGAAGCCACGGACTCTCTATAAGCCCCGATTGTGTAATAAATCGTGCAAAATGCTGGGGGATTTGTTCCCATTTCAATATCCAGCCTATAACAGTGGCAGCTCCCATAATGAGGAAAATAGAGCTTGTAAGCCTCACTGTTTCATAAATGGTCTCACCCAAAATTCTGGCTGTCAGCTTTCTGGTATAAAAGAAACCTGCCAAAAGGCAGTAGGCAACTCCTAATGCGCCAGATTCCGTAGGAGTCACGATACCCGTTACAATACCTCCGATAATAATAAGAGGCGCAATGAGACCGACAAGGGAACGACGAAGAATCTCTTTGGCATTCTTGCGAACCTCGTTAAAGTCTGAAACTGCCATCTGATGTCGACGTGAGTAAAAATAATTCATCACCATAAAAGCCCCGCCAAGAACAATGCCGGGGAGAATTCCTGCTGCAAAAAGTCCCCCAATAGATGTATTGGTCATTGTGGCATAAATAATCATAAAAATACTCGGAGGTATAATAGGCCCAATGAGAGAGCTACTTGCTGTCAATCCCGCTGAATAGGCAGGAGAAAACCCATCCTTAACCATGGCAGGAATCAAAATAGAGCCAAGAGCAGAAGCATCTGCTGCCGCCGAACCATTGACTCCAGCTAAAATAATTCCACCAACGACATTGACATAGCCTAGGCCACCTCGCACAGAACCAACAATAAGACGACTAAAATCGAGAAGGCGATCTGTAAGTCCGGATCGGTTCATAAGAATCCCCGTCCATATGAAAAAAGGAATTGCCATAAGAGAAAAGATATCCATTCCTCCATAAAACTGCTGCGCTATTACTCGCAATAATGAATAATCACCAAGCAAGACTATTCCTAAAAACGAGGTCGTTAAAAGGGATAGATAAAGAGGAATGCCAAAAATCATCATGGCAAAAAAAACAATAAGCATAATAAAAACCATTACAACCGCTCCTCCTGCTTAAAGAAAGATCGAACAAATAGAAGAATGACTTCCGATAACAACAATGCAAAACCCACAGGAACAGAGAGAAGAGGAATTGTCTTAGGTATATTGAGAGCCAAAGTCTTCATCTTCCACATATTCAAGGCATTGACAGTTCCCAAATAGGTAACAAGAGAAAGAATCCCAACGGTGATAAAGAATTTTATCCAGAGAATACACCTTTGGATATGTCGAGAAAGCTTTGGCGTTACAAAGTCTATAACCATATGATCGCCATGACAAAGGGCTCCAGTCGCTCCCAACATTACAAGCCATACAAGGGAAAAACGAGCTACTTCTTCAGTCCATACAATAGAGCTTTTCAAGACATAACGCATAAAAATTCCTAACAAAATATCGGCGACATTAATAACGAGAAGCGCCCCAGCACTCCAGGCGCTGAGACGCTCAAAGAAATATATTAACTGATTCAGAGAAACAGCGGCTTTCGACCTTTCTCTCATATCATCAACCTTCAATTCCATTCATTATTTACTTGCTGCTGCATTGGCATTCTTGGCACATTCTAAAGCCAGGTCAAGCCACTCCTTGCTTACTTTAGTTTTCAACCACTCATGATAAGCTGGTAAAGCTTTTTCACGAAATGCGTTCATCTCTTCCTCATTTGGCGTATAAACCTGCATTCCATGATCTGAAAGGAATTGAACATCCTTTGAATCTTGTGCCTCAACAGCCTCTCTATTCATGGCATTTGCCTTTTTTGCAGCTTCTAGAACAATATGCTGATTTTCTTCTGACAAAGAATCAAAAAGATCACCATTAATAACAAGGAATTGATCAGAATACTGAATATTAGCTAATGTAAGGTGCTTCTGCACTTCGTACAAACTTCCCATTTTTATGTACATGGCGGGGTTCATCTGACCATCAACAACTCCTGTTTTTAAAGCCATATAGAGCTCCGTCCATGGGATGGGCGTTCCACTGGCACCGAAAGCTTTGTAGAGAGTGATCTGGCCTTCGTCCATTCCCCGAAACTTCAATCCTTCAAAATCCTGAGGAGAGCGAATTCCTCTCTTTGAATTAGTAAAAGCTAGGAATCCCCCTTCTTCTATAGCTTCAAGCAAAACAGCACCTGTTCTTTTTTTGAATTCCTCTTGTGCCTGTTTCCAAAAGCGACTCTGATCAAAAAAGATATGGGCAGCTTTATAAGAATTGAACATAAAGGGAACAGCGGTGGCATATATTTCGGGGAAGAGGGGTGCTATCCCTCCAAAAGAAGCGATATTGATGATTGGCTGGTTCATTCCCTCTCGAGCAAGAAGCTCCATTCGCTCTTCTTCGTTACCTAACTGGCTATCAGGATAAAGAGAAATCTTAAGTGATCCAGCGCTCTCTTCTTCAACCATTTTTTTAAAGTTTGTGGCAAATAAGTGTACTGCATTATTCTCTATGTCTGCAGGGCCGTTGTATGACATTTTTATTTCCTGAGCCCATGCCGGCAAAGAAAGACAAAGAATCAAAAGACAAACAGCAATAACGTGAAGAAATTTCACCTTCCCACGCAACATTCTTATCACTCTCCCCATAAATTGTCGTTTCTTTTCCAAATAATTGTACATTTAAAAGATAGGTCCTTCAACTATTCGCGAATCTGTCCATCACCATAGATAATAAATTTCGTTGAGGTTAGTTGCTCTACGCCCATAGGACCTCTCGCATGAAGTTTTTGTGTGCTAATGCCAATTTCTGCTCCGAAACCAAAAACTCCGCCATCAGTAAAGCGCGTCGAGGCATTGACATACACGGCAGCAGAATCAACTGCTCCCAGAAATTTCTGCGCATTGCTATAACTTTCGGTCAAAATGGCATCGCTATGTCCAGTACCATATGTTGCAATATGCTCAATAGCTTCATCAATACTTTCCACAACCTTTACAGCAAGAATAAGGTCGTTATACTCTGTCGCCCAATCCTCCTCTGTTGCGGAAATTGCACGCGAGTCTAGTTTGCATATAGCCTCATCCCCCCGTATTTCCACATTCTTCTCGTGGAGAGCTGCCGCAACTAGGGGAACAAAACGAGATGCAACATTGGCATGGATCAGCAAGGTTTCTACTGTATTACATGTAGATGGACGCTGGGTCTTCGCATTTATAACAATGGGGATAGCTTTCTCAAAATCAGCTGTTTCATCAATAAAAATATGACAATTGCCCATACCCGTCATAATAAAGGGGACCGTCGCATTTTCCTGCACAACTTTCTTTAAGCCTTTTCCACCACGTGGGATAAGCACGTCAAGATATTCATTCAATCGCATCAATTCCATTGTCGCTTCTCGATCAGGACTATCTATAAGATTAATAGCTCCTTGCGGAATTCCAGCCTTTACGGCAGCATCAGATATTATCTGAGCAATAATTCTGTTCGAATGAAGAGCCTCTTTTCCCCCGCGAAGAATCACACTGTTGCCAGCCTTAAGACAAAGCCCTGCAGCATCCGCCGTTACATTGGGACGAGATTCATAGATTATGCCTATCACCCCCAAAGGAACACGAACCCGACCTACACGAATTCCACTCTGTGCTGTCCACATCCCCAAGACTTCACCTATCGGGTCATGGAAGGCCGCTATTTCTTCAAGCCCCACAGCCATGGCTTCCACGCGCTTTTCATTGAGTGTTAGACGTTCGAGAAGAGCATAAGAAAGCCCAGCTTGACGCCCCTCTTCCAAATCCTTCTTATTTGCACATAATATCTCGCTGCAATGATCTCGAAGGGCTCCAGCCATGGCACATAATGCTTTATTTTTTTCTTCAGATGAAGCTGTTGCCAAAAAACGGGATGCTTTTTTAGCCTTTTTACCCATATCCCGAACATATTCAGACATCTTCTTCAATACTATTCCTCCTCCACTCTAGATCAAAGCTAAATTATTACGATGAACAATCTCGTCATAATCGGTATTTCCAAGAAGAGCTTCTATTTCATCAGTATGATGGCCGGCAATAATAGCAATTTCATCGGAGGAAAAATTAACCATTCCCCGAGCTATTTCCACTTTGCTACCATCAAAAATTGATACGACTTCACCTCGCGAAAAATTCCCCTCCACTGCAACAACACCTGATGGCAGGAGGCTTTTCCCTCTATTGCGAACTGCTTCAGCAGCGCCATCATCAACAACAATTCGTCCATGGGGAGTACTTCCGAAAGCAATCCACTGTTTTCGAGCCTGAACAGGCTCCCCAGAAGGAAGGAAAAGCGTTCCCAAATTTTCCCCATCCAAAAGACGACGTAAGATATTCGGCTCTTTATTATTTGCAATAATCATGGGGATACCTGAGGTCATAACAATTCGTGCTGCTGCGAGCTTAGTAAACATACCTCCACTGGAATGCTTGCTTCCCTTCGTACGGGAATGAGCCAATAATTCCTGAGAGACCTCCTCCACAACAGGAAGCAGGTGGGCCTCAGGATTGATTCTTGGATCATCGCTGAAAAGCCCATCTATATCAGAAAGGATAATTAAAAGATCTGCATCGATAAGACACGACACCATTGCTGAAAGAGTATCATTATCTCCAAATTTTATTTCGTCTACAGCGACAGTATCATTCTCATTAATAATGGGGACAACGGCAAAATCAAAGAGGGTCAATAAAGTGTGTCGAGCATTCAAATAGCGAAGACGATTAGAGAAGACGTCACGAGTCAACAAAACCTGAGCCACTGTCTTGCCGTATTCTGAAAAGAATTTTTCATACATGTGAACAAGCCGTCCCTGCCCGATAGCGGCAAGAGCCTGCTTCTCCGGCAAGGTTTTAGGCCTGTCTGGAAAATTGATTTTACCCACGCCAGCTCCAACCGCTCCCGAACTGATGAGACAAACGTCACGCCCGCTACTTTGCAAGTCTGAAATCTCCCTCGCTAAAGTCTCCATGCGAAGTAGATTTATTTTCCCCGTCGAGTGGGTTACAGTACTCGTTCCAACTTTTATAACAACACGTTTACACGACTTTAAACGTTCTCTTTGTACCATTCTTGATTCACCCTCCGCACAACTCTCCAAATTAACGATTACGTACAAGTGTAACACTTGATATAACTATAATTTATAGAACAAAAATTTAAATGTTTAAAGTCTCATATTAAGTAAATCTCCAACCGCTTTATATGCGGGGTTTTCAAAGATTAAAGGATCAGAAAGAGACGCATATACATTTTGAACCTTCCATAAATTAATATCCCAATGGTGACGACGAACAAACTCCAGCATTCTTTCCACCTTGGCCAATGAAGAAAATTGCAATTCCCTATCTGTCTGCTCAGCAAGATAGATCATTTCTCGCTCAAGACGCCCTCGAATATGGTGTTGCAACTCTGCCTCATTAATATCAACTCTCCACGAATGTGCTTGTGTAAGTCGCCTTTCTATTTGTTCCAAATCGGGATCGCCATCCCAAATAACTCTTTTGAGTTCTCCGTTCAAGACAACTTCAGCAGCACTCAGAAGCACGTCAGGCAAAGGCATTCGTATTAATCCCATAAAAGCAAGGAGGCTATCGTAATCACGAATAACACTCTTCAAATAATTTTCTATACGAGTAACATCTCTATCAATAATAGAGTGCATAATTCGCCGCTGTCCATCTTTAAAAAGATGTCGAAGTGAATAAGTGCGATGCCCGAAGAGTTCTACGAAAAATTTCTCTGTTTCTTGAGGAAATTTCTCTTGAAGAGATTCTTGCCATTGGAGCATGTCTTCCTGCCTCGCCGAAGCTCGAACGCCGCAAAGGACGTCGTGTCCTCCCCTATGGAATGCTGCGAAAAAGATTCTCTGTTTCTCACCTGTCACCATATGTAAAAGAGTGGCAACACCCAAAGAGAGACGTTCTCCTTTTTCTTTAAGAAGAACCTTCTTCTCGGCTTGTATTTGATAATTATAAAGAGAAAAAATATCTTCTTCCGCAACATCTTCTTCAAAAAGCGTCTTTACAGCATAATGGGCCGCAACTCGGAAAAAGTCAACATAAAAAGGAACCACAAAAATTTCAAAAATGACGCCACCATTTTTAAACTCTCGTACGTTACTTGGAGCTTTTTCGAGCAAAGACATAAAGTTGTTTTTTATACCTTTACCTGACAATTCTTCAAGCAACGATAGAGCATGATATGCATATAAAAGAACTTGAAGAGCCTCTATACCAGATATTTCATCGAAAAACCAACCACAGCTCGTATACATAAACATAGCGCTACGTTCCATCTCCAAAAGCTTTAACGCCCGTATTTGCTCTTCTGAAGAGAGCTCCCTTGGAGAAACAGCAGAGAAAAATTCTTGGCGAGATCCAGTTGAATTGCCCAGTAGACATTGCACATAGACATTTCTCGCCTGCCATGGGTCCGTAAAGAGAGAAGATGCGTCTTTTTCATAAAATTCATCTATTTTTTGCCGCAACCAATCCAAAGATTCTCTCAGCGGCTGCCTCCACTTCTGATGCCATCCTGGATGTAATCCACTATTACAGCCGCAATCCTCTTTCCATCGTTTTATGCCATGAACACAGCTCCATGATGTTTCGTCACGAATTTGTACTTCATATTGAGGCGGAAAGTTATCAAGATATTCTCCATATATGGTAAGTCGTGTATCTTCTCTTTGTTCCATGTAGTTCAAACACCAGGCAAGAGCCATATCTCCATATTTATGGTGATGGCCAAAGGTCTCCCCATCAGTAGCAACATGAGCAAGAGGTGCTTTTTCTTTCACTCTCTCTATTGACGAAAGAAATCTTTGAGCTAAAAGCTGGCCATTCTGTAAGAGGGAACCAAATGCAATGTCTCTTGCTAAAAAATCGTCGTAGAAAAAGAGAGCAATACTTCTTCCCGACGGAAGATGGCATAAATATGGATGCCATGTTTCAATAGGTTTTTGGCTAGTATCATGCCAATTCGTTTCGATTATACTTTTCCATCTTTTAGCCTGATGAGGGGCCAAAAGAGTAAATCGAATACCCTCAGCTGCCAGAACATCCAGAGTTTCCACATCAATAGCCGTTTCAGGAAGCCACATTCCCTCTGGGAAACGTCCAAAACGAGACGTAAAATCCTGAATACCCCAAACTACTTGAGTTACTTTATCTTTCATGGAGGCCAAAGGCATTATCATGTGGTTGTAAACTTGAGCAAGCGCAGGACCATGATTGGAAAATCTTTCTCTTCCTCTACGGTCTGCTTCTAGCAATCCTTCATATGTGTCATGGTCGTGTCGTTCCATCCACTGTAGTAAAGTAGGCCCTACATTAAAACTCATTCGCTCATAGTTCGAGATAATTTTAATTATTTTGCCGTCTTTGCCTAGAATTCTGGCAACCCTGTTCGGAGCATAACATTCGGCAGATATCCGTTCATTCCAATCATGCCAAGGAGCTGCTGACTCTTGCAACTCAATATCGCCAAGCCACGGATTTTCTCGTGGCGGTTGATAAAAATGTCCATGTACACATATATTTTTCATTTCACTCTTCCTCTTTTCTGAAGAAAAGAGCTCCAAAAGCAGGAAGAGTCAAAGAGAGGAAAGCGGAGTGTTCTTTCCAACGTTCAGGAATGGCTTCCTTTCCGCCGAAATTTCCCTCTCCTCTTCCTCCATACATTTCTCCATCGCTGTTAAGGAGCTCTCGCCAATATCCAGCAACAGGAACTCCGACACGATAGTTATAACGAACAACAGGAGTAAAGTTAAAAATGGCCAAAATCATATTCTCTTCTTCATCTTTCCGAATAAAGCCGACAATGCTTGCGCTGCTATCAGAACATGCAATCCATTGAAAACCTTGCTGTTTAAAATCATTAACATGCAATGCTTTTTCGCTAACATATATCTTATTGATATCATGCACCCATCGCTGAACTCCCTTATGAAAAGGCAAATCCAAAAGAGACCAATCTAAGGATTCCTCATGACTCCATTCTCTCCTTTGCGCAAAGTCATCTCCCATAAAAATTAATTTCTTCCCTGGATGGGCATACATATATCCCAAAAGCAAACGTAGCTGCGAAAATTTTTCTTCGAGATTTCCAGGCATTTTTTCAAGCAACGATCTTTTTCCGTAGACAACTTCATCATGAGAAAAGGGAAGAATATAATTTTCAGAGAAGGCATACATCAGGCTAAAGGTCAGGTCATTTTGATGGTATTGTCTATAAAAGGGATCTTTCTTCATATATTCCAAAATATCGTGCATCCAGCCCATATTCCACTTCATTCCGAAACCCAATCCTCCTGCATAGGGTGGACGAGTTACAAGAGGCCATGCCGTAGATTCTTCAGCAATAGTCAAAGTGTCAGGGAAATAGAGATAAATTGCTTCATTAAGACGACGTAAAAAGGAGACAGCCTCCATATTTTCACGCCCCCCATATTGGTTGGGAATCCACTCTCCGTCATTTTTCGCATAATCGAGATAGAGCATAGAGGCAACGCCATCGAGACGAAGTCCATCTACATGGTAATAATCAATCCAGAAAAGAGCGCTGTTAATGAGAAATTCCTGCACTTCAGTTCGACCGTAGTTAAAAATATAGCTTCTCCACTCTGGATGAATTTTCTGTCGAGGGTCTGAATGTTCATATAAAGATGTTCCATCAAAATAGGCAAGACCATGAGCATCGGAAGGAAAATGAGAAGGAACCCAGTCGAGAAAAACAGCAATATCGGCCCTGTGCAGCATGTCTATAAGAAACATAAGATCTTGTGGAGCTCCATAACGCCTCGTGGGAGCGAAAAAACCCGTTACCTGATAGCCCCAGGATCCATAAAAAGGGTGTTCCATAACAGGCATAAGCTCCACAGCCGTAAATCCCATTTTTTTTACGTAAGCAACCAAAGGATCTGCAATATCTCTATACGAAAACCACTCTCCTTTTTTTCTCATCCAAGAACCTAAATGGACTTCGTATAAAGAAAGGGGGGAAGAAAACCAATTGATTGTTTTTCTTTTCTCCAGCCACTCAGTATCTTCCCATTCGTAATTGAGGGATGTAATAACTGATGCCGTTTTAGGAGGCTTTTCACACATAAAGGCAAAGGGATCTCCCTTATCAAAAATTTCTCCTTTCTTCGAACGGATATGATATTTATAAAAATCACCACAAGAAGCAGAAAAGACTACCCCTTCCCAAATGCCACTTTCATCCCATCTATTAGTGAGACAATCTGCCTCAGGATTCCAATTATTAAAATCTCCAATGACAGAAACTTCAGCAGCATTAGGAGCCCATACTGCAAAATATACCCCCTCGACACCATCTATAGACACAACGTGAGCTCCCATTTTTGTATAGAGTTTCAAATGGGTACCCTCTTTGAAAAGATAGGTATCAATATCTGAAAAAAGGGATAATGGTAAATCTTTGCCGCTCATAATTGTCCCCCTTGCAAAATAAATAAAATTATTTTTTAAATTATAACAATCTCTACCCTCTGTGGTGTAGAATGTCAATACTTAGAAAAAGAGAGAGGAGGGAAAATATGACAAGACATGGTGGAATTTTGCTGCCAGTTTTTTCTCTTCCATCTCCATGGGGCATTGGCGATGTGGGATCTCGTGCCAGGAACTTCGTAGATTGGCTTGCCCAGGCAGGCCAACACTATTGGCAAATGCTGCCCCTGACACATACAAAAGAAATCTTCGGGAATTCTCCTTATAGCAGTCTCTCTGCCTTCGCATGTTCTCCCCTACTTGCAAGCATTGAAGATTTAATTGATGAAGGTTTGATCTACCCCAATGAAATTCCCCTCTTCAATGAAGAAAAGGTCGGCAAGGTGCACTATGGTCTGGCTGAAAAGCTGAAAATGCCTCTTTTGGAGAAAGCCTTTCAGCGCTTTATCCAACGGGCTAACATGGATCCCCTTTATCTTTTTTGGGAAGAACAGCGATGGTGGCTTAACGATTTTGCCCTTTTTATGGCTATTCGCCATAGAATAGAAGATGATCGATGGAACTTATGGCCAGCTTCCATCAGACAAAGAGAGAAGCAAACTTTAGATACGATCAGATCAGAAGAAAAAGAGTATATCCTTTTTACCGTATTTGTTCAGTATGTCGTATTTTCTCAATTTCAAAAATTACGTTCCTACTGTCGTTCCCGAAATGTTGAACTCATTGGAGATCTTCCCATATACGTAAGTTTTGAAAGTGCAGATGTATGGGGTTGTCCTGAAATGTTTCAACTGAATGCTGATATGACTCCCATCGCCGTATCAGGAGTTCCACCTGATTATTTCAGTTCTACGGGACAACGATGGGGGAATCCTCTATATCGATGGGATTACGCTCAAGATAATTCTTTTCATTGGTGGATAAAACGACTCGAACATGCGTTGCACTTTTTCGATCTGGTCCGCTTCGATCACTTTAGAGGATTTCTTGCCTACTGGAGTATCCCATATGAAGAGAAAACTGCTGTAAAGGGACATTGGGAAGAAGGCCCGAACGACAACTTTTTTTCCGCAATAAAAGAGAAATTCTCAACTATGCCCTTCATTGCCGAAAACCTGGGAATTATTACCCCTGACGTAACTGAAGCCATGAAAAGATACGATCTACCCGGGATGCTCGTTTTACTCTTTGCCTTTGATGAATCGATGCCTCGTAACCCATATATTCTGCATAATCATACTCCCAACAACTTCATATATACGGGAACACACGATAATAATACTGTAAAAGGTTGGTTTGACGAAGACTCCACCACCCAAGAAAAAGAAAGGCTAAGCACCTATACCAATACGCCTCTCGATCGCAACAACGTAACAACCGTTCTTACCCGGCTCGCCCTCATGTCTGTAGCTGACACAGCAATTATTCCTCTTCAGGATTATCTCAATCTGGGGTGCGAAGGAAGAATCAATACTCCATCAACAATAGAAGGGAACTGGCAATGGATGTTAACGGGAAAAGAATTAACAGATTCTCTGGCTGCATCTCTTCATTCCCTCATGACCGTTTATGGAAGGATATAAAGAAAGAAGGTGATGACCAATGCAGTTTCAGCCTCAAAAAAATTTAGGAAAATCTATACAAGATCTCCTTGAGCAAGATCCCTCCTTTCGAACTGTGGCGTATTTCTCCATGGAAATAGGAATAAAAACATCTATCCCCACATACGCCGGTGGTTTAGGTATTCTCGCCGGAGATATATTAAAAAGCGCTGCAGATATGGGAGTTCCCATGGTTGGAATCACTTTGCTCTATAAGAGGGTATTTTGAACAAGAATTTAATAATGAACAATGGCAAACAGAAAAACCTGTTCTTTGGCATCCTGAACAGGAACTTACGCCCCTCCACAATAAAGTTTCTATTAAAATTCAAAATCGGGATGTCAACATACAGACGTGGCTCTACGAAATTGCAGGTTCATCCGGATACTCTATCCCAATATACTTTCTTGATACTGATATAGAGTCAAATCATCCGGAAGATCGTCAACTCTCATGGTATCTTTACGGTGGGGAAACCCTCTACCGCCTATGCCAAGAAATAGTTCTTGGTGTAGGTGGACTTCGAATGTTGCGAGATTTAGGCTACAACAACATAGAAACATTCCATCTCAACGAAGGGCACGCCGGCTTCCTCTCTTTGGAACTCATGAGAGAAATGGGATATTACGATCCGGCAAAAGTCAGAGAACACGTTGTTTTTACAACTCATACCCCTGTAGCAGCAGGGCACGATTTTTTTAAATACGAGCTCATTGAAAAGGTTATGTCTTCAGATGCTTTAACAACACTTAAGAGAATGATTCCTTCAGAGGGCGTCTCTATGACCGAATTAGGCCTTCGATATAGTCGATTTGTAAATGGAGTCTCAAAAAAGCACGCAGAAATAAGCCGTAAACTTTTCAATGCGCCTACAATTCAAAGTGTCACCAATGGAATACATCCTACAACATGGGTCAGTCCTGGGATGAGAAAGCTTCTTTCTCGTCACATTCCGGGTTGGGAAAATGATCCAGGTCGTCTTGTCCAAGCTCTGACTCTTCCCTCTGATGAACTCTGGTCTGTACATCAAGCATCTAAAATGCGACTTCTTGCATATATTCTCGAAGAAACGGGAGTATCTCTCAAATCTGACATTTTAACAATCGGTTTCGCACGTCGAGCTGCTACATATAAACGAGCTGACCTCATTTTTTCTAATCTAAAAAAACTCATAGAGATAGGAACAGGTAAAATTCAGCTTATTTTTTCCGGTAAAGCCCATCCTAAAGACGATGGGGGCAAAGCCCTTATACAAAGAATAATGAATACGTCAAATAAAATCAAAGACTCTATACTCATGGTTTACCTTCCAAATCACACAATGGAGCTTGGTCGTCTTATTACCCAAGGAGTAGATATTTGGCTCAACACTCCACTTCGTCCAAGAGAAGCTTCAGGTACAAGCGGAATGAAGTGTGCTTTAAATGGGGTCATGAATTTTTCTGTTCTTGATGGTTGGTGGATTGAAGGCTGGATAGAAGACGTTACAGGCTGGGCCATTGGCCCAACGCCCAGCGATACAGATCTTCATGCCTATGACGAATCGAAAGACGCCATAGATCTTTACGAAAAACTCGAAAAGAAAATTATCCCTGCCTATTATTCAGATCGGGAGCATTGGATAAGAATGATGAAAAATGCAATCGCGCTGAATGGCAGCTATTTCCATACTCATAGAGTTATAAAAGAGTATTGTGAAAAAGCCTATGGGATTTCATTTCGTGGAATATAAGGAGGTGCTACTTTTATGAAAATTTTGCATGTAGCCAGTGAAGTAGCACCTCTTTCAAAAGTTGGAGGTCTCGGCGATGTTGCCGGTTCTCTTCCCAAAGCTCTCCACAGGCTCGGAGCTGATGTAAGAATCATAACTCCGGCATGGCCTGGCGTTCTCGACAAAGCTCGTGAAGAAGGGAAAAAGATTACTCGCCTTCCTCCTCTTATTCATGTCGCGTTACAGTGGCATGTCATTAGCGCTAAAGTATGGAAAACGATAATAGAAGATGTTCCTATTTATATTATTGAAAATAACTCGCTCTTTGAGAAAATACCTATTTATCCAGATGAACTCACTGTTGAAAGCTCTCTCCCATTTGCTTTCTTTTCTCTTGCTGCTCTTGAACTCGAACAAAAGAGCCGTTGGGATCCCGATATTATCCATTGCCATGACTGGCCTTCGGCCCTCGTCCCTATTAGTTTTAGGTGGCATAAATTTTATCGTACCCAAAAGCCCTATCCTCTAACTGTATTGACCATACACAACATTGCCCATCAGGGAGTGCTTCCTTTTCACGTACTTGAAGAGTGGGGAATCGATACACAGTCATTCTCCATTGATGGTCTTGAATTTTACGGGCATGTCAACCTTCTAAAAGGAGGTATTGTAACTGCAGATAGTGTAACAACAGTCAGTCCGCAATATGCAGAAGAAATTCAAACCCAGGAAATGGGCTTCGGACTTGATGGTGTTATCAAAGAAAATAAAAACAAATTATATGGAATCTTAAATGGAATAGATGATACGTGGTCTCCTGAAAGAGACCCTCTTCTCTCATGTCACTATTCATCTGAAGAGTTAAATGGCAAGAAAAATTGCCGGAAAAACCTTCTGGAACAACTGGGATGGGAAGATGACGAATCTCCGCTTCTTCTTTCAATTAGCCGTTTAGCCATGCAGAAAGGATATGACATACTGATTCCAGCTCTTGATACTATAAGAGATATGGGAATTCGATGTCTTTTTATAGGAAGCGGCAATCCTCTCTTTTCCACTTCTCTGCGTGAAAAAGCCACACTTTACCCAGATCGTATCTCTTTTTTAAACGGTTTTCATGAGAAATTTTCTCACCTTGCCTATGCGGGAGCAGATATGCTCATTATGCCTTCACATTTCGAACCATGTGGCCTCTCCCAGCTCATAGCCCTACGATATGGAACTGTGCCGGTTGCACGAATGACAGGTGGAATTATAGATACGATTCTCGATGCAGATCACTTCTCTGATGGCTACGGATTCACTTTCTCACCATATACAACAGAAGCTCTCGTTAAAACGGTACAACGGGCCCTTGATGCGTTCAAAAATCAGAAACGCTGGGAAGAAATTATGCAACGAGGCATGGTAAAAGATTTTTCGTGGAAAAATTCTTCTCAAAAGTATTTTGACTTGTATCAAAAAATGTTACGCGAAAAAAGGCGGTAGAAAACCTTCTACCGCCCACCATTAACTCCATTAACCTGAAAAATGGAATTCCAATAGTCTGAGAAAAAACGTGCGTACTGTTTATTATCAGCAAGTGGCTTTTCCAATTGAACTCTTATATCGTCAGAGATCTTTGCCGAATGAGCAAATTGTTCCCCCGCTTTTGTCAAAGAAGAAAGATACAAGGAGACGGCATCATGAACCTCTTCATTTTTGTTGTGAAGGAAGTCGGCCTGAGACCTGTACATCTCAAGATCAAGCTGCATTCCTGATATATTTTGTGCCCAACGTTCAAAATAGCTGTGAAGAGGAACAAAAGCCTCTTTTTCAGAGAAACTTCCACTTGCCATAACAATGAGGGAAAGAGGCTTCTCCCTATCTCTGAAAATGAGCTTCACTTGGCCTGTCTCTTCAGAAATTTCAGGCTGGAAGCAGGGCATAAGTCGATCAATAAAAACTCTCATAATAGAAGTCATACCCGAAAAATGAAGGGGAGTGGCAAGCAAAATAGCATCAGATTCTATAACTTTCTTCCGCAACTCCCGCATATCATCCTGCAAAATACAACGCCCAGGGGTCTTTGTCCAACAATAGAGAGACCCTAAGCACGAATGGATAACTTTATCTACAAGCACAACAGAAGATACTTCTGCTCCTCCATTTCGAGCTCCCAACAAGAAATTTTCTATCATAATCGAGGTAGCGCCTCGTCCTCCACGAGGGCTACCATTAAAAGCTACAATTTTCAAACATCCCACCTGCTTTTCACAATAAGTCTTTATAGTGCTATTTCTTTAGTATATTCTTTAAACCTTCCTGAATAGCTTCTTCTAAAAGGTTTTCAGGCTTCTTTTCTGTTTCTCCAGTGGAATCTTTAGGCGGAGCTATCTGCTCTTCAACAGCTGAAGGTTGTGTTCCTTGAGGCGTTGTTTTATCCACTGTCTGAGGCGCCGGAGCTATTTTGACATTAGAAACAGATGGCTTCCCTATCGTTCCGCCTACATTAAAAGAAATATCTCTAAAATCAGATTTTTCAAGTCCAGCTTTTGCTCCTGTAAGAGCTCCCTTCAAGATACCCTCAAGAGATGACGTTCCACCAGCGCCTAAAATACCGGCAACACCTCCGAACAAAGCGTTTAAAACCTGAATATTAGCGTTTCCCTGACATTGAAGAGCTAAAGTTGTATCGAAACCTACAGGCCCTGAAGCTTTAAGGAAACGATATATAGGATCATTCTGGAACGCTGTTGCTTTTGCATTATCGAGTATAATACGTCGCGTTTCAACCCGGAAAGGAGCCACAACTGAAGCAAAACGAATTGCAGATTGGCCATAAAGTGATGCTCCCAGTTTTACCGCTTTGAAGTCACTAATAGAGCCTTCACCTATATGTACCTCTCCTTTACCGTTAAAGCTCAATCCTTTTGCCATGTGCCCTGAAAGCGACACATCGCCCTTAGCTTTGCCGTTAATATGTCCTTCAAGTCCTCCTGTTGCATCTTGCAAGAGAGGATCAACATTTACATTTTCCATATGTACAGATTTTGTAAATGTGCCTTTGGCAAGATCAATTTCACCCTTACCTGAAGCTGTTCCCCCATAAAGTTCTGCGTGCGCATTTGCAAATATAACATTCATACCTTTTAATGTGAAAGGATAAGAAATATTCGAAAGCTTGAGGCCAGCAAAAGATAGAGAAGGAGCTGATAATGATCCTTTCCCCTCACTTGACACTCCAGAAAAAGTTCCATCAAAATCAACGTTAATCGTTCCAGAGGGTTTATACGCAGCCATCTCTTTTACACCGGAAGTAAGAGCAGCCGCATCCAACCCTTTTCCAGAAAGAGAAAGGGTCGCTTCCGGAACATCTTTCTTTAAATTAAACGTTCCTTGAGCGGAGACAGTACCTCCTCCTACAGATGCATTAAAGTTTTTCAACGACATTTTCCCCATGTTGCCTTCCACAGCACCGTTAAGGTTTGTAAAAGCAAAACCAGAGAAAACAGTTCTGGGAGAAGAGAACTCTGCCGATATCGATGGGTTATCGGCCTTACCTTTAACTGCCGTCTTTCCGCTTAATGTTCCAGAGAGAGAGTAGGGAAGCTTTCCTGCCCTCGCCAGCACGGCTAAATCTCCTTCTTTTATTTCAAAAGTAAGATCAAGATCTGCTGGGGCCTTAGGCTGCAATTTCACAGATCCAGAGCCAGATATTTCTCCAGATCCCAAACGAGCCGTAAGTGTACTAAGAGAAATACTCTCTTTCGAGGCATCGATACGAGCCGCTATCTTTTCTGCTCCTACACCTGCAAACCCCAAGGATCCAGCCTTAACATCAAGCTGAACCTGTTTGGGAATCCCCTCTTTCAGAGCGAGATCTGTTTGCAAAGAAAAATCTGCTACATGCCCCTGTTCCATAAAACCTAAACGAGGGGAAACAGCAGAAAGTTGTATCTTCGGAGAAGTTGTCTTTCCTTCTATGCGAGCCGTCGCTGTTACGTTTCCCCGTAAAGCATAATTTTTCAACTCAGGGAAAAAGGGTTCAAGATTTTTAGGGTCAACCTCAGCTGCCTGCACGGTAAGGTTTAAAGAGGGAGAGGGACTTCCCACTCCTGCTATCGCACCTTTACCAGTCATTGGTATGTTACGCCAACGTCCACGAGCCGAAGAGAGAGTCAGCACATCTTTCTCGAAAACAAAGACAACGTTAAGATCATTAAAAGCCTCTTCTCCATAAGAGAGTCGATCAGACCATGTTCTGCCTTCAAGGCGGGGGGCAGTTACAACACCCTTAATACCAACATCAGCGCTCACGGCCCCTTTAGGAACAATTTTCGGGGCTTTAGGAAGAGAAGCTGTTATTTTGCCTACATCTATACTTCGAGCCTTGAAAAGAATATCAAGACGAGGATTTTTTTGTAATTGGCTCACAGATCCGCTTAACGCAAGTGACCCTCCATCAATAACGGAATTCCCTTTGATTGTTGCTGTGCTTCCCTTGAAAGCCACATTGGCAGACGTATTTTGTAGCTGCTGACCATAAGCTTCTATCTGAGCGGCTTTCAGATCTATATTCCCTGCAAGAGTTGTCGGAGACCCCTTCACAACCACTGAAAAAATATCAACTTTTCCCTTAGCGGAAGCTAATGCTGGAACGGTTTTCTTTAACTCTTCCAAAGAAGCATTTTTCCCTTCCAGTGCGATATCAATAAATGGGGCTTTCCCCGGAACAAAAGCAAAAGCAGCACGCCCACTAAGAGGAAGAGCCAAAGCTGTTCCCTTTAAATCTTCAAGATTCAAACGAAAAGCTTCATACCTCCAATTACTTTCCACTGATTGTACGGGATATCCTGCAAGAGACGTTCCTGAAAAGGAAAGATGACCGGAAAGAATAGGGTTATTCCATATCCCTTCTGCAATGAAGGATGACGAGAAAAGACCATCATAGGCGCTTCCTCGTAATGTGGGCCAAAAAAGAGCAAGCTGAGCTACGTTCAGTTTCTCTATCTCGCCCTTAATGGAAAGGCTTGGAAGAATAGCACCCTTCGCCATTATCCTTCCCTCTCCAATTTTCATATTAAGATCCTTGAATTCAAGAACTTCTTTCTCACGTCTAAGGTTTATTCCACCTTTAATGGGAACGGTATTCATTAATAAATCTACATCGGCTTTTATACCATCTTTGCTTAGATCAAAATCCGTTTGAGCAATAGTTGTCTCTCCCCAAGGAGTATGGACTCTGCCATTTCTAATAGAAAGAGCCTCTATAGGAGCTTCTCCTTCTCCAGGTTTCATCTTTATTGCAGCGAATTCCTTAGAGAGCTTCTCTGCATCAACATCAAGACCATGAATAGTAACCCGAGAAAGTCGGGGTGATCCTGAAAAAACAGACATAAGATTCACTTTTACTCCCAAAGAATCAGCAGAAAGTAATAATGCTCCCTTTTTACTCAGGGTGATTTCATAAAGGTTGTAGCCTTTTAAAGGATTACCTGTAACGCTTTCAATAGCCAAATCAGCACCAAGAATTTCAGAGACAGCTGTTGTCGCTTCCCGTCTGACAATATCTCCACCAACGTTCATACTCCCTATGATAAGAAGTATTCCGACAACTCCAACGGCTATAAAAAGCGCGAGTGTCATTTTTTTACTTCGCTTCATTTATTACACCTCCTTATACGCCACAAAAAACGTTTTTCCGTTTTTCTCTACGCCAGGCACTCATCATAAAGTTTTCCTTCGGCTACCATAACAGCCTTGCCTTTAAGGTAGGTTTTACAATAATTTCGCTTTTCATCAAAGGAAAAAGAAACCCAGTTGTCTCCCCCTGGATTATGCACATGTATAGGAGAAGTCATTTCCAACACAATAGATGCCGCTACGGCAGAAGCCGCAGACCCCGTTCCACAAGAGAGAGTCAGATCTTCAACTCCACGCTCGTATGTCACTACCTTGAGTTCAGATTCTCCTACTCGCTGAATAAAGTTAACATTTGTTCCGTTGGGGAAACGTTGTGTATCATAACGAACAGTTCGCCCAATTTCGACTAACGTCTCTCTTGAAAAATCTGTAATATTTTCTATAAAAAGAACGCAGTGAGGAACGCCTACGATCAGATAGACAAAAGGAAATGTCTCACCACCTACATTCAGGCTTTCTCCCCAAAACCCCTCTGATAAATCAACATTCCCCATATCGAGTTCCACAAAGGGAGCTTCAACTTTAGCGTGAATAGGGCCTGCCAAGGTTTCAAAAGACATACTTTCTCCCGCTAATTTTTTTTCCCAAGCATAACGAGCAATACATCGAGCCCCATTTCCACACATTTCGCCCTCAGAGCCATCCCTATTAAAGAGACGCATTCTAAAATCTTCATGCTCCGATTTCTCAACAACTAAAAGGCCGTCAGCACCAACAGACTCGCAACGTCGACAGATACGTTCTGCCAATTGCGAGAGAGCTAATGTCCCCATCTGATTGTCTCTATTATCAATAACAACAAAATCGTTGCCATTACCCTGCATTTTTGTAAATTCTAACATAACCGACACCTCGTATTCTGCATTAAAAATGGCAGAGGAATCTCTCCTCTGCCATTATTGTACCGTACCAATTAAAAGTTCGCGTCAGTAAAAACTCAGGCTTTTTCTTCGATTGGTTTCGAAACAAAGAAGAAAAGAGAACATGACGCAACTGCTCCCAAAACGAGAGAGAAGAAAACAGGAAGTCCGAAACCAATGAGGACATAACCTGCTGCCGCTCCTGCCGCAGCCACAAAAGCATAGGGAATCTGAGAGTTCACGTGATCAACGTGGTCAGAACCACTGAACATGGAACTCATGATTGTAGTATCAGAAATGGGACTGCTGTGATCTCCCCACACGGCGCCAGCAAAGACAGCTCCAATCGTAGGAAGTAATATTTCAATAAACCCTGCATCATGAATTTGCGTAACGTTATAAACGAGTGGAACAACTATTGGCATAAGTACGCCCATGGTTCCATATGATGTTCCCGTACAGAATGAAATGATAGCGCCAGTAAAGAAAGTCAAAAGCGGAATCCATGCTGGCGAAAGGGCATTTCCTGCTATTCTGACTATGTACTGAGCTGTTCCTACCTCTTTAATAGCCGATCCGATAGCCCAGGCAAAGATAAGGATCAGGGTTCCAAAGAAAATAGAACTCATTCCTTGCATGAAACCGGCGAAAAGTCTGTTCCAGGAAGCTAGTCTCTGAGCTTTAAAGAAAACGAGGGTAAGGAAAACAGCGCCGAAAGACCCCCAAACCAAAGCCTTTGAACTGTCGCCTTCTCCTACAGCCGTAGCCAAAGAGACATTTGGCCACCCGCCGGTAACAATAAGCATAAGGAAAATCAACCCAACCATAAATGCGAGGGGAACCAAAAAATTAACAATGCGTCTCGGCGTTCCTTCCTCTGGTTCGAAATCTGCATGCTTAGTTGTAATAAGAGGTTTTGCTCCCTCCCGAAGAACCTGCCCCGTCTGTCTGGCTCTCCGCTCTGCATGAAGCATAGGTCCCATATCTCGCTGTGTATAAATAACAAAGGTTAAAAGCACAAGGGCAATAATGTTATAAAACACATATGGAATAGAACGAAGATATGCTACATACGGAGAGTAGCCTATCTCAAGAGCATTAAACTGATTACCAATCTGTCCAACCATATAGGCAACCCATGAAGAAATACCTGCAATACAGGCAATAGGAGCCGATGTCGAATCAACGATATACGACAATTTTTCTTTAGAAATCCGATATTTATCAGTAATAGGACTCATTGTCGTTCCCACAACGAGCGTATTGACGTAATCTTCGAAGAAGATGATAAAACCTGCAAGTTCGGTAACGAGCATTGCTCCGCGAACACTCTTGATCTTCTTGGTAATCCATTGAACAGTGGCTTCAATACCACCGCCAATTTGCATTATCCCTACAAGTCCGCCCATGGTAAGGCTGGTAAGTACAATTCTGGCTCCCCAAGGATCACCTAAATTATTCCACAGCAACTCCACAGCTTTTCCAAAACCTACAATAGGGTTCCATCCTGCCATCATCGTTCCTGCAAACCATGCACCAATAAAAAGAGAAGGAATTACCTCCTTTGAAAGAATACAGAGCCCTATGGCAATAAGAGGAGGCAACAAAGAAAGGATTCCGAAGTCAGGCTTGACCTCACCTTCCGCTGCCCATGCGATCCCGGTCATAAACAGCAACCCCAGAATTGCTGATACACTCAGGATAAAAACTCTTTTGCCTCTGTTTCTCTCGTCCATCACCATACCTCCCTTATTTAAGAGTTAGTACCCTATTACCTGTGCAAGAGCGAGAAGTCCCATTTGAATAAGATACGCAAATCCAAAAAGAGGAACAAAAAATTTCCACCATTGATCTAACGTTACATGTGCAATACCACACATAATTACGATATTGGCTGATGTAGGGAAAAGAAGATTGGAAAATCCATCGCCATACTGGAAAGCCAGAATTGCTGTCTGCCTTGTCACGCCTAAAATATCAGCCAAAGGCGCCATGATCGGCATTGTAGTTGCCGCCTGTCCAGACCCGGAAGGAATAAAGAAGTTAATGAGAGTCTGCGTTATAAGCATGCCCTGCGCCGATATAAAACGAGGCAACCCTGAAAGAGGTAAAGAAAGACCATATATAACGGTATCTATAACATTTCCCTCTGCCAATACAACCAATACGCCTCGCGCCAGTCCCACTACAAAAGCTCCACCCACAACATCACTGCATGCACTTGCATATTCTTTCGCTATTTTGTTTGGAGACCAACCAGCTACAAGTCCACTTGATATTCCCATGGTTAGGAAGAGACCACAAAGCTCGTTGAATCCCCACCCCAATTTAAGTGTTCCGTAAACAAGAAGAACCATCGTTACTGCAACAATGGCCAAAACACCTTTGTCTCGCCATGTTGTCGTGTTGCTCATTATTTCTTCTCTGTTCATCGCGATATGGCTAAAATCGGTTCCATTTACAATGCTTAATTCTGGATTTCTTTTTACCTTTCGAGCATATCGAAGAGTCCACCAGATAGCAATCGCAGTAAAAAGAGCCCAATGGAAAAATCTAAAGCCAAGCCCCGAAAAAAGAGGAACCTCAGAAACTTTCTGTGCAATTCCAACAGTGTAAGGATTGGTCATGGATGCTGCAAAGCCAACACCGGTAGAGAGACCGACAATGGCTAATCCCACCATGGCATCGTATCCCAGCGCAATCGCCAAACCTACAAAAAGAGGAATAAAACCATAAAACTCTGAAAACATCCCAAAAAGAGATGCGCCAAGACTGAATACGATAGAGAACAAAGGAATCAGAAGAACATCCTTCCCCTGCGTTACGCGTAACAACCAACCGACAAAACTGTTCATTGCTCCTGTCCGGACAACAATGCAAAAAGACGCATACGGCAGAAAAACAAGGAAAATAATGTCAGCAGCAGCAACCATTCCCTTATAAATTGAAATCATCGTTTCAAAAGGACTTACAGGCGACGATTCAACGGTATGATAGCTTCCCGGCACAAGAACTTGGCGTACCTGATTAGGGCCTATTTCCATAGCTTGTCTGTCAAATTGCCCTGCTGGCAGAAGATGAGTCAGAACGGCAGCCAGACAGATCATGATAAAAAGCAATACAAAGACGTGAGGAAGTTTAAACTTCTTTCGTGTTCCGGTACTTGTTTCAGTATTCGTGTCGGTGTTTGTGTCGGTCATTCTTTACATCCTTTCCGTTATATATTGATAAGAAATATTTTTAGAGCAAATGTTGAGGAATACCCTCTCCCAAAAGGAGGTCATCGTAGCTTTGACGATTCACAATAACGTGAGATTCTCCATTACGAACAAGAACAACAGCTGCTCTCGGAATACGGTTATAATTACTCGCCATAGAGAAGTTGTATGCGCCTGTATTAAATACCGCTAAAATATCGTCACGGCTGATGGTGTTAGCAACAAAAACTTCTCGCATTAACACGTCACCAGACTCACAACATTTACCTACAACTGTTACTTTTTTCTCAGCAGGTTCATCGGCTTTATTGGCAACAACTCCCCAATACTGAGCTCCATATAGGGCTGGTCTTGGGTTATCTGTCATTCCTCCATCCACACCGACATAGGTAATGCCCCCAGGAACATCCTTTATGCTCCCGACTCTGTACAGAGTGATGCCAGCTTCAGATACGATCCATCGACCTGGCTCAATAATGATCATGGGACGAACAAGCCCTGCCTTTTCACACTCTGTTGTTACGTGAGACATAATGGGATCGATAAAGTATTTGAGAGTGGTTCTCGTATCTCCCTGATGTTGAGGAACGCCAAACCCTCCGCCTATATTGAGTTCTTCTGTAACAAACCCCAGTTGTTTGAACATCAGATTCATTTCATTCACTAAAGCATCTACGGCCAAAACATGAGAACGATTACTCTGAAGTTGAGAGCCTACATGGAAATGGAATCCTTTAAGTTCAAGAAGATCGGAAGCCATGATCCGGCGAATCGTTCGCAGCAACGTATCACCAGCTAGCGAAAAGCCAAACTTGGATGTGGTATGTCCTGTAGCAATATATTTATGGGTTTCTGCATCAACTCCTGGAGCCACCCGAAGAAGAAGAATTGCTTTTTTGCCTCTTCGTCGTGCCGCTTCCTCGATAATATCTATTTCAGACTCGCTATCTGCAACAATACGTCCCACCCCGGTTTCCAAGGCAAGCTGAAGCTCTTCCAACGTTTTGTTGTTTCCGTGGAATACTGTTCTTTCCATGGGGAAACCGGCCCTATAAGCCGTATAAATCTCTCCTCCGGAAACAACATCAAGCCCCAATCCCTCACTGGCAATAATTTTGGCCATAGCCATAGTAAGAAAGGCTTTGCTCGCATAGACAGCTTTTGTGTTGGGATATTTATGAAGAAAATCTTCCTTCACTTCATGGCAACGCTCACGTATTGCTGTTTCCGAAAGCACATAAAGCGGCGTGCCAAAAGTATTGGCAAGCTCTACAGTATCGCAACCATCAAAAACCAAATGTTCCCTCGAACTCATTTTGTTTCCTCCTCAATATAAAAAAAGGACTCGTCCCCGAAGGGACGAGTCCTTGAACTCGCGGTACCACCCTGCTTAGATACATACACGTATCTCGCTCTGGTCTTATAACGGAGACTACCCGGGAACGTACTCCAGATATGGCTCTATCTTTTCCGCTCCAGCTCCACAGGTTTTAAGCTCTTCAGCCGTGATAAGAACACCTCTCAGTCCATCGAATGTTCATCCCTGGTATCACGATATGCCAAATGCGCGCCCTGTTTCATCGCTGTTTCTTAAAAACATTTGGAGGTATTATAACGAACCCACTTTACTACGTCAACATAGTGTTTGAATTTATCTTTTTAACAGAATTCTCTGAAAGCTTCAGCAATCCTTTCTATTCCCGTAGACATCTCACCAGCTTTTACCTTTGCAAAGGAGAGACGTATAAAGTGTTTCCCTTCCTCTGGAAACGCGAAGAAAATTTCTCCTGGGATAACGGCAACCTTGTGCTCTTTTGCAGCAAAACGGGCAAAAGCCACTCCATCTATCTTTTTATTTTCTCCCCAAAAAAAGAAACCACCATGGGGAAGAGAAAAGGAAAAGCCTAAGGGGGTTAAATATTTGGAAATCGCCTCGGCCATAGCATCTCTCCGCTCTTTATACTCATCTCTGAGTGAATGAAGATGTTCGTCAAAAGAAGGCTGTGATACCACAAAAAAGACAATTCTCTGCAAAAGCGCCGAAGATCCCAGTTCAAGAGTCAGACGTAGCTGAACAGCTTTTTCCATAACCTCAGGAGGTAAAACCATCCATCCGCAACGAAGTCCTGGCGCTACAATTTTAGAGAAGCTGCCAAGATAAATTACAGGATCATCTTCTTCTGCAATACTAAGATAAGTGGCCTCAGGCTGGCTATCAAACCACAACTGTCTATATGGATCATCCTCAACAAGAGTCACCCCATACTTTTTCAAAAGAGCCAGAATTTCTCTTTTTCGTTTTAAAGAAGTGCTTGCCCCTGATGGATTCTGAAATGTAGGGATCGTATAAAAAAAGGCTACTTTTTCTTTTTTTAAAACTTTCTCAAGTCGCATAGGGTCAGGTCCCTCTTCATCTATGGGAACGGTAAGAAAACGAGCCCCCTCTTTTTCAAAGGTCAGCATTGCTTCTGGATAGGAGGGGTTTTCAACAATAACGACATCCCCATCTTTCAGAAAAAGCTGCGAAAGAATATTCAATCCCTGCTGAGAACCAGTAGTCAAAAGAATGCGATCTTCGCCTGGAGCTTCTAAAACAAGTTTTTCATCAGCCATCCAATCAGAAACCCATTTACGCAGCAAAGGATCGCCTGCTGTATGGGGATAAGCCAAAACAGACATATCGTTCAGTGCCTCATTGAACCCTTGTTTAATAACTTCAACCGGATAGAGGTCTTCGGAAGGTTGACCTGCAGCGAAAGAGATAGTTCCTGGACGAGAAGCATAAACCATCATTTCCTGAATCCCCGATGGTTGTAGCTTTTGAGCGCGGGCGTTAAAGAGAGATTCCCAATGCATAATAACAATCACCTCAACATAAAAATTCACTTGACAGAGATGATAAATCTGATACCATCTCTCCATAAACTTTAAAACATATTTTTATCAATCTGTAAACCTTTGTTTAAGGTGGAGGTGTAGGAAATTGAAAAAAATTATCGTTTCAGTACTATTTCTTTATTTGTTCGTTCTCTCACCCATTTCTGCGCATGCTAAGGTTCTAGATAAAGATACCATAGTTATAGGAACAGAGAGCACATATCCCCCCTATGAATTTCGGGATGAAAAGAACAATCTTCAGGGATTTGACATTGAACTTATGGAAAGTATTGCAAATAAACTCGGGAAAAAGATTGAGTGGGTAGATATGCCCTTCGATAGTCTTATCCCAGCGCTACTAGCCCATAAGATCGATATTGTCGCCGCAGGAATGAGCGCAACCCCCGAACGAGCCAAACGAGTAGCTTTTTCTACCCCCTATGAAATATCTATGAGCGCTTTTTTAGCAAAAACTGAGAACACTTCGCTCAAAACACTAAACGACATGAAGGGGAAAATTATAGCTGTTCAGCTTGGAACTGTTCAAGAAACTTTTTCTCGCACAATAGAAGGAGCAAACGTAAAGACCTTCCAAAAATTTGATGATTGTGTGAGAGAAGTTACGCTGGGAAGGGCTGATGCTACATTGATGGATGTTCCAGTAGCTAAAAAATTCCTCGATCAAAAAGATTTTGACGGTAAAATTTCTATCGCATTTGAACAAGAAATTACTGGAGCTGGCAAAGCGCTAGCTATTCATCTTGAAGAAAAAGACTTTTTAGATGCTGTAAATGGAGCCCTTAACGAAATGCAAAACTCTGATGAGCTGGAAAATCTCAGAAACAAATGGTTTAAACAATAAACTAAATAGAAACACACGAAGAAAGAACACAGGGAGGCACACTTTATTTTATGTGCTTCCCTTTATTATTTATTATTTTCTTCTTACTGTCACACAATTTCCTGCAGGAACGCACAAAGCAGGACCCACTGGAATCTTTTTTTCGATCCATTCCAAAGCCTCTTTTTCATTGGTAAAAACTTCCCCTGGAAAAGGCAGGTCAGAACGATCCGAAACAAGTGCCGCTGGATGCCCCTTAAGGTCTGCCACTATTTTCGAAGCAATAAAAGCAGGAATGGAAAAATTTTGTTGCAATTTCTGCATAGCCCTCTCGGGCTCTTCTATAGCAAGGCGAAAATCTTCGCCGAAAGTTCCTGGTCCAGCGCCATCTTCAAGACCTGCAAAAAGGACTAGACCTCCTTTGGAATCCAGTGCATGAAGTACGGCTGAAATAGCTTTTGTCGATTGGTATAGATCAATATCGTATGGATAGCCACCACACGAAACCAGAACCAAAGACGCTTTTTCAGATATCCAAAGGGTCTGAAGCTGTTGCGCCAACTCTGTTCCTTTCAACCATGCCTGGAAAGGATCTCCTGCTACATAACAATATGGGTTCCCATTTTCATCAGGAATCACATTTAGCAAAAATCCTTTTCGTTCAGAAAAAACTATTTGTGCATACTCCTCCATATCTTCAGCTACGGGATTGCCCTTTAATGCTCCGCACTGAACAGAAGAAGCAATTGTCGCGCCCACAAGAGAAAGTGCATGGTTATGCTGAATGGCTTCTGCTCCTGATATACCGGGAAGCAGTGCCTTACGACCACCGCTGAAACCAGCAAGATCGTGATAGGCTATTCCGCCAATGGGAACAATCAAGTCAGCCCTGGCCACAGATTGGTGCAAAATCACAGGAGTTCCACGAGAAGTCACATCTCCAGTTCTGACTCCCTGAGTACTGTCATGGCAAAGAATTTTGTCACCACTCAATGGTATATCTTCAAGAAGCATTTGTATTTCGTTCTTTGTAGGTAATCTATGCTGCCCTCCGCCAATAATCCACGTCACCGGCATACGACCGCCTTCGCGTAGTTCTCTTCGAATAGCCTGAGCCATACGTGGAACATCTTGCCAAGAACGGGTTGCATCAGGAATAACAACAGTAATATCTGAAACTTCTCTAGCCATATTACGCAAAAGAGGACTCTCGCACGGAAGAGCCAAAGCTTTCTCTGGAGAATTAGGGATTGGACGGTTTCCCAGAATCTGAGTTTCCAATATTGGCCGTTCTAAAGAGATATCAAGAGTTCGACGGCCAAGAGCAAAACTGTGAAGAGATTTCATACTGTTTTAAGTCCACCTTTCCATTCATAAAACGTTTTAGGACGCCCAGGACGACCATCCAAAGAAGCAGATACACGCACTACCATTCCCCGATCGGCTAGAAAATCGAGATACCTATGGGCAGTCACATAAGCAAGTCCGGTCTGAGCTGCGACTTCATCACAATCCATAGCTTCCTTATTTCGCTTAACACAATATATAACTTCCCTCATAGTATCGACACTAATGCCTTTTTTACGTATATCCCAATTCAGCTGCTCCCTATAGCTAACCAACTTTTCATGTAATCGCAAACGAGCTCTGAAATCTGAGAGCCGTAACGGTTTTATAATAAAATCATCAGCTCCTACCAATAAGGCCCTTGAAGCCGTATCTTCTTCTTCTGTTTCTGATAAAGCAATGAGAACCACTTTTTCCGAAAGATCCCTCGCTTTTTGTATAAGCTGATACCCACTAACAATGGGCATTTTAATATTCAAGAGAAGGATATCTATTTCATCATCACGTATCCAAGCAAGAGCTTCTTCGGGATCAACTGTAGCGTAAAAACGCCACTCTTCTGCTTCCGCCATTTTTTCAAGCTGGTAGAGAACTTTCCGATCGTTGTCTATAGCTCCCAAATATAGAGTCACTTTTCTTCTCCCCCATTTTTCTTGTCACAAAAGAGCATCCATCTTCGATGAGAAAACAAAACCCATCCGCCCAAGAAAACGCCAAGTAAAGAAAAAAACCAACTTTTTTGAGATGCCATCTCTTTCGAAGGAGAGGAATTATACGGGATACCATATTTTAGGCTCAAATCATGAAGATTGAGAAAATGGAAGACAGGGTACCCTGCAGAGAGAGCCCGACCTATAATGCCATCTCCTGCGTTTTCTCTTCCAGAAGGAAGATGTAAACCTCCTGAGAGAGTCAAGATTTCATCATCATTACCCATATTTGCATGAGAACCACCTATGCTCATCACAAGTTTGGGAACAAAGTTTTCTACAATATTCATCTTCTTTTCTATCATTTTTTCGAGATTCTCTTCACGTAGAAGGGGCACACCTTCCCTTTCCGCCGCTTGAATCATTATCTCTACCCCTTCAGGAGCAATTCCTCCTCCATTTTCGTCATCACCGCCAAGGGTATAGTAATTAGCTTTCGTATGTAATAATCCGTTTTTTCTAAGTTCTTCTGCCATTATGGGCCAAGGAATTTCAGGCACATTGGCACCCCATGTTGACGATCCCAACGAGACGATAAGAAGCACGTTTAGTTTTCGATATTCCGCAGCTTTCAATGCATTAAGCAATAATCCCGGGAAAGAGGATGAAGAAAGTATTGCCACTGGATCTCCTTCTTTCAACCCCATACTATCAAATTTTCTAAGAATGGCCACAGACCAGCCAGGATGACACGCTGTTCGCTTAGATTCAAGACTTCCTAGAGTCGTCGAAAGAGGACTCCACTCCACACCTATAAGTCCAAGTTTCCACGGATCTGCTCCCCCTGCTCCTATCTGTTGATCTTCTCGCAACTGCCAGATATAAAGTTCTGCTTGACGGACATCGTTCCATAATCGCATTTCTTCAGAGGAAAATCCCCAGCGTCTCGGCAAAAACCATAAGAGCACAAGAACAAAAGCCAAAAATAAAAGACGCATACGACTTTTCAAAACAAAGGCTCGTTGTTTCTTCAGATAATCGTTTAAAGACGGGATATGTTCTTCGTTCATAACTTATATCGACCTCTCTAAAAGATGCCCTAAACCAACCAATACATCAAAAGACATCGCCGTAAGCAAAGTCACGATAACCGCTCCAATAAGGGTCTCCCCTATCCCTTGGCGTTGCATATCGGCTGCTAAAAGGCCAGGAACCACCCAGCCAAGCCAAAGAGATGTAGAGGGGAAGAAAAGATCGAGAAGTACTTTACATCCCAAAGCCATGAGCATTGCCAGTGCAATGCGCTGTCGACCATATATACCCGTAAAACGGACAATTATCTCAAGAAGTAAAGCAAGAAAAAGTGCCGTTCCTATAGCTATTCCTACAGAAAGAGGATTTCCTAACTGAAGGGCGATAAAACCTGGGGTAATAATTCCACCACAAGAACGTCCCGTTCGACGATAAAAAAGCATTCCTAAAGCAATTCCTATCCCTATTGTCGCAAACTGAAGATTATGCATGTTTACACCTTTTATATGTATATTCAAGAAGATATTCGAGTGGTAGACCTGCCACATTTCCGCATCCTAATACTCGTTTTTTCTGCCTCATAAAACTCGCGAATTCTTGTGTAGATACC
>Ga0265294_10000198_pt1 | contig 76420 bp, 63 predicted proteins | sample MunlanPumphouse3_FD_192504 | JGI IMG/M metagenome (GOLD analysis project Ga0265294, IMG submission 192504) | Groundwater microbial communities from a municipal landfill in Southern Ontario, Canada - Pumphouse #3 | ecosystem: Environmental > Aquatic > Deep subsurface > Groundwater | place...
CACCATCGCCGCACTCAGTGCCGCTGAGTATATCCGTACAAAATCCTAGCAGACAGATGAAGAAGAGGGTGAATACCGGTTCGGTAATTCACCCTCTTTCAAACAATTGAAAAAATAAGATCTAATTATTGATAATCTCTACCTTTATATCATCCAGGAAGATACGGTTTTTCCCCTGACCAATACCTCTCAGATCGAATGCTCCTCCCAGAAATCTGATTTGGGTTTGTGATGTAGCTCCCGTGATGGTGAAGGAATATGCCCTTTCCGGATCCCATATATCATTCACCACACCTGCTTCATCTTCAGCTCTTGAGTTAGGGATGTTGTCAATAATCAATTCAGAGATACTTGCTTCACCTGCACCCAGTACAGAAATATTGAGCACCTTATCGTCAATATTCCCTCCTGCCGAGATGTAAGCGGCAGCTTTGAAGGTGACCTTTACGTTGGAGGTGCTCTCCAAGTCTAGCTTTGGCGAGATAAGGTCACCTCCGTAATTTGTCTTACCCAGCTTGACAAACCCCGGTCGGGCATAAACCAATTGCTGGTTGCTGGAGAACTCACTTGGGGTACTTTCCCATCCTTTGTTTTTTTCCTCATCGGTCCAGGAATCGAACCTTTTTTCACCACTGTACTCATAGGGAATGACATTTCCGTAGTTCAACCAGCTGAAATCTTCCTCTAGTATCACTGACCCCGATGATTGTGTCAGCACCAGATCTTCTGACAACTCAGGGATGGAGGGAGAGGTAACAGTCAGCGTCACAGAGCGCTTTCGGTCGAAGTTCCTACCAGCGGTAAGCTTGAGCTGAGTGGCTGTTTTCTCTAGCTCCGTGAGCCAGCTCTCATTACTAATAGTATATTCCCAATCCACATTGGTATTGAGTGATATCGTCACCTCACCACCCACAGCAGGAATACCAATTCCTTTTTCTGCATCGATGATCTCAATGAAAGGTACATTTTTTTCCTGATCGATCCTGTATAGCAGACTCTGTTCTTCACCGTCAACAACAAAAGAGAAGTTCACAGTACGGAGATCAAAAGTCATGTTTTCATTCACAATGATTTCAAAAATGCCATCGTCTTCTCCCTCATCTGGGAAAGCTCTTGCCCAATCTACCTCATGGTCTGGAACGATTTTCCATGGACGGTTGGAACGAACCACGTAACTCACTTTTGATGTTGTTCCTTTCACGCCTACAGACAAACCAGTAGGCTCTCCTTCTATGAAGAAATAGGGATCGCCTGTTTCGATATCAACCTCATTCTTACAGGAGGTAAAGAGTGCGGTGGAGATACATAAAGCCAAGAGAAGAAGAGCAGCTTTATTCCACATAAATAGTCTATTTGTGTTCATATTATTTTTTTATCATTTAGCATGTTTATTTTCCCTCCTGGATTGCCTGCTTGCTCCACCAAACAGGTGTCTTCATGTTGTTTGGACCGCCCATCTGTTCCAGAGCTTTAGTGGCGTTTTCTGTATTAGTAGTCATCGTCGTTGGCGGGAAGCCAAAACGGGTAGGTAAGATCTTGTCGTTGTAGACAGCGGTCCCATCCCCGATTGTCAGCACAGGGTAACCGGTACGACGGAACTCATGGTATGCCTCCATACCCACCCAAAAGAGGGCGAGGAATTTTTGATTACCGAGAAACTCCTCTTTGTTGACAGCCAAATCCCACGATCCAAGAGGTGAGGCAAGGTATTCATTCATCTGTGCATCTGAAATGGAGGTAGGTGTTTCAGAATATGCACCCTGCTCTGACCATTTTCCCAAAGAAGCTTTCACACCTGCTTCGTAAAACCCTTTTGCAGCAGTCTCCCCACCATTGATCAGACCTTTAAGTGCTGCTTCGGCAAAGATGAACTGTGTTTCGGCATAATCCATGTAGGTTGCCGGTGCATCCCTTCGACAGAAGACTTTGTAATTCAGCCAGGATGATCCCGGATCCGCTTGTGAACGTTGCTCTTCTGTACCACCCGAGATAGTCCCTTTCCAGATATTGTTAGGGTTGGATTGTACGACACTGTTTTTTTTGCCGATGATGGGCAATCTAGGATCCACGTATCCTTGTGCGCTTATGCTCTCTCCTTCAGGGTTCTCTACTGTCATTTTGATCAACTGTTCGGTCAACTTTCTTCCACTTGAAGTGAACTCGCTTTCAGTTGTTTTCCCAAATTCACTTATATAGGGGTCATTTCCGGAGAACTTAACAGTAGCGTTATCATCGTTCGATGTGAAGATCGGATACTGAGAAGGGTTGTTCAATATCTCTGACATCTTCACCCCTACATTCATTTCGGAACGTCCGCTTACACGGCAGAGGAATCGAAGGTACAATGAGTTATTGAATTTTCTCCAGGTAGCAGTGTTCCCGCCATACATCCCATCCAGAGCTGGATTTTTGAAAGGCGGGTTGCTGGCATAAATCTCGTTGGCCTCTTCCAGAATAGCGAACAGCGCTTCATATACCTCTTTTTGGGTATTGAATTTCGGGGTCAATGTTCCGTCTACCTCTCTACCGGTAAATGCTTCCTCGTAGGGTACGCTCCCGAACATATCGGTCATGTTTGAAAAGAAAAGGGCTTTGAATGTCAATGCAATCGCCTCCAGCGCCCGGTCATCTTGCTCCTGAGCTAGTTCGTGCATATGGGAAATGTTCTTTCCGTAGACAGAATAGTGATTCCAGAAACCATACCAGTCGCGATCTTCTTCCAGGAAATACATGTGCTCACGACGTGTGACACCACCGGTGTGGGCTGTGAACTGGATGATTTCATTGTTGTAATACCAGGTACGGTAGAGCCACTGGTTGGCAGAGTTATATAGGATCGGTTCAAACATGTTGGACGCCTGAATCATTCCCACGAGGGTTCTGTTCGGATTGGTGTTGATCTCCTCGAAGTTGTTGGTACATGCGTAACCAGTAAGGAGAAGAATCGCCGCTAATATGATAGTTCTAAACTTTTTCATCTGTATCAATTCTAAAATTAAAATGACAGTTTCAAATTCACACCAAAGGTTCTAGTCATAGGAAATGATCCTACTTCTATGCCGTTGAACACGTTGGTTCCAGTAAGCATACCACTCTCGGGGTCATACATTGGCCAATTGTCCCAGCTAAAGATATTGGTAGCAAACACTGCGATGTTGGCATCTTGCAAGAATCCAGTTCGTGCTGACAAATGCTTTGGGAGATCGTATCCCAGACGTATTTCTTTCAGTTTCAAGAATGAGGTGTCAAAGGTATGTGCTTCACCGTTGTAACGATCGAGCGTACGTGCCTGATAATAGGTGTATATGTTAGAGGTGACCGTATTGTTCTTCTGGTAAGAAATGCTTCCGTCACTATTGGTAATCTCGTTCACTCCTTCAGCAACCAGCCCATCGTATCTCCCGGGGAGCGAGTTTTTCAGTTTTCCTTGGTAGGAGAGGATCCCATGCGAAACAGAAAAGCGGTTACCACCCCACTGGTAGGCGAATGCCATGTTCAATGTTACTTGCTTGTACCGGAGTGAGGTATTAAATCCACCACGCCAGTCGGGATTCACTTTGCCCAGGTGATTATCGGATGAGGAGGTTAATGAAGGAAGCCCGTTGGAGGGGTCAATTAGTACCTGTCCCGCTACGTCAATCTTTTTCCCACTGTCATCAGTATAAAATGCACCTTCAGGCGCTTTTTGGAGTGCAAACCCGTAGAGTTGATGCATCTCTTTTCCAATATATGAATATACATGCAAGCGTCCGCCAATGGTTGTACCCATGTCCGTTTCGAGTGGCTTGGTGGGTTCCCATCCATCGTTCATACTCACCAGTGTATTGATGTTCTTTGACCAATTGAGATTGATATTCCAGGTGAAGTTGCGGGTTTTCACCGGGGTGGCATTCAGTGCTACCTCAATACCCTTATTGTTGATTTCACCGGCATTCACCTTCATACTAGAAGCCCCTACGATAGGGTCAATGTCAACCGAGACAATCTGGTTGGTGGCTGAAGAGTTGTATAAAGCAACGTCAAAGCCCAGCCTGTTCTGCAGAAATTTGGCTTCAAGTCCGAGCTCCCAACTCTCAATATTCTCAGGTTTGATTCTCGGGTTAGGTATGGTTGAGGGTAGGGTGTTGCCCCCGCTAATTGAGGAAGCGGAATATACTTGGTCGAGGGAATAGGGGCTGGTATCGTTACCCACATTTGCCCAGGAGAGGCGCATTTTTGCGAAGGTCACCGCCGGGAGGTTAGTTCTGAAGTCGAACACTTGGTCCAACAGGATACTACCGGCAACTGATGGATAGAAGTATGACCAGTTACCTCTGGCGAGGGTACTTGACCAGTCGTTGCGGCCAGTGATATCGAGGAAGTATTTATCATCCCAGCTGAGGGTGAAGAACCCATACAAACTGTTTATTACCTTGTCGCTGCGATAGTTGCTCGGCTCCGGGTTTATACCGGCAGGCACGTTGGAGGTATGGTAAACCCCTGGGATATCCAGCTCGTTGAGTTGCAGGCTGCTCCGTTTGTATTGGGTGATCATATTGTTTCCTCCGAAGGCACCGGTGAAACCGAACCTGTCATCTGTAAACTTGTTTTCATATCGCAACAAGAAATCACTATTTGCCTCATAATTAAGGAAGCTCACCTCTCTGTAAAAACCATTTTCCCATCCTTTTGTCAGTTTTGGCTTTCGTTGGGTGCGAAATTCGTAACCCATATCAATACCTGATTTAAGACTTAAGGTAAGGTTTTTAGCAAGGTCAATATCAAATCCAACATTTCCAAATATTCGATCCCTGTCAGCAGTGTTTAGCTCTTCGTAGAGAATGCGGTAGGGATTGTATGATCCTGTTCCAGCTACCACGAGGCTATTCCCGTTTTGAGAGATGTTTGAATTTCTGTTTATTTCGTTGTATCTGCCGTTAAAATACTCATCTTTCCAGTTATTCATCGAGTTGGAGTTGTATCCCCACATAAGGTTATACATGACGGTAGTCTCGTGGTAACCAGCCATTGGCATGTTGTCACTATCGGTACGATAGTAATTGATTTTCGAGTTGAACTTAATATATTTATTGATTGGAGACTCGAAAGAAAAAGAGAATGCCTGTCTGTCCAGACCAGTGTTTGGCAATATCCATTCGTTTTGCATATCGGTAACTGAGAAGCGGACGTTGGTTCCTTCTCCGTTGCTGCCGGAAATGGAAATTGTATTGTTGTAAGTTGATCCTTGGCGGAAGATCCCTTTATACCAATCATCCTGATACACAAATGGTGTTCTTGAAATAAGACCTGTATCCCAGTCTTTTCCAGCATACTGATACCGCAACTTATCCTCATCAAATTTTTCACCCCAGGCATAACGGGAGAGATTCCGCGGGGGATTGTTTAGAAGACCGGTTTCGGCTTCCGACAACGTCCAGAAATTGAATTCTCTTTTCCCCATGTCTGAGCCAGATCCATATTCTGTTTGGAAATCAGGCCAGTAACCTGCATTTTCGTAGGTGACAGAAGAGTTGACTGTCACGCCAATACCTTTGTCTTTGCGTCCCGATTTGGTTGTGATCACAATGGCCCCATTAGCAGCACGTGAACCATAGAGCGCAGTAGCAGCCGGCCCTTTGAGCACTGAGACCGATTCAATATCTTCCGGATTGATGTCGCTGGCCCCGTTTCCGAAATCGACCGGAAAGTCAGCTCCTGAGTTGGTATAACTGCTGCTAGAGGAGGTCGCAGTCGTCCCCGAACGAACCGGAACGCCATCCACGACGAATAGTGCTTCGTTACTCCCATAATTGAGAGAGAGATCACCGCGCAGTGTGACACGCATCGAACCGACCGGGCCAGAACTGGCCCCACTCATGGAGAGACCTGCCACTTTCCCAGACATGCCTGTTAACCAGTTACGGGATGATACTTGAGTGATATCCTCACTGTCTACCTTGGTTACTGCGTAGCCAAGTGATTTCTGCTCACGTGTTAAGCCGAGTGCCGTTACCACGACATCCTGCAACGCGATCGATTCTTCCTGCAATACGAAATTGACTATTGAGCGATTCGCGATAGCTGCCTCCTGGCTTTGAAAGCCCAGGAATTGTACTACCAATACAGGGTCACTGCCGAAGACATTGAGCCTGTACTCACCATCCACGTTAGTGATCGTTCCTGTAGAAGTCCCTTTGAGGATAATAGTTGCCCCCGGAATAGGGGTGGAACCATCCGGTTCAAAAACGATTCCCCTCACCTCTTTGTTTTGTGCTATTGTCGAACTGCTTGTCATAAGCATCAACAATGCGATAAGGAATAGATTTAAAATTGATTTCATACCCATTACACAGTTGTTTAAGTGAAAATTATCTAAAAAGAATTATTTCATGGAATAATTAAAAGCTTTGGGTCGCTCCATCGTTTCTGAAAAGCTGTTTCCAAAGCGGTCAGTTACCGTTATTTGAAGCGAAGAGGTGGCATTGGCTGCTTTCGCTTTAAACAGATGAGAAGTAGTGTTGGTGATGAAGGAGCTAGTTGGTTCGGCTCCAACATTGAGTCTCAATGCCGAGTAGGAGATTATGTGTAATGGATCGAAAGCATTGACTCGTTTCACGTCAAGTTTGTTCCCGTTCTCTTTCACTTCTACCTTCCACTCATCATCGTATCCGAATACATTGATCAACACCTCATTTTGAGTGCCGGGTGTAGCATACTCTCCAGCAAAGGGAGCTAGTGCTGTGTCATTGGAATTTGGAGCATGTGCAGCCGCATGGATGTGTACCGTATTTAGGTCATATGCCCTAAACTGATAGGTTCTGTCATAGCCGATGCTCTTGTAATACCATTCGATTTCTCTGCCGTTCATCTCCCATACACTATATCCGCCGGGGCTCCCATCTTTACAAATATGGTTTCCGGCATAACCGTTTCGACCGGTCCACCACCAGGTAGCGCATACGGCCCCGATATTATGTTCCATCAACGTGGAGGATGCCTCAATGGCATAGTTGATATGGGAGTGACCCGAGAGCAGGTGTACATTGGTAAACCCGGCAAGATCGGAAATCAGGAGGTTCCCATTCGACATAGCGATCTTTGACTGATAAATGCCATCTGTGTCCACTTGAGGACGTGCGTGCAACGGCGCATGCATTCCGATCACGATTGGAGTGCTCTTATCGGCAATCGTGGCCAGATATCGTTTCAACCATTCTCTTTGACGCTGAACAATGGTAGTGTTGTAATTCCTGTTACCAACAATGCCAGGAGCACCACCTGCATTGAGATACTCAATATTGTCGAGTACAATATAATGTATGTCTCCCAGACAGAAGGCGTAGTATGAGGGTCCGATGATATCCTTATAGGTTTGTTCCGCAGCCCAGTCTCCCTGATAATATGGATCGTTGTCATGATTCCCCATCAGGTTGAAGATAGGGCAGTTGATTTTGTACATTTGGGTGAGATATTCCGGTAAGGCGAACTTATTTTCATACCAGTATATATCCCAGCTCATGTCGCCGAGGGTCAGACCGTAGACCTTCATGCCTTTCGCTTGGTAATCCTTTATGGTATTATTGACATCGGTCAGAAAGCCACTGGTAAATTGTTCTATATCATTGTTTCGGTTTGCCAAATGCCAGTCTGCCATAGCCAGTACCACATGATTTGAATTATCCGTTTTAATCAAAGAGAAATCTTTTTGTTCCACCATGCTCCCTCCGGCAAGACGCTTATAAAACTGTGGCAGGTTCTTACTCTTGGTGACTTCGTAGTTGCCGGGCACAGAAATGAACACATAACCGCTTTTCTTGTCAGAAGGCAAGTAGTAGATTCCTTTCTGGTCGGTGATGGTGACCTCAAACCCATCAGAAACCACTACTCCGGGAATACCTACGCCATTACTATAGACCACACCCTTAATTGTCATTCCCTGTTTGTCGGGAATATAGTTATCGGCAATGATGTTTATCTGGATGGATCCAAGGGAGAGTGTTTGGTCACCCCTTGTAACCGAGAGCTTATATTTGCCGGAGGTGAGACTTGTAGGTAGCTTGAAGGTTGCCGACTGGCTGGTAACCGAGAGTACCTTCGTAGAAAACTTGCTGCTTTCATCATCAAAAACGACAAATTGTATCTGGTCTCCCACTTCAAAACCTTTTCCGGTAAGGGTTATTTGCCCATCTTTCTCTATGTCTATAGATGCCGGGATGGAGATCCCGGTGATACGGAATTCAGGTTTTTCTATCTTCGGGATATCCTCTTCGCCACAGCTGTGCATTGTTACCGTTGCCAAGGAGAGGATAAATACCAGGAGCAGGTACAAAGCACTTTTCTTTTGTTTGATATCTTTATTTGTGTAAATACTCATGTGTAAATGAATTAATATTGTTTGTCGATGACTTTATATCAATTGCGGTTAATAACCCAGCTCATCCAATATCTTCACCGGATCTTGTGAAGGCTCTATTGGCCTTTGATCCTTTTCTTTGTAAAAGTGGGTGGTGAGATCGGTCCTGTTGGTAATCATTCCATTCAGCAAGGGAGTAATACTTTCTTTTCCATCCTTGTTGAAGTAGGCATCCATTTGGTCGGTGGTGTTGAATGAGTAGATGTTGATCTTCAACCCCGCTTCCCTGATCTTATCGAGGAAAAGTCTGTTGCTCACCTCTCCGGCTTGCAGCGAGAGATTGGTGCCGATAAACTGAGCACCGCTCTCCAGTGCAAATGCGATGATCTCATCAATTTTTGTTACATAGTCTGGATCATCGGGAGCGGGACTTTTCACCAGGAAGCTGGTGGGTATCTCTGCTCTAAAATAGTCCCGGAAGAGAAGCATCCCTTCACGTGAGAAGGTTTGTACCAAAACCTTCCCTCTGGTGTTCCCGATATTTACTTTCCCATCCTGATACAGATCCCGACTGATGTTGGTCTGTCCGCTTGCTTCAAGGGGATTCCAGCCAAAGGCTGTCAGCGACTCGTAAATCTGTTTTTCCAGGTCGGGATAGCTTTGGGTGGCCTTGGTTTCAATGTAGATACCGGGTCTGTGTCCGTTTTCAGCGGGATCATCCTCATATTCAAATAGATATTCACCTGTGTCTGTGATGCTGAACAGGCGGCTTCCATCCCTATTTCTTTTGATTCGCTTCCCTTCGGCAATTCTGAACACATCCTCAAATATCAGCACCCCCTCTTTTTCGTAGGAGGCTCTTGCCTGTCCGGCATTTTTCTGGTTGAACGCAACGCCGGCACTCAGTTGCAGGATCTCACCCAGTGTGAAGGTCCCGATGGGATCATTCTCTCTGCCCGGGAAAATGTCGCCTACGTTGGTGGTACGCTTCAACGTCTTGTCGTGCATGACCACCAGGTGGCCATCTATCGTGCGGTGCACATCCAGTTCAAGGTAATCGGCTGCGCTGTTGCGTGCCCACCGGAATGCAGCTTCGGTGAGCTCAGGAGCCCAATAGATGGTGCCACGATGGGCAATCACTGTGTTGTCAGGAATCAGCTTTTGCACCTCCTGTTCAGAGGAGGAGCTACAGTTGGTGAAGCTGAAAAGGGTGGCAAGGGAAAGAAGGATAGCTCCCAGGGTTCTACTGAGATGAATCTGATTCATCTGTTTACACCGGGAGCCATCTGCTGGTATGGGATTGTTGCTTATTGAACGCATCTTTTTGATAATGTTAATGGGCCATCTTGGGATTGGGCCGGTTTTCTCTGATCTTCCATCGCGAAGTATGAAATTGCACCTTAGGGTCAGCCACATCGTCACAGTTGACGATCAGCGCACCCTCTTTTTCCCAGTAAGATTTCACCGTGTGTCCGCTCATGGGACCATCTTCTGCACCTCTTACGGTTACATCATCGGGGTTCACCACGATTTTCAGGCCAAACGACTCGTTGAGCATATCCATGTCACCGCGACTATTGCCCCCCACGATTAAGGGTCGTGCTTTGATGAATGTTTCAATGGTATGTGCCTTCCCATCATCCTGCGGGATGGGGGGGATGATCTCTCCGGTTGTCTTTCCCTCTTTAACCACACATTTTGCCCCAAGGATGTTGACGTTGGGGATACCCAGTTCTTCTGCCACGAACTTCTGATAGAGAAATTCAGGTGAAGCAGTCAGTATCCATACCTCAAATCCATATTCCTTCAGGTTTGCGATCAACGCCTTCATCTCCGGGTAGAACTTACCTTTGTAGGATGTGCGGTAGCAGTTGTACCCGATATTTTCAATCTCTTGTTGTGTCAGCCCCGCCAGGAAGTGCACCCTGTCTTCAACATATTGCTTACCCACGTTGTCTCCATTTTTTACCATACGGTCGAGGATGGCCAGCTTGGCCGCCGCCTCCTTGTCGTTACGCTTTCTTAGGACCTCATCGGCGTACTGATACAAAGCCTCGTCTGCCAGGTAGTGAGGAACCTGCCCGAAGGTGGTGCCATCACAGTCAAAAACCGCCACCTTTCGCTCTTGCATGATGAGGGTGGAGTTCAGGAAACCCTCCAGCCGCGCGTTGATGTCGTCCGACCATCCGTAGATGGGTCTGTATGTCTGGGCATAGAGTGACTGTGCTGCCAGAGAGATGATCAGTGAGAGAAGGAATAATAATCGTTTCATTTGTTTGTTTGTTTTGGTTTACTTAATCGGCCTGCAATCTCTTTTTCTCCGTATTCCAGGTGAACAGGGTGAACAGGATCGCAAGTATACAGGCAATCAGCATCATGATGAATGCCGCATCCCATCCCATGTGATCCACAATGAACCCAATGGCTATGTTTGCTCCGAGAGCACCTCCCAGGTATCCGAACAATCCCGTAAGGCCGGCGGCGGTTCCTGCCGCTTTCTTGGGCACCAGGTCAAGGGCCTGTACACCGATGAGCATCACCGGACCATAAATCAGAAAACCGATGGCAATCAGTGCGATGTTATCGATTAAAAGGTTTCCCGGAGGATTCTGCCAGTAGACATAGATAGCGACCATCACCAGCAGCATGTAGATGACAATCGCAGGGGCTCTTCTTCCCTTGAACAGCTTATCGGATATCCAGCCACAGAGGAGTGTCCCGGGAATACCGGCATACTCATAGGCAAAATATGCCCACCCCGACTCATTCACGGAGAAGTCTTTCGCCTCTTTCAGATAGGTAGGAGCCCAATCGAGCACGCCGTAACGCACCAGATAAACCATGATATTCGCCAGAGCAATAAACCAGAGAAATTTATTGTTGAATACATATTTGAAGAATATCTCCCTGGTGGTAAACTCCTTCTCGTAACTCTCGCTGTAATCCTTCGGATAATCGTGCTTGTACTTTTCGATGTTGGGCAGTCCACAGGACTGTGGGGTATCGCGTATGAGCAGATAGGCGATGAATGAGACGATGATTGCAATCATTGCCGGGAAATACAATTTGCTCTGCCAATCACCGAAGATGGCAACGCCCAGGATGGCAAGCGGTCCAATCAGGCCGCCGCCAATGTTGTGTGCGACATTCCAGATCGACATCTTCGTGCCCCGTTCTTTTGTGGAAAACCAATGGACCATGACCCTGCCGGAGGGAGGCCAGCCCATTCCCTGGAACCATCCGTTTACAAACATGAGAATGAACATGATGGCAACCGAGGAGGTGAGCAGCGGGATGGTGCCCAGGCTCAGGATGGTTACCCCTGACAGCAGAAGCCCCAGGCTCATGAAGATCCGTGCATTGCTTCTATCTGATACCCCGCCCATCAGGAACTTACTCAGACCATAGGAGATGGAGACAGCTGATGCGATGATACCCAGCGCACCTCTTGAGTAGCCCTGTTCAATGAGATCGGGCATGACCAGTGAGAAGTTTTTCCTGACCAGGTAGTAACCGGCATATCCGATGAAAATACCCATGAACACCTGGAATCGCAACCTCTTATAGGTGGGATCAATCTTTTCTTCTGGCAACAACTCCTTGTGCTTTGGTGGTTTTAAGATACCAATCATATACTTGTTCTTTTTTTGAGTGCTATATGTTGTTTATTTGATGCGTGAATCATCGTTTCTTCAATTCAGGAGAGGTAATAATTTTTTGCCATTGCACGATACTCACTGACCTGCTCCTCTTCCCATGCTTTGTCCTTCTTCAGCTCTCTGGCCAGGATAGATGCAACTGCAGGAGCCATCTCCACAGATCTTCTGGCATCCATGTACAATGCTCTCACCCGTCGAGCCAAGACATCATCGATCGTGCAGGCCATCTCATTTTGTACCGCCCATACTACTTCCGCTACTGTATAGTCCATTTTTGGGTGCAGCTTCTCTGCATATTCCGGATTGCTCTTTTGCAGTTTTATGATTGCATCCTGATCATTGCCATAGATATAGAGATGGTTGTTTCGGTCGGGGTTGTTTTTGTAGCCATGGATCTTTAGATTCCGTGTCTTGCATGGTCTCTGCTTCATCCCTTTGGTTTTTAATGCCAGGTTAATGGTTTCCTCAGCCATGATGCGGTATGTGGTCCATTTGCCACCGGTGATGGTGACCAGACCGGAGTCGGAGACCAGCAGCTTGTGACTGCGGGATATCTCTTTCGTTTTGGCCTCTTCCGCATGCTTGCGGGGTGCTGCCAGAGGTCTTAATCCGGCAAACACGCAAAGGACATCCTTGCGTTGTGGTTTTTTCGTCAGATATCTTCCGGCAGTTTCCAGAATGAAATCCACCTCTTCTTCCAAAGCTTTTGGTTCCAGCACAAACTCTTTTACGGGGGTATCGGTGGTGCCCAGGATGACGCGATTGTGCCAGGGTACACCAAACATCACCCTGCCATCGCTGGTCTTGGGTACCATAATCGCATCGTCACTCTCTAAAAAAGATTTGTCAACCACCACGTGTACGCCTTGGCTGGGACGAACCAATGGTTTCTCCTCCGGGTTGTCCATTTTTATGATTTTGTCTACAAAGATGCCGGTGGCGTTGATGATGCATTTGCCTTTTAACTCGAAGGTGCCCCCGTCGATCTTGTCTTCAACAAGAACCCCCGTGATTTTGTTTTGCTTGTCTCTGATGAGTCCGGTCACACCTGCATAGTTGACCACAACCCCTCCTTGTTCTATAGCTGTCTGCATCAGGTTGATCGCCAGGCGTGAGTCGTCGAACTGACCGTCATGATATACCACGCCGCCCTTCAGGTTTTTCTGCTCTATTTGTGGTATGTGCTTGATCACCTCTTTCTTGCTCATCGGGAGGGAGTGTCCCAGACTCATCTTGCCGGCAAGGATATCATAAAATGTCAACCCCAGTGTGTAGAAGGGTTTCTCCCACCATTGGTAGTTGCCAATAATGAAACGCTGGTTTTTCACCAGATGAGGCGCATTTCTGCTCAGATGACCCCTTTCATGAAGCGCCTCCCTGACCAAAGCCACATCCCCCTTTTGCAGGTAACGAACTCCCCCATGCACCAGTTTGGTGCTGCGACTGGATGTTGCCTTGGCAAAATCAGCCTGCTCAAGCAGCACTGTTTTGTACCCGCGGCTGGCTGCATCGACCGCAATACCCAGGCCGGTGGCACCTCCCCCAATTACAATGAAATCCCAGTCTACAGCTGAGTTTGAGTTCTTTAAAAGTTCTATGAATTGTTTACGTTCCATAAAATATGATATTGATACGTCAAAAATATAAGAAATATTTGATTAAAAAAAATATAAACGAAAGAAATAAAAAGAAAAAGAATCAAAAAAGAGATATTCACAAGTTAAGTGATCCTGTTTAGTTTGAATACGTTGATATGTTTCGAATATGCTGTCCAATCATAATGAGTATGTCGTTCCGCTCTTTTTGATAAAACTTCCCGGGTAGGCATGTTTAGCCGCCTACTCGGATGAAATTGAATAATTTTAAGGGTAAATAGATGAACTAAAGTTAACTGTTCCATTCTTCATATTATTTACCCGTTCTTTTTGCACGGAGATTTGAATGATCAATACTTGCATAGAAAGATCATTTCACCCTACAGATACTTGAGAAAGTAAACTCAGGAACTTTTTAGTTGAATGATCGCAACAAAATTAGAACCTTATTTTGAAATAAACAAATAAAAACGAAATAAAACGAAATAAAACGAAGCTTATTTATTGCTTTATGATCATCAATAATAAGGACAGTTTGTTGCTGAAAAAGCGATTGCGCTAATTCATGCTCGTGATAAGTAGCCGATCATAAATAAACAGTCTATTCATTTATACTCTTTTGCAATCGTTATACTTTTTCGTACATTTGTCCTTTAATGCTATGAAGGCAGTTTTTTTGGAGGTAAATGACCGGACTATTATTGATTCCGGTAAGTTAACATACTCTATTTTTTAGTGACGTAATTTGATAACATAATGAAAGATTCTCCTCAAAAAAGAAACAGTGGACAAAGGTACAGGGTCATATTGGATCAACTTGAAAAAAAAGGATATGTTACTGTGCAGGATTTCAGCGAGGTTCTTGGTGTCTCGGAAGTAACCATTCGCAAAGACCTGAAAGAGCTTGAAGGTAAGAAGATGCTTTTGCGAAGCCATGGAGGGGCAAGCCCCCTGAGTTCTCTGATCAATGACCGACATATTGATGAGAAGGAGAAGATCATGGTAGATGAGAAAATACGCATTGCCAATGCAGCAGTGCAATTACTCAAGAAGGATGACCGGATTATTATTGCATCCGGTACGACCCTGCTCTATTTCGCACGTAAGATATCCATGACTGAGCCCTTGACGGTGATCACTCCATCGGTGAAGGTCTCGTTGACGCTTTGCTATAACCCAAACGTGGAGATTATCCAGTTAGGAGGCGTGATGCGTAAAAGCTCAGCTTCTGTTATCGGGCCGTACACAGAGCAGTTTCTGGGTGGATTGATGTGCAACAAATTGTTTATTGGTGTGGATGGGATAGGTATTGATTTCGGGTTGACCACCAGCAGTATAGGAGAGGCGCATCTCAACCATTACATGCTGGATGCGGCCAAAGAGGTGATTGTGTTGTCTGATTCATCCAAATTTGGGAAACAGGGATTTGGCAAGATTTGCGATATTGAAAGGGTGGATCATATCATTACGGATAAGGGAGCTCCTCAGAACCTTGTGCAGATCATACGGGAGAAAGGAATCAAAGTAACGCTGGTCTAGATCTCATGAGGTAAAAAAAAGAGGCCACCTCGAACGAGAAGGCCCCTTTTGTGATGGTTAACGTGATATCAGCATTAAGGTAAAAAAGATTGTTTTAGGTTATCGATACAAAGATAGGTCTCTCATTTGAATGGGCAAAATAAAAAAACATATTATAAAACATAGTTTTACAATATGTTTTCATCTTTATTCCTCTCATTGATCGGTATCCATCTGATATGTTGCCCGTTATTAAAAACAACAAAAAGAGGGTAAAATGTGACTCTACCCTCTTTTTCATTTTTTTCTGTGAGAAAATTATTTTCTGATGCCCAATTTCTTGATAATTGCGCGATACCTTTCGATATCAGTCTCAATCAGGTAATCGAGTAAACGACGACGTTTACCAACTAAAATTCTCAATGACCGTTCCGTGTTATAATCTTTTTTGTTTGACTTCAGATGTTGAGTCAAATGCGAAATACGGTATGAAAACAATGCTATCTGCGCTTCTGGTGAGCCAGTATCAGTGTTAGACTTTCCGTGATTTGCAAAGATTTCCTTCTTTTTGGCAGAATCTAAATACATACTTGTTTTGTAATGAATTACTTTAAATATTATTCGGGTTGCAAAGATACGCCTAATATTTTTAACAACAAACTCTTTTCTCTTTTTATTCGTTTCTCCGCTTTAATTTGCCACTCAGCCGTTTGATCGCCTCGCTGATCTCCTGATCCGGTTCGATCACATTGTACGCTCCCCAGAAATTGGGGTCAAGGAAATGTTCCACTTTCTCAGCAATGACATCGGTGGAACGAATCCGTTCCCTGCGTGGAAATTTTATCACGTTGTCGTTGTATCTGTCTGTGATGGCCATTTCAGATCGAATGGTATAGGCGGTGGAAAAGAGACCAAAGAATCGGTTGGTCCACCGGACCCGAAATGACACCTTGGTTCCGCTGTAGTTGAAGTGCCATTTCCCCTCATTCTCCGTATAGTTTACCATGTAACTGGCCTCGGTTACTTCCACCCGCATCTTGGAGGGTTTTCGCCTGATAAAGATGCTGGCTGCATCCTTTCGGTTCTCCACGTTCATGTTGAACTCCATTCGGGCAAAAGCCAGGGTGGCTGCATCCAGGTAGATCGTACCCCGGAAGAGAATCTCCTCTATTCCTGCAGTAGGTGAAAAGTCGATGATGTAGTGCGGCTTATTGTTGATGTTGATCAGACCCTCAATATGAAAGTTGTATTCAGCGCCATCGCTACCGAAGACGATCTCCGGGTTCTTGGCTATGTCGACCATCAGCGCATCACTGATCCCTCCCTGGAACTTGAGTAGAACCGTATCCCGCGGTGTGATATCGGTCGCTTTACGGCCGATGTAGATGCGCGCCTGATCATTGTTATAAGAGCGGTATGAAGCTTTGTATATATCCAGTACTGTCTCCACCAATGAGATGTAGTTGTTGCCCTTTTCAACCGATTCCCGGTAGAAGGCAATCATCATATTTGGATCTGTGGCGTAATTCTGCGGGATACGTTCCAACGCTTCACGCACCAGGTTTCTTCCGTCGCCCGATACCACCAGCACTTCATTCAGTTGGATGGGTGAGGGGGTCAACAGGATGTGGTTATTGGGGCTGTCAATGAGGGTGATCACCGGGATCGCCCTGTTCTGGTAGCCAAGATAGCGGATCACCAGTTGTAAGTTGCGGGTGGAAGAGGGGACACGGATGGAAAAGTAACCATCCTGATTGGTGACGCTTGAGATGCTCATCTCTTCGACCATGATGCTGGCATTGGCCAACGGATCGTTGGTGTCGCTGCCAATGACTCTTCCCTTCAGAATGAAGGTGCTGTCGCTTTGTTGCGAGATCTTTGTCGCCCATACGTCGGGGATAGAAAGAAAGAAAACAAGAAGCAGGAATACCGGTATTTTCATCTTATTGTTGTTTTTGTGATGGATATTCAGATGAAGGGCTGCTTTATGGATTGGGATGATTGCAGGCGATCACTGTCAACGATTATTCCAACCAATGCAAAGTAAGCAAATTGTAACAATATGAACAATACAGAGTGGGTATTTTAACTTTGTTTGGCATCCCGTACATCCTTTCGCTGGTTTGGCCGGTGATCTCGGAATAATGAGGATTCTGTGTCAAAAGCCACAATTATTGTGTAATTTTGTAGAAATATAAACGAAACAGACAAACGATGGTACACAGGTACGATTTCCTGGTGATCGGTTCCGGGATAGCCGGGATGAGTTATGCTCTGAAAGTGGCCAAAGAGGGAACGGTGGCAATTGTGGCCAAAAACCCCCTGGAAGATGCCAATACCTATTATGCGCAGGGGGGCATCGCCTCGGTGACCAATCCGTGGGATAACTTTGAGAAGCATATTGCTGATACACTTGATGCCGGGGGAGGGCTTTGTGACCGTCGGGTGGTGGAGAAGGTGGTGCGGGAAGCACCCGCGCAGATAAGGGAGCTGATCAGCTGGGGAGTACACTTCGATCGTGATGAGACGGGTAACTTCGACTTGCACCGCGAGGGGGGCCATTCCGAAAACCGTATCCTGCACCACAAGGACAGCACCGGGGCCGAGATACAGGTGAGTCTGATCGATGCCATTCGCCGTCATCCCCACATTGACGTTTATGACCACCATTTTGCCATCGAGATCCTCACACAGCACCATCTGGGGCAGGTGGTCACCCGCCATACCCCGGGCATTGAGTGTTATGGAGCCTATATCCTCGATCAGCAGTCCAATGAGATTGATACCTTCCTCTCACGTGTCACCATGATGGCTACCGGTGGCATCGGTTCAGTGTATCAGACCACCACCAACCCGCTGGTGGCGACCGGTGATGGCATTGCCATGGTGGCCCGTGCAAAGGGTGAGATCAGGGGAATGGAGTTCGTCCAGTTTCATCCTACCGCCCTTTATCATCCCGGGGCCCGTCCCTCCTTCCTGATCACAGAGGCGATGCGGGGTTATGGAGGTGTATTGAAAACTGTCGACGGGAGAGAGTTCATGCAGAAGTATGACCGTCGTGGTTCGCTGGCACCGCGTGACATCGTGGCCCGTGCCATCGACAGTGAGATGAAGGAGAGGGGTGAAGAGCATGTATATCTCGATGTGACCCACATGGATGCAGTAGAGACCAGAAGGCACTTCCCCGGAATCTATGAGAAATGCCTCTCCTATGGGATTGATATCACCCGTGACATGATCCCGGTAGCGCCTGCCGCCCATTATCTTTGCGGAGGTATCCGGGTTGACCTGGATGGTTGCACCAGCATCGGACGACTCTATGCCAACGGTGAGTGTGCCTGTACCGGTCTACACGGAGCCAACCGGCTCGCTTCCAATTCGCTGATAGAGGCGGTGGTGTTTGCCGATGCGGCTGCCAGACACTCGCTCCCGTTGTTCAGGCAGTATCCATACAGAGAGGATATCCCTGCCTGGAATGCGGAGGGTACAAGCTCTCCCGAGGAGATGGTGCTGATCACCCAGAGTTATCGTGAGGTGGGGCAGTTGATGGCTTCCTACGTGGGTATTGTTCGTTCCGACCTGCGGCTTCGTCGTGCCATGGACCGGTTAAACATTTTGTTTCGCGAGACAGAAGATTTTTTCCATCGCTCAGTAGTGTCGCGCGAGATATGTGAGTTGCGAAACATCATCAAGGTGGGGTACATGGTGATCAAGCAAGCGATGGCGCGCAAGGAGAGCAGGGGATTGCATTACACCATTGATTTCCCTGATCCCGATCCCGATTCAGTGTTGTAAATGTTAGTAGGTTAGTAAGTTAGTAAGTTAGTGGGTTGGTAGGTTGGTAGGTTAGTGGGTTAGTAAGTTCGAGGTTCAAGGTGCTTGTCACATACTGCTAAAACAGATTATTTTGCGAAAAACAATTAACATAAACGGAAAACTGATCGATTTATCCATCCCGAAGGTGATGGGTATCCTGAATGTGACGCCTGACTCCTTCTATGCTGGCAGCAGACAGGTAACAGAAGAGATGATCTTGCAGCGATGCCGGCAGATCGTGGCGGAGGGGGGAGCAATCATCGATATCGGTGCACAGTCCACAGCGCCAGCCGCCACAATGCTCACTGCCCGTGAGGAGAGAGCCAGACTGATTCCTGCACTGAAGCTGATCCGTCGCGAGCTTCCTGATGCGATCCTCTCGGTCGATACTTTTTATGCCGATGTGGCAAAGCAGGTCGTTGAGGAGCATGGCGTGCAGATCATCAACGATATATCGGGAGGGCAGATCGACAAACGTATGTTTGCTGTGATGGCAGAGATCAACGTCCCCTATGTCCTGATGCATATGCGGGGAACGCCGCAGACCATGCAGCAGCACACCCACTACGATCACTTCATCCAGGATCTGCTCTACTATTTTTCAGAGAAGAAGTCAGAACTCAATAGCCTGGGCGTGAATGATGTGATCATAGATCCCGGATTCGGCTTCAGTAAGACCCTGATGCAAAACTACGAAATGATGGCTTTTCTGAAATATTTTCATATCTTTGATGAGCCCATTCTGGTAGGGGTCTCGAGAAAATCGATGATCTACAAGTTGTTGGATATCTCCCCCGGGGAGAGCCTCAACGGCACCACTGTTCTCAATACCGTGGCACTGCTCTCGGGAGCCTCACTCCTTCGCGTGCACGATGTGAGAGAAGCGGTGGAATGTATTCAGATAATGGCCCGGATAAAAGAATTTGATCATCAATCGGCTCAATAGTTCCCTATGTTTGCACATTTCGGCATAAAAGATTTTATCGATGTCCTGCTGGTGGCTCTCCTCCTCTATTATCTTTTCCGGCTGGTGAAGATCTCAGGGTTGAGGCCTCTTTTCATCGGTATTCTTGTCTTTATGTTGATCTGGATACTGGTGTCGCGCATATTCAATATGGTATTGCTGGGTTCGATCCTCGACCAGTTTGTCAGCGTTGGACTTTTCCTGCTGGTCATTCTCTTCCAGGATGAGATCAGGCGATTCCTGATGTCGCTCGGATCAAAGAGAGGGTGGAACTTCATCTCCAGGATTTTCTTCCCCAATGACCGGCAGAAGAAGGACAATTCACACCTCACTGCCATCGTGCTGGCATGCATGAATATGTCGAAAACCAGTACGGGAGCCCTTATCGCCATCCAGGGTGACATCCATCTGGGTCTGTATGAGCAGACCGGTGAGATTGTCAACGCAGAAGTCTCTTCCCGTCTTATTGAAAACATCTTTTTCAAGAACAGCCCCCTGCACGATGGTGCAATGATCGTGGTGGGAAACAGGATCAAAGCTGCGGGATGCATCTTACCCATCTCACAGAACCCGAATATCCCTACTCACCTGGGACTGAGGCATCGTGCCGGACTGGGCATCTCACAGGAAACCGATGCCCGTGTGATCATTGTCTCGGAAGAGAGGGGTAAGATATCCTTTGCCTCCAAGGGACGCCTCAAGATGAACATCTCACCTGAAGATCTGCAGCGGCTATTGTTGTCAGAGCAGTGAGCGGAGAAGGGTATTTCCCTGTAAACATACTCTCACGCGCTCTGTAGCGATGAGATCGATAAAACTGTCACATTGAATGATCCTACAAACACTCTCCATCATCAACTACAAGAACCTTCAGCAGGCTGAATTACAGTTCTCACCCAAGATCAACTGTTTTATCGGGAACAACGGGATGGGTAAGACCAACCTGCTGGATGCGGTCTATTACCTCTCGTTCTGCAAGAGCTATACCAATCCTATCGACACACAGATCATCTTTCACGATGCCGATGTCTGTATGTTGCAAGGTCGCTACCACACGGAGAGAGGAGAGGAGGAGGAGATATACAGTGCGATCCGCCGCAGGCAGAAGAAGCAGTTCCGTCGTAACAAGAAGGAGTATGAACGACTTTCCGACCATATCGGGCTGATCCCATTGGTGATGATCTCACCGGCAGACAACGAGTTGATCACAGGTGTCAGCGAGGAGCGCCGCAAGTTTATGGATATGGCCATCTCCCAGTTTAACCATGAGTACCTAAGATCTCTTGTGCGGTACAACAAGGCACTTCAGCAACGCAATGTGTTGCTGAAGAGTGATGAGGAGGCCATTGACCCTGATCTGTTGGAGCTGTGGGAGGAGCAGTTGGTGACAGAGGGTAACTTTATTCATCGGGAAAGAAAAGTATTCATAGAAACCTTTACCCCGATCTTTAACCGCTTCTACGCAAGCATCAGCCGCTCTAATGAAGAGGTTTCATTCACCTATAACTCTCAGCTCAACGATGAGGATTTTGGAGAAAGGTTGAGGCGTAACAGACAGCGCGACATCATTGTGGGGCACACCACGGTCGGCATCCACCGTGATGAGCTGGAGATGTTGCTGGATGGGTATCCCATCAAGAAAGTAGGATCGCAGGGACAGAACAAGACCTTTTTCGTCTCGCTGAAGCTGGCACAATTCCACTTTCTCTTACAGGCCGGAGAGTCGACTCCCATCCTGTTGCTCGATGACATCTTCGACCGGCTCGACGCCTCACGTGTGGAGGAGATCGTGAAGCTGGTCTCCGGTCCTGAGTTCGGTCAGATCTTCCTCTCCGACACCAACAGAGGGTCACTCGACAGGATTCTTCAGCGTACCGGCAACAATGCACATATCTATTCCGTTGCTGATGGGGTGATCACACGGATCAACGAGTAAAAGAGTATGGAGAAAAAAAATGCACAGCCTCTCTCGGAAGCCCTTTCCGATTTCTTCGACAACAACAGTCCGCTTAAAAAGAAGCTGGCCGAGCATCGTGCCGTGAGAGCCTGGTATGAATTGTTGGGGGAGGGAGTGGCGAAATATACCCGCAACGCTTATTTCAAACAGGGTGTGCTTTACGTGCAACTCTCCTCATCCGTGTTGCGTGCGGAGCTGCAGATGAGTAAGCCGGGATTGGTTGGGAAGATTAACGATTATGCCGGGATGGATATCGTCCGTGACATCGTGTTGCGGTAGGTAAAAATACCGGGAGAGGGTTAGAAAAATGCGGATACACCCAGATAGAAACCGGCTGGATGAGGTGAGTTGAGATGTTGTATCAGGTCGTAATTGAGGGTGATGTGTGATCTCCCGAGACGCAGACCGCCACCAACCACCAGTGAAGGAACCATCCCCTTTTTAATGTTTTCATTTCCTGTCGACTTGTCGGTGAGTGATGAGCGGATGTAGTTCAGCTCGGGTTGTGCAAAAAGTGCGATGAAACGGGCGGGGTAGAAGTACCCGAAGATGTTCGCCCCAAGCAGGTTATCTCTGCTCTCATAGCTGGTGAGGTCAGCCCGGGTATAATAATATTTGATTCCTGCTCCCGCCATCAGGTATGGGTTCAGCTGATATCCCACCTGGGGACCGACACCCAGTCGTGTGTAGTTTCTGCTGAGCGATAACCCCAGGTCGGCACCGAAACGTAGTTTCCTCCTGTCGAAACGTGTGAGATCGTTCTGGTCAGGCTGCTTCTCGTCAACCTGTATGCGTGCTGCTTCAGCAATGTTGTTCTGTTTAGTGGTTTGGTGAATGTTCCGTTCATCACCGGCTGCGACCCTTATGGTGTCATACCGGATCACCTGTGCTTCTGTGCCGAGGGCGATAAGAAAAAAGAGAAGAGGGATGAACTGTTTCATACTGAATGAGACAAGGTGAGATGCAGGAGGTTTAACGCAAAAAAGAAGTTGAATCATGATCCAACCTCTTTTTTCATATCTTCTGACAGAATGAGTGTCCGGGTGCCACCTATTCAGTTGTAGGCTCTGCAGGCACCTCTGTCGGGATGGGCAAGCCCGGTGTGACATCGGGGGCCGCTGATGGGCTCAGGGGTGCCGGCTGCTGTACTTCCACCTGCGATTGTGGAGTGTTGCTCTGCGAGGTTGTGAATTTGGCTGTCAGGATACTCAACACGATCATGATACCAGCCAGTGTCCAGGTGAATTTTTCCAGGAAGTCGGTCGTTTTGCGAACACCCATGATCTGGTTCGATGAAGAGAACCCGCTAGCAAGTCCTCCTCCTTTTGATTTCTGTACCAAAACAGCGAGGATCATCAGGATCGCTGCCAGCAGGATAAGGATAGTGATGAAAATATACATATCTTATTTGTTTTTGTTCTTTTCGTTTGCAATCAAATATTCCAAGAAACGAATTTGATCGGCAAAGTAAACACTTTTTTTTGGAAAATTCAAACTTAATCGTTTAATAATTGTGAGTGCCTGCTCATATTTCTGCTGTTTGATATAGATGCGTGCCAGTGTTTCAGTAAGGAACTCTCCTCCCTCCTCTTTCTTGTCGCGTTCCTCTGTTTTTTTGTGAGTAGCATAGTCGATCGGTGTGAAGATCTCTTCAGTGGAAGCTTTCTCAATGAATGCATCGATGATCTCCTGGTGTTGAAAGGGTTGGCCATTGTTCTCCTCCCGCTCCCCTGTTTCTCCGAGTGACGCAAGATAGGCGAAATAATCTGTTCCCGCTACATGTAGATTCGCATCAGGTAACGTTGTCTCATTTGTATCATGTTCAGGCAGCGTGCTGAGGAACGAATTGAGAAGGGTTTCTGTCCGGTCATTTGTCTGCTGGTCGTTCTCTGACGAGGAGGTGAGAAATCGCTGGTACTGCTCCTGTCGGATCAGGTAAAGCAGCTTTCTCCTGTCGCAGCAAAGCACAGCTGTTTTGGCCAGCTCCTCGCCGAAATGATCGCTGTTGGTGAGATCCAGGTTCTTGGTATAAAGCAGCCGTGAGGTATGAAACCAGGGATATGCCTCCACCACTTTTCCCAGTGCATGCAAAGAGGTTACATCCAGTTTGCCGGGTTCCTCCATGTAGCTGTATAGCATCTCCTTTGTCATGGTTTTACCAGTTGGCCATGGTTGCGTTGAAAATCTGGTCTACGATCTCATCGATCAGCTCTCCCATAAGTTGATCCTGTACACTGTCGAAGATGGTATTGCTGGAGAAGGTACGGTTGGCGGAGATCCGCTCTTCTATATCCGGGGCATCGGTTTTGTTGTTCCGGAAACGCATCCGTACGGTCATGGTGAGCTTTGTTTCAGAGGCGAAGGCATCTTCCTGTACTGCCAACGGGGTGAGTTCATACCCCACAATCTCCCCTTCAATCTCCATGTCACCATTCTGATTTACCAGCTGCAGTCGGGTATTGCGGGTGAACATATCTTTCATCTCCTCATTGAACCGTTGCTCGAGTGGAGGATAGACCAGTGGTGCCTGGTTCACGAAATGAGCGATGTAAAGTGTTTTGGTCAGATCGTAATCGATGGAGGCAGTCCTAAAGGAGTAGGATATCCTGCAGGAGCTGGCCATTACCATCAGCGTGAGAAGAAACAGGATTTTCTTTGTCATCATCCTTCCAGTTTATATTCTTTGATTTTACGGTAGAGGGTACGTTCGGAGATTCCCAGCTCTGCAGCCGCCATTTTTCTTTTCCCCTGATGCCGTTCCAGTGCCTTTGCAATCATCTCTTTTTCCACTTCACTGATGGAGAGGGCACTCTCTTCATATTCAGTGGCTTCCAGGATATCTCCTCTTTCACGTTCATCCAGGCTGATCTTATGGGGTAGGGTTTCAAGTTTCACCGGCAGAGAAGCATTCCCTTTGTCGTGTCGAATCAGTGAGGATGAGCGCATGGTGGTGGCATCCTCTTCATATGAGGATGAATTGTTTGTCGTTCCTTCCATCAGGTTCTTCACGACCTGCTTCAGGTCGGTGATATCCTTTTTCATATCGAAGAGTACCTGGTAGAGGATCTCCCGTTCATTGGCAAAAGAACGCTGGTCAGAGTCCTGCAGTTGTGATACCGGCACGGGCAGCATGCCTACCTCGTTATAAGGAAGGTATTTCTGCAGGATGTCGGTGGTGATTACACGCTCCTGTTCAATGATGGAGATCTGCTCGGTGATATTCTTCAGTTGGCGTACATTGCCCGGCCAGCGGTACTCCTTCAGCATCTCCCGTGCATCATCGGTGAGGGTGATAGGGGGCATCATATATTTCTCGGCACAGTCGCCTGTGAATTTGCGGAACAGAAGAGGGATATCCTCTTTCCGGTCCCGCAGGGGCGGGATCCGTATAGGGACCGAATTGAGCCGGTAATAGAGATCCTCACGGAATTTCCCCTTTTCAACGGCCTTTACCATGTCCAGGTTGGTGGCAGCCACCACCCGTACGTCGCTCTTTTCCACCTTTGAGGAGCCCACCTTGATGAATTCACCACTTTCCAGTACACGTAGCAGACGTGCTTGTGTGGAGAGAGGCAGCTCACCCACCTCATCGAGGAAAAGGGTGCCCCCATCGGCCGCCTCGAAATAGCCCTTGCGGCTACCGGTAGCACCGGTGAAAGAGCCTTTCTCGTGACCGAAGAGCTCCGAGTCGATGGTACCCTCGGGAATCGATCCGCAGTTGATGGCGAAGTAAGGACCATGCTTACGCCGGCTGTACTGGTGCACGATCTGCGGGAAGTTCTCCTTGCCGGTACCGCTCTCGCCGGTGATCAACACCGACAAATCGGTGGGAGCCACCTGCAGGGCTACGTCAATTGCACGGTCAAGCTCGGGGGAGCTGCCGATAATGCCGAAACGCTGCTTGATTTGCTGTAGAGGGTGCTTAGCCATATCGCTCGTTTATATTGGGATTGAACGATCAAAGATACACAATTATTCAGATTCTGCCCAACGTGTAGGTTGTCGCTTTGAGAAATTGCCCCAGTGCCTGAGTGTCGTTGCCAAAGCGGCCGAACTCATCCGGCATAATGGGTTCACCAAATGTGAGTACCATCTCATGCCCCTTTTTGTTGTAGAGCTCATGGCAGAGGCGCAGGTTGCGAATCCGCCATCCCAGGATACGGGAGAGGTAAAACAGAGGGCTGTTGTGGCCGGAGATGTGCATCGGGATGACCGGCACCTTCACCTTGCGGATTATTTTAAGGGCTGCCGGTTGCCACTCCTGGTCTTCAATCACCAGTCTGCCCCCTTTTACGTAAAGGTTGGATACCGCCCCGGCAGGAAAGAAACCCAAAGGGTGGCCCTGCCGCACATGAGCGATACTCTCACGGATGCCGGCATAAGTCACACTTTTCTTTTCAGAATCCTTCATCGGGTTCACTTTGATGAAATTATCCTCCATGGTGTCAATCAGCCCCAGGAAGAAATTGACCATCATCCTGTAATTGGGAAAACGACTGCCCAGGGCTTCAATGGCAGCGATACCATCGATATGACCATATGGGTGGTTAGAGACGGTGATGAAGGGTTGGGACCCGAAACGGTCAAGAACCGCTGAGTTGCGTAGTGTACGTTTGATACTCAGCTTGTCTAAAAGATCCTTACAGAAAGCCGGTCCGGTCAGGTGTTTGGACCGGTCGTAAATCTCGTTCGGGACGTTCAGTGCGGCAATCTTCATGCCCAGATCGATGAACCTGTCCCCGTATCTGCCACGAAAGAGGGGGTGGATTCCCCGCAGATCCTCATGGCTTACCAGTATCTCTTTCATCCCATCGAAGTGCTAATTTGTTTATCTAACTCAAATGCCACGTCATGGTGATGAGGTGGCATGTGAGCGGTAAAATATGTATGTCGGGAGACTTCTTTTTTTTAGGCGAGCTCCCTGATCAGGTCAATGATCTCTTTCCCTATGGCTTCAGCGGCTTCCGGAGAGGTTGCTTCTGAATAGATGCGGATGATGGGTTCTGTGTTGGATTTACGCAGGTGGACCCACTTGTCGGGGAAGTCGATCTTTACCCCGTCAATATCGGTCACCTGATGATCCCTGAAACGTTCTTTCATCTGCTCCAGTATCGCATCGGTGTCAATGTCGGGTGTCAACTCCACCTTCTGCTTTGCCATGAAGTAGGCAGGGTATGTCTTGCGAAGCTGTGAGGGTGTGTTTCCCGTACGGGCCATGTAGGTAAGAAAGAGTGCAATCCCTACCAGTGCGTCCCTGCCGTAGTGCGACTCGGGATAGATCACCCCCCCGTTGCCTTCTCCCCCGATGACGGCTTTCACCTCTTTCATCTTTTGAACCACATTCACCTCACCCACTGCAGCGGCGTGGTAGGATCCTCCCCTCGCCAGGGTCACATCCCGTAAGGCCCTGCTGGAGCTGAGATTAGAAACGCTATTCCCTGGCGTCTGCTGCAGGATATAGTCGGCCATCGCCACCAGGGTGTACTCTTCACCAAACGGTTCTCCATCCTCACAATAGATTGCCAGCCGGTCCACATCGGGATCGACGGCAAATCCGACATTGGCCTTTGAACTGCGGGTCAGTGATGCGAGCTCGGTGAGATGCTGTGGCAGGGGTTCCGGATTGTGGGAGAAGTTGCCGTGTGGGGCACAGTGTAATTTAAAGATCTCTTTTACTCCCAATGCGTAGAGCAGTTCAGGGATAGCGATCCCCCCAACAGAGTTGACACAGTCAACTGCCACACGGAAGTTGGCTCCTCTGATGGCTTCCACATCCACCAGGTCGAGTGAAAGGATCGATTGGATATGCTCATACAGAAACTGTTTCTGTGTGATCTTGCCCAGCTCATCCACCGGAGCAAAGGTATAGCTCCCGCTCGCGGCCAGTGCCAGGATTTGCGCACCCTCTTCGGCATTCAGAAACTCACCGCGGCTGTTGAGTAGCTTCAGCGCGTTCCACTGTCGTGGGTTGTGACTGGCTGTGATGATGATGCCGCCGGCCGCTTCCTCTTTGGTTACAGCAATTTCTGTGGTCGGTGTGGTTGCCATACCAATATCGGTCACATCGCAACCCATTGCCATCAGTGTACCGGTGATGATACGGTGGACCATTTCACCCGATATACGCGCGTCGCGGCCAACCACAATCCGGGGTCGATTTTCAGATGCACTCTTCCTGATAAAGGTGGCGTAGGCAGATGTGAACTTTACGATGTCAGTGGGAGTGAGATTGTCACCCGGCTCACCGCCAATCGTGCCTCGTATACCTGAGATGGATTTGATCAATGTCATGGGTTGCTCTGTCTGTCTGGTTATGATGAGATGACGAAACTTTCAATATTGGTCCTCAAAGCGATAATGCACCAGGTTGTAATAGCTTGGCTGATACTGTTGTCTGTCGTATGAAGAGCCCATATCGAAGGGAATGATCATTTTCACCTTACCGTTGTGGCCCACATGATCGAGGGGTACAGCCCAGCCGGGATTGTTATAGTTGCCCTTGGTGGAGGAATTGACCGGTCCGATATAGACAATCTCTTCCGGGTAAACGCTCTTCTGATTCGAATAATGTGTCGTGTCGTCGGTCATGAAATAGAGGAGGCCACTGAAACGGACATATACAGTCTCCTTCCATTTCAATTCCAGCGTAGTGTCACCAGGGGTGATGATGTGATAGTAGACACCGGTAGCCGGGTCCTTATAGAATTCAGTCTCCCCAAACTGGCCATCGGCGGGGAATTCATCCAGGATGGTCAGGTTGTTTTGCGCAATGAAAAGATCAATAGCCTTTTTCTCATCCTTCAGGTAATCAGCATAGGTCTTTCTATCGTTACAGGAGGACAGGAGAAGTAGCGTACCCAGTAGAATGGTTATTGTGAGGGATAGTTTGTTCATAGATCTCTGTCGTATAATTGATACTGTTTGCAAAAGTACACAATCTGCGTTAAAAATAGCGGAATTGAACCGAAATAAACATTATCGATTCTTAAAAAATGGGTTAATCACTATTCATCGATCTTTTCAGAATCTCTTCATATTTTTTCAGTCCCTCGCCATAGATCTCTAATGCTTTGTCCAGTGGACCGTAATATTCTCCTCCGGAGGCATTCAGGTGCCCTCCTCCATTGAAGAAGTCGGACGCAAACTCATTACAGGGGAATGTTTGCTGAGAGCGAAACGAGAGTTTGATCAATCCATCATCCTCGCGGATGAAGGTGGAGAAGATGATTCCCTTAATACTGAGAGGGTAATTCACAAATCCCTCGGTATCACCCTTGTTGAACCGAAACTGCTCCTGATCCTCTTTCGAGAGCCAGATCAGTGCCGAATGCAGGTCGGGGTATATCTCCATGCGCTGCGACAGGGTGAATCCCAATAGACGGAACCGTTCGGCAGAGTAGTTGTGAAACACCTTCGAATAGATGGCATCCTTGTCGATCTCCTTGCGCAGCAGTAGGCTGATGATCTCGAAGATCTCAGGATCACTCGAGTTGTAGGTGAATCCGCCGGTGTCGGTCATCATGCCGCAGTAGATGCATTCTGCTTCAGCCTGAGACATCTCACCATACCTGTTCGCCTGGAACAACAGCCTGAAAATCAATTCGCTGGTAGATGATATCTCCGGATGAGAGACCACGATGTTGAACCCGTTCCCGGGAAAGAGGTGGTGGTCGATCAGGATCTTCAAGGCGGGGGACTCTTCTAACATGGAAGCCATCAGGCCGACCCGCTTGGGGATGTTATAGTCAAGTGAGAAAATCAGATCAGCATGATTCAGGATGTGTCGGGCTGCTTCGGGATTGTACTCTGCCACACTGATCTCACCGGCACCCTTCATCCATTTCAGGAAGTAGGGAAAGGAGTTGGGTACAATGATCCTGACTTTCTTACCCTCTCTCTTCAGGAAATGGCAGAGGGCGAGTGATGAGCCCAAAGCATCCCCATCGGGTGAGAGGTGGGTGGTGATCACGATCTGATTGGCATCATTGATAGCCCGCATGATCTGTTCTACCTTCCCGGGTTCAATCACATCGGTGAGTGATTCGGTAAACTTCATAGAAAATGATTCTTTTGATGATGAACGGCAAAAGTACTAAAAATTCAGCGAATAGGCTCCCTTTTGTCTCACATCATGCACCCTGGTGCCTCTGGCGAGGCACATGTTGGTGATCCGTGTTGCCGCATGATGTGGCACTGAGCTGTCGAGGATGATGAGTGAGGGGTGGAAGAGACGGCATAGCTCTTCCGTGTTGAAATAGCCGTAGCGGGAAAGGATCAGGATGTCGACCGGGAAGGTGTCAACGGTTGTGAAATGGTCGAACGACCCGTCGGAGAGACGCAGGATTGTTTTGTGTGGATGCGGCAGCAGTCCGTTATCAGGGACCTCAATTGTGTGGCGAGTCTGAGCTGTGAAGAGAGAGATGTCGCTGGAGGAGGAGCTGTTGAATATCACCAATTGGGGTGCTGTGGTCGGCAACTGCCTATGCAGGCAGAGCAACTGGAAAGAGAACAGCGCTGAGAGTGCGAGAATCAGTGGACGGGATCGGTGGGTGGTGACAAACTGGCTGAAGAGAAAGATGAAAAGCAGCAGCAGGATTGTTGCTGGCAGGGAGATATGCAGCCCGGTGAGCTGTGCAAGAGGAAGAGACTCCATGAACTGAACGATGCTGATCATGGCAGTTGTGAACCACTGCACTAACTGGCGGAACAGGTGAGGCAGCCAGTCCGGAACCATGGTGTGGTAGCCGTGCAGCCAGCCGGTGAGCAACAGCGGTACCAGAGAATAGATGATGACTCCCATGAGTGGCACCAGTAAGAGATTCGAGAGGAAGAACCATGTCGGAAAAGAACCGAAATAGTAAAGTACCAGGGGGAAGAGACCCAGTTGCGCTGAGAGGGAGAGGGTCATCAGGTTCCAGATGTATGATGCAGCTCTCTTCACGGGTCTGAACAATGTAGCGAGACGCGGCTGAAACCAGAGGATCGAGAAGACAGCACCGAAACTCATCTGGAAGCTGATGTCAAAGAGGCTGGCGGGATGAAAGATAAGGATCAGAAGGGCTGCTGCTGCCAGTGTGTTTGTGGAGAAGCCTTTCATCCGTTTCATACGGGCCACGCAGTAAAGAGAGAGCATGATTACCGCCCGGATCACCGATGGGGATAGACCCGCCAGGAAGGCGTAAGACCATAGCATCAGGATGATCACCCATTGTCGGATAAGAAAGCCCGTGCCTCTGTTTCCCAGGAAAGAGAGGAGCAGGGAAAGAAGCAGATAGATCACTCCGGTATGCAGTCCGCTGACGGCCAGCAGGTGCGCGGTTCCGGATGCACGAAAAGCCTCTTTGATATCATCCGACAGATAGGCTTTGTAGCCGAGGGTTACTGCTGCGATAAAGGCGTAGGTGTCATCTTCCAAACCGAGAGAGCGGTAGAAACGGAGGACATTGATGCGACACCGTTGAGCCATGAGGTAAGGTGATCTCATCCGCCTGCCGGTCATTTCCCACTCCCCGGTAGCAATGAACCCTCTGGCGGCAAAACCCCTGTTACGCATATACCCTGCATAATCCCACTCTCCCGGGTTCCCGAAATTGCGGAACGGTTCCAGCTTTGATCTGAAGATGATCTCGTCACCCGGCTGCAACGCGGCTGCCGGGTCGCTCTTCTGCAGGTAGAGCATCACCTTCTCTGCATTTGGTGAGACTATGCGGACAGGACACGCCAATGTGCGGGGCTTCTGTTCCGGAATTTCCAGCAGGAGCGCGAGGCAGGTGTGGGGTGTGCCGGTGAACCGGTATTCAGTTCGTGATACCTGCTCACGGTACTGGAGCAGGGTGAGGGCAAAGAGGAACAAGAGGGTGCCGGCCCCAAAAAACCACCTGTGAGTGAACTGATGGTGCTCATCGTGGATGAAAGAGAGGAAGATGAATAGAAGTCCCACAAGGGATAGTCCTGCCGGCAGAAATCTGCTGTCGGGAAGAAAGCGACTTGTCACAATAGCTCCGATAACGGGCAATAAAAGCCGGGAAAAAGGCGTTTTGCCAATCAGTTCGTTCATTATACGCGCACAAAAGAACGGATCGTACATCTGCCGTATCATGGGGATGACCCCGTGGTCGCACAGCTACCACAATGGAAAGGACTACAATGCCTTCAGCTGCCGGATGGTCTCTATCGGATCATCCGAAGAGAAGACAAAACTGCCGGCCACCAGCACATCAGCACCGGCATCCACCAGCTTGCGTCCTGTTTCCAGGTTGATGCCACCATCCACCTCAATGAGCGTGGAGGAGTTTCTTTTCGCAATCATCTCCCTGAGCTGAGCCACCTTTCTGATTGTACCTTCAATGAACTGCTGCCCGCCAAAGCCGGGGTTCACTGACATCAACAGCACCATCTCCAGGTCCGGCAGGATCTCTTCCAGCAATGAAAGAGGCGTGTGGGGGTTGAGTGTGACAGCCGGCTTCATCCCTTTTTTGCGTATCTCCTGTACGATACGATGGAGATGTGGACAAGCTTCATAGTGTACATTCATATAGGTTGCCCCTGCAGCTGCAATCTCATCGATGAACTTCTCCGGAGTAACGATCATCAGATGTGCATCGAGCGGTTTCAGGGTTATCTTTCTCAGTTGGTTGATCACCGGAAAACCAAACGATATGTTGGGCACGAAAACGCCATCCATGATATCCAGGTGGATCCAGTCCGCCTCACTTCTGTTAAGCATCTCAATATCCCGGTTGAGATGAAGGAAATCGGCCGCCAGCAGCGACGGTGCAACAATCGTACTCATGAGAATGATTTTTCTATTCTCAAAGATAGCGAAAATTCCTGATTCGCAAAAAAAGATGACTTGCTTGTTGAGTGATGCTGGTCTTTCAGTTCATGTTGATCATTTTGTCGTGAAGTGGGAGGGATCTCTCCGCTTGACAACATCGTGCAAACTGACGAATGATCCGCAGCGATAACTGCGAGGGGTGCTCCCTCTTGCTGGGAGAGTTCATCCCCGGGTTTTTTATTTGTGGATCGTTTTCATTCATCGGCCAGTAGGTAAGTGAAAAACAAACGACGGGAACGCTTATTTATTGCCAAAAGGCAACAAAATATGCCTGTTTGCACCATTGTTCCGGGATTTTGTATATCTTCGTTCTTGTATATTCAAAAATAGAAATGAACATGAGGAAATTATTTTATCTTTTTATATCGGCACTGATCCTGGTTTCCTGCCAGAATGCCAATGAGTATTCCATCAAGGGGAGGGTTGCCAATCCCGACTTCGAAGGCACCAATGTATATCTGCAGATGATCACCGACGATGCCATGGTTACCACCGACACAGCGTTGGTGGAGAACGGTGCGTTCACCTTCTCGGGCGCTGTCGATTCTGTCCGGTTGCGTTTTGTTCTCCTCGATGAGTCGATAGCACCCAGGCAGGAAAACCGTATTCCACTCCTGCTGGAACCGGGTACACAGAAGGTCACATTCGATAGCGTGGTGACGGTGAGTGGGTCAAAAATCAACCAGGCCTATACCGATTTCAGGTTGAAGCAGCGTGACCTGGGCATGCAGATCCGTGGGTTGGTGGAGCGTTACAACAGTGCACAGGCCACCGGTACGCTTACCGAAGAGATGGATGCTGAGATCAATACCCGTTACGACAGCATCAGCAGTCAGATGACAGAGCTGAGCTTCAATTTTATCAGGGAGAACATTCAAAACGACCTGGGACAATACTCTTTCATGGCTTCCTCTTCGATGTTCGAACCGGAACAGCAGAGGGAGATTCTCGAATCGGCTGATGAGACATTTAAATCGAAAGAGAATATTCAGCGTGTGATCAAACGGCTGGAGAACCTGGAAAGGGTGGCCATCGGGCAGAAGTTTGTCGATTTCACTCTGAAAAACAGTGATGGAGAAGAGGTGTCGCTCTCCGATTATGCCGGAAAAGGCAAGTATGTGTTGGTGGACTTCTGGGCAGCCTGGTGCGGTCCCTGTCGCCAGGAGATGCCCCACGTGGCAGCTGCTTATGAAAAGTACAAGTCAAAAGGCTTCGAGGTGGTGGGTGTCTCTTTCGACCGGGATCGGGATGAATGGTTGGAGGGTATCAGCCAGATGAAGATGATCTGGCCGCAGATGTCAGATCTGATGTACTGGGACAGCCCGGTGGTCGATCTTTACGCCATCCAGGGTATTCCCCACACTGTGCTCCTCGACAAGGAGGGTATCATCATTGAGAAGAACCTTCGTGGGGAAGCACTCGATGCCAAGCTTACGGAACTGATGCCTTAACCGGGTGTCTGCATATAGGATATGAAGAATGGAGTTGCCACCGGGTTACTCCATTTTTTTGCCCCAACGAAATAAATATCTATTTTTGTGAAAAAGAAATGGAGATGATGCCAAGGAATCATTTTTTTGTTCTGGTTTTATTGGGTGCTTTGTTCACCCTTTTTCCCGGCACCCGTTCATTCGCACAAAGCAGACCTTTCACCGTGGTGATTGACCCCGGCCATGGGGGCAAGGACCCAGGGGCTGTGGGGGCAACCTCACGTGAAAAAGATATCGTCTTGTCGGTGGGTCTCAGGCTGGGGGCACTCATCGAGCAGCATCACAAGGATGTGGATGTGATCTACACGCGTGACAACGATCACTTCGTGGACTTGAAGAAGCGGGCTGAGATTGCCAATAAGGCGCATGCCGATCTCTTCATCTCGCTCCACTGCAACGCGCTGGACAGGAGGCGTACCTCCCCACAGGGGGTTGAGACCTTCGTGCTGGGCCTGCACCGCAGCAAGGACAACCTGGATGTGGCCAAAGCGGAGAATGCGGTGATCATGTATGAAGAGGATTATTCAGTGAAGTATGAAGGGTTCAACCCCAATGAGCCGGAATCTTATATCATCTTCGAATTCATGTCCAATGCGTTTCTCTCGCAGAGTGTCTATCTGGCCACCATTGTGCAGAACCAGCTGGTTACCGGTGCCAAAAGAGTGAATCGCAATGTCAGACAGGCCGGTTTTTTGGTGTTGCGTGAGGTAGGTATGCCCAGTATTCTGGTGGAATTGGGATATATCAGCAACCGCCAGGAGGAGAAATTCCTGAAAAGCAGCAGCGGTCAGACCACGTTGGCCAACGCCATTTACAACGGTTTCAGGGAGTATAAAAGAGAACATGACAAGAAGAGTTATGTCTTTAACAGCAACCCCACTTCACCCGTCACGGGTGACGCTGTCTCCTCTGCTGACAGACCCGGTGACAAGGAGTATCGCGTTCAGTTCCTCACCTCCTCCCGCAAATATGGGAAGGGATCAAAGGTTTTCAAAGGGCTTGATCCCGTGGATCATTATGTTGAGAATGGCTTATATAAGTATACCTATGGGAGTGCCGGCAGCCAGTCTCAGATTAACAGGACCTTACGTGAGGTTCGCAGGAGTTTCAAGGATGCTTTTGTCATCGAGATGGTGGATGGACAACGCCTGAAATAAGTACAACAATGAAAATAATTTCAAGAAACGCTCTTATCGGGCTGACATTCCTTGCCAGTCTAGTGATGATCTATTTTGGCATCAACTTTCTTAAAGGGGTCAATGTGCTGAAACAACAAAAGCATTATTATGCCCTTTTTGATGATGTAACCAGCCTGCTGCTCTCCTCCCCGGTGTACGTGAAGGGGTATCAGGTCGGACTGATCAGCACCATCAATATGGCTGCAACCGATCCGATGCAGTTTGCCGTGGCTATTAACCTGGAGGAGGAGTTCCCTATACCCGATGACAGTTACCTTGAGTATGGAACCGATCTCTTCGGAGCCTCCATGGCAACGCTCGTTCTCGGCAGTTCGCACACTCATATGCAGCCAGGTGATACCATCTCCGGTCACAAGGTGACGGGATTGATGGACGGAGCTGCAAAACTTATGCCCCGGGCTGATTCCCTCTTTCTGCGAGTAGACTCACTGCTGCTCTCGCTACAGCGAATCGCAGCCCATCCATCCTGGGAACAATCGATCGATGGGATTGGCAGTACCATCAACCAGCTTAGCCAAACCAGTCAAAGTCTCAATAGAATGGTGGTTGCCCTGGAAGGCGATTTACCTGAAATCAGCAACAATCTGCGTGCTGTTTCAGGTGATCTTAGCAAGGTTAGCAATGAACTCAGTGCCATGGATCTCAGCCGTACCTATGCCGGTATCGACGAGACTGTCAATAACCTGAAATTACTATCTGCCAGAATCAACAGCAAAGACAATTCTTTGGGGTTGCTCATGAATGACACCCGCCTGCATGACAGTCTTACCGTAACCATTGAGACTGCCACGAAGCTGCTTGAGGATATCCGTCTGAACCCCGGGCGTTACCTGAGTGTCAAGGTGAGTTTGTTTTGAATCTCCGGGTTACAGTTTTTAATCTGCCATCTCTTTTATATAGAATCAGTCTAAATAGTGATTAAGTTGTTGTTTAGATCGAAACAGGTTGACTGTCGGTCTTTACGTAACAAAATTGAAATAAAAACAAATTCCTTACATCAGCCGGCCGATTGATATATCTAATTGTGAGTCAGGGATCTAAGTATTCCGGAGTATTGTTAACAAAGAGATAATCAGATCATTGTCTCTATTTTACTGATAAATAACGTTCTTTATTTTGAAAGCCATCGATGGGGAAAAAGTTCATTTTTTTTTCTCGTTTATTTTTGCAAAATTTGTAATCTCTTTGCGGAAAATACAAAGATCATTTTTGAGATTCAATGAAAAACGACTGCCAGATTTTATGGAACAACTGTCTGAGTGTGATTCGGGACAACATCCCCGAACCGGCATTCAATACATGGTTTCTTCCCATTGTTCCACTCAAATACCTCGATCATGTGCTCACCGTTCAGGTTCCCAGTCAGTTTTTCTATGAATACCTGGAAGATAAATATCTGGATCTGATTCAGCAGACGCTTTACCGCGAGATCGGTGAGGGTACCATCCTCAATTACCGGATACTGGTAGAGACCGAAAGTAATACGGCGGTAGAGCTGCGCGGTGAGAGCAAACCGTTGGCTCAGGTCGACAAATCGCTCCGCAAGAAAATCACTGAGAAAGTTCCCAGTCCCTTCGACCGTGTTGAGACCACCGAGTTTGACTCACAGATCAACGGCAAATACCGTTTCATGAATTTCTTTGAAGGAGAGAGCAACCGGCTCTCAAGAACAGCGGCCGAAGCGGTAGCCAACAATCCGGCAAAGACTGCTTTCAACCCCCTCTTTGTACATGGACACTCCGGTGTGGGTAAGACCCATCTCTGTCATGCCATCGGCTCAAAGGTGCAGGAGCTTTATCCCGAGAAAAAGGTGCTCTATCTCTCGGCACATCTCTTCAAGGTGCAGTTTACCGATGCCCGTCGTTTCAATACGATCAATGATTTTATCAATTTTTATCAGAGCATCGATGTGCTGATTATTGATGATATCCATGAGCTGTCTGGTCTGGAGAAAACACAAAACACCTTCTTTCATATCTTTAACCATCTGCACCAGAACAACAAGCAGCTGGTGATGACCTCCGACTGTGCTCCTATGGATATGCAGGGAATGGAAGAGCGACTGTTAACCCGTTTTCGGTGGGGTCTCTCAACCAAACTGGAGCGACCTGACAAGGAGTTGCGCAAGAAGATTCTGCAAAACAAGGTGTTGTCTGACGGTCTTTCCATTCCTGAGAACGTAATTGATTTCATCGCAGAGAATGTAACCGAGAACGTGCGTGATCTTGAAGGGATTGTGGTATCGCTGATGGCTCATTCCATCATCAACAACCGTGAGATCGACATGACCCTGGCCCGGAGAGTGATGGAGCAAAGCATTCGTTTTGAACGGAAACGGATCACTGTTGAGAAGATTCAGGATACAGTATCCCAGTTTTTTAACGTGAAGAAGGAGTTAATTCATTCCTCATCACGTAAACGGGAGATTGTACAGGCACGACAGGTGACCATGTATTTTATCAAGAAGCATACAGAGTTGTCGCTCTCCCAGATCGGATTGCAGGTAGGGAACCGCAATCATGCCACGGTACTTCACGCCTGTAACACGGTTAAAAACTTCTATGAGGTTGACAAAGGGTTCCGTTCCGACATCGAGGAGATTGAGCGAATATTGAACTCCTGACTTCTCTCCCTCTACTTTCATCCATTCTTTCATTTTTTTCTGCTTCTATAGGTCGGAAAGCATAGTTTTCTTTATATTTGCCTTTTCCCCGGGTAATCTTACCCTGGTACTGAAAGTCATTAAGAAATGAACCAACGCTGTTACAACTGTTTTGCTCTGGTTGTTCTGCTTGCTTTCTCTATTCCCCTTGCTGCACAGATACCGGATGGTTATTATGCCAGGGCAGAGGGAATGAGAGGTGCAGAGCTGAAGAGTGCCCTTTTTCGTGTGATTCGCGAACCGGCTGTACTCTCTTACACTGAGATATGGGAGGCATTTGAAGCGACTGATGCCCATAAGAATGACAAGGTGTGGGATATCTATTCCCATGAACCCCGCGGGGGAGGAGCCACTGATGGTTTTGATTTCAGGCAGCACCGTTGTGGGTCCATCCGTAAGGAGGGTGATTGTTACAACCGTGAGCATCTCTTACCCAGAAGCTGGTTCCGTGGCACCTCTATCCTGGAGTCCGATCTGTTTCATATCTATCCCACTGATGGTTATGTGAATAACCGGCGCGGCAATCTTCCGTTCGGAGAAGTGGGGATCATGAATTGGGAGTCTACAAATGGCTCAAAGGTTGGTCAGAACACTTTTGGTGGTTACAGCAAAACAGTTTTTGAACCCATCGATGAATACAAGGGGGATGTTGCGCGCAGCTATTTTTATGTGGTGACAGCCTATGAGGACCATCTCCACCGATGGCACTCCGATCAGTTGGGAGGAGATCGTTATCCCGGTTTCAGCAAGTGGTCTCTCGATCTGTTGTTGAAATGGCACAGGGAGGACCCTGTGAGTCTTAAAGAGGTACGTCGCAATGAAGCGATCTATCGGTTGCAGAAAAACCGCAATCCCTATATTGATTATCCGGAGCTGGTGGAGTGTGTCTGGGGGAGTTCTGACTCTACTCTTTTTTGCCAGGAGGCAATGAGCGACAGCTTCCGGGCAATAGAGTACAGTCCCTTTGAGCGATGGCTGGAGAGGGTGAAGTCTTTGATATGGATCAGATAAGAGATGAAACGACACCAGAGATTGATTCTGTTGCTGACGGCTGTTACTGCTATCACTTCTCCTGTTGCCGCTGACTCGCTGAAGGTAGCGTTGGTGACCGATATTCATTATTTCTCACCTGCTCTTTTCGACGAGGGAGAAGCACTCCATACATATGAACAGCAATCAGGCAGACGCTTTTCTCTCCAGCATAAGGTGCTGGACCAGGTGTGGCGTGAGCTACTGTACGAGAGACCTGACCTGTTGCTTATCCCGGGTGATCTCACCCATCATGGTGAACGGCAGAGTCATCTCGGGCTGATTGCCAGACTCCATGAAATGGAAAAGAGTGGTACCCGGGTCCTTGTGGTGCCGGGCAACCACGATATCAATATACCCAATGCCGTCTCCTATCAGGGGCATGAGCGTCTGCCGGTTGAAAGCATCACCAAGGATGAGTTCGCGGCACTTTATGAGCCGTTTGGCTATGGAGAAGCAATCCGGAGGGATGAGTCATCACTCAGCTATGTTGCCACGCTGGATGAAGAGCATTGGATTCTCTGTTTCGATAGCAACCGTTACGATGAGCATGACAGCGGGTCGATTACGGCAGGACGTATCAGGCCGCAAACAATGGCGTGGGCTCTTTCGGTGCTCCGTGAGGCCAGGGAGAAAGGCATTACCGTTCTGGGGATGATGCATCATGGAGTGGTGGAACATATGCCCTACCAATCGACTTTCTTTCCTGACTACCTGGTGGAGGAGTGGGAGCAGCATGCCGAGGCATTGGCCGACGCGGGAATGCCGATCATCTTCACCGGTCATTTTCATTCGAACGATGTAACCCTCTACAGTTCATCATCGGGGAACAAGATCTATGACGTTGAAACGGCTACACTGGCGCATTATCCCTTTGCCTGGAGGATGATGGTGCTTGCAGGAGACAGTCTTCATGTTGAGAGTCGTTTCCTCACCGCGCTGCCTGGTGATGTCAACCTGGAAGAAGAGGCACGCCGTCGACTGGAAGGTGTCACCTATCGTGTGGCTGAAGGGCGTCTGAAGGGATTTGGGTTCCCCCTGCCAGAGGATCTGATGCCACTTCTCACCGACCTGATCGTGAAGCTGTATCTGCAACATGTAAAAGGAGATGAGCGTGTTGATCCCTCGTTGATGGAGGTCTTGCGGAAGGTTGCCTCCTATATGGAAAATGAGGAGGAAATAAACGATCTTGCGTTCGATTTCCCTCCGGAGGATCTAAACGTGAAGATAGGTTGGGAAAAGTAAGTTCGATTGAAGCCGATTGAGTGTCATTGGTGGAGAGTATGATTGAACGGTGAGAACGTGTAGCCGAGAGAGAATAGAGGAAACAGGGATTGATGGGAAAGAGAACGAAGGAGCATGGCGGTTTGTTACCTTGCCTGCATGCGGGAGTAATAGAAGCTGGATGTGACGAAGCAGGTCGTGGATGTCTTGCCGGCCCGGTGTACGCTGCTGCTGTCATCCTCCCTACCGGATTTCGTTGTGACCTGCTCAACGACTCCAAACAACTCACCGAGCGACAGAGGGAGTATCTCCGTGCAGTGATTGAGCGTGAGGCTCTCTCATTTGCCGTGGCATCCTGTTCACCTGAAGAGATCGATCAGATCAATATTCTTCGTGCTTCCATCGAGGCGATGCATCGTGCGCTGCGATCCCTTGGCACTATCCCACAGCACATATTGGTTGATGGCAACCGTTTTCTACCCTATGAAGAGGTCCCCCACACTTGTGTCATCAAGGGAGACGGGAAATACCTGTCAATTGCGGCGGCATCGGTACTGGCAAAAACCTGGCGCGACGATCATATGCGGGTGTTGGACCGACAGCTCCCGGAATACGGATGGTGCCGAAACAAGGGGTATCCCACCCGGGAACACCGGGAGGCAATTCGCATTCATGGTGTTTCGCCTTTTCACCGCAGAAGTTTCGCTTTACTGGAACGGCAATTATCGTTCAACTTCTGATCCTGAGACTCCAGACAGTGTGAGGAGTCTAAAGCCCTTTCATGGAGAGCTGAATCCGCTTCCTCTCGTGATCCACTGAGAGTATCTTCACCTTTACATGCTGATGTAGCGATACCACCTCGGCTACATTTGAGACATAGCGGTCAGCTAACTCTGAGATGTGGACCAATCCGTTTTCCTTGATGCCGATATCGACAAAGCAGCCAAAATTGGTGATATTGGTCACAATGCCGGGCAGGATCATTCCTTCCTTCAGGTCTGTGATCAGCCGTATGGAGGGATCAAACTCCAGCGTCTGCACTTTCGAGCGGGGGTCACGCCCCGGCTTCTCCAGCTCCTGCAGGATATCGTTCAGCGTCTCTTCACCCACGCTGTCGCTTTTATACTTATCCTTATCAATAGTGGCAATCCGCTCTTTACTGGCGATCAACTCATTCAGACCACACCCGAGGTCGTTCGCCATTTTCATCACAACGGCATAGCTTTCGGGATGGACGGCTGAGTTGTCGAGTGGGTTTTCCCCTCCCGGTATCCGGAGGAAGCCGGCGCACTGTTCGAAGGCTTTCACTCCCAGCCGGGGTACTTTTTTCAGCTCCTGACGTGTGCGGAAGGGTCCGTTTTCTTTACGCCATTCACAGATGTTGTGTGCCAGTGACTCACCCAGTCCCGAGACATAGGTGAGCAGGTGTCTGCTTGCCGTGTTGAGGTTGACCCCCACCAGGTTCACGCAACTCTCCACTGTTTGGTCGAGCGATCGCTTCAGTCTCACCTGGTCCACATCATGCTGGTACTGACCCACCCCAATCGCCTTGGGGTCGATCTTCACCAGCTCCGCCAGCGGGTCGCTCAGTCGCCGGCCGATGGAGACGGCACCCCGCACGGTGACATCATACTCCGGGAATTCTTCACGGGCAATTTTCGAGGCTGAGTAGACCGACGCACCACTCTCACTCACCACGAACACCTTCACCTCCTTCTCATAGCGAAGATTGGTGATGAAACGCTCTGTCTCACGGCTGGCGGTGCCATTGCCAATGGCGATGGCATCGATCCGGTAGGTGGAGACCAGCTTCACCACCTTGCTGCCTGCCTTGCCTTGTTCCTGTTGCGGCGGGTGGGGGTAGATGGTCTCGTTGTGTAGCAGGTTACCCTGCTCATCGAGGCATACCAGCTTGCAGCCACTGCGAAAGCCCGGGTCAATGCCCAGGATGCGCTGCTGCCCCAGCGGTGGTGCCAGCAGCAATTGTCGCAGGTTCTCCGCAAAAACGGCGATGGCTGCCGTGTCTGCCTGCTCCCTGGAGAGATTGGCGAACTCGGTCTCGAGGGAGGGCTTCAATAGTCTCTTGTAGCCATCCTTCACCGCTTCAGCCACATGGAAGGCTGCTTCGCTGTTGTTCTTCACAAACCGTCGTTCCAGTTTGTCCAGACAATGCTCATCATCAGGTGAGAGTGACACCCGGAGGAAACCCTCCTTCTCGCCACGACGAATGGCTAGCAGCCGGTGAGAAGGACAGCGGGAGAGGGGGGTGGTGAAATCGAAGTAATCCCGGTACTTCTCTCCCTCCGACTCTTTTCCTTTTACTACGGTTGCGGTGATCATCGCTTCACGGGCAAAGATGTTGCGCACCGACTGTCGTGCTGCAGCATCTTCATTCACCCATTCGGCAATGATGTCGCGCGCTCCTTGCAGTGCATCTTCAATGCGGGGGACTTCTGCCTTCAGGTAACCGGTGGCAATGCTGTCAACCGGAGCCTGCTGTTGCGTCATCAGCCAGCTGGCCAGTCCCTCCAGCCCTTTCTTGCGGGCCATTTCGGCTTTGGTCTGTCGCTTTGGCTTGAAGGGAAGATAGAGATCTTCCAGCAGGTTGCTTTCCCGGCAGTCGCGGATCTGCTTCTCCAGCTCCGGTGTCAGCTTCTCCTGTTCGCCAATTGACTTCAGCACATATTCCTTTCGCTTTTCCAACTCCTCATGCTTCTCCTTCAGCTCGCCGATACGGGCTATCTGTACCTCGTCGAGGCCGCCGGTGACCTCCTTGCGGTAACGACTGATAAAGGGGATGGTAGCCCCCTCGTTCAGCAGACGTAGCGTGTTTTCAATACTTTTGAGTGGCAGTTGAAGCGATTCGGCGATCAGGGATGAAATCAGAGACATGGTTTCTTTTCAGTTTGATGACTGTTCTTGTTCAGGTACAAATGTACGAGATTTTTTGCTATCTTTACCCCTATAAATTCGATCGGTATGGCCAAATTGAAATCTGTTTACTTCTGCAGCCAATGCGGCTATGAATCACCCAAGTGGATGGGCAAGTGCCCTTCCTGCGGTGAGTGGTCCACTTTCGTGGAGGAGCTGGTTCGTAAGGATGCCGCTGCAAAGCAGGAGGACACACGTTCCTTTCAGAGTGTCCGCAGCGAGCCGCAACTGTTGCGTGAGATCCGTGCCGACGAGGAGCCCCGTATCGATCTTCACGACGGAGAGCTAAACAGGGTATTGGGGGGTGGATTGGTGCCCGCATCAGTGGTATTACTGGGTGGTGAACCGGGCATCGGCAAATCGACACTGGTGCTGCAGACCATCCTGAAGCTGGATGGTCTGCGTACGCTCTATGTCTCCGGAGAAGAGAGTGCGCGACAACTGAAGCTGCGTGCCGATCGAATCGGGTTACAGAATGACGAATGCCTGATTGTCTGTGAAACAAACCTCGATGAGATCTTCAAGCATGTGAAAAGCACCTCTCCCCGCTTATTGGTGGTCGACTCCATACAGACCATCTATAGTGAGGCACTTGAGTCGGCTCCCGGTAGTATCTCTCAGGTGCGGGAGTGTGCAGCGTCACTACTCAAGTTCGCCAAGCAGTCGGGGACGCCTGTACTTCTGATTGGGCATATCACCAAGGAGGGAAGCATTGCCGGCCCTAAGATTTTGGAACATATCGTCGACACGGTGATCCAGTTCGAAGGTGATCAGCACTACATGTACCGTATTCTGCGAAGCATCAAGAACCGTTTTGGCAGTACTGCCGAGTTGGGCATCTATGAGATGATCCAGTCCGGTCTGCGCGAGGTGAGCAATCCCTCCGAGTTGTTGCTCACGCAGAACCACGAGGGTCTGAGTGGTGTCTCCATCGCGGCCGCTATCGAGGGTGTACGCCCTTTCCTGATTGAGACGCAGGCGCTGGTGAGCACTGCTGCCTACGGCACGCCACAACGCTCCGCCACCGGCTTCGATATCCGGAGGATGAACATGTTGCTGGCAGTGCTGGAGAAAAGAGCCGGTTTCAAGCTGGCACAGAAGGATGTCTTTCTGAATATTGCGGGGGGATTGCGGGTGAATGATCCCGGCATGGACCTCGCGGTAATCAGTGCCGTTCTCTCCTCCAGTCTCGATATGAGCATCGACCGAGATACAGCTCTCTGCGGTGAAGTGGGTCTCTCCGGTGAGATACGACCTGTGAACCGTATCGAGCAACGTATCCAGGAGGCTGAGAAACTGGGATTCTCCCGCATCCTGATACCGGCCAACAACCAGAAAGGGAACAGCAAAAAGGTATCGATCGAAATCATCCAGGTGAAAAAGGTGAGCGACGCTTTTCGCATGCTCTTTTCCTGAAGATCGTGACCGTTTCATTCCTATTCGAGAAAAAGGGGCTGACCTTTTTGTAAATAGGAAAAAAAACGCTATCTTTGCATCCGCTTTGAGCGAAGATGGTACCTTGGCCGAGTGGTTAGGCGCCGGTCTGCAAAACCGTTTACGGCGGTTCGAATCCGCCAGGTACCTCACTTAAAAATAAATAACTCCGAGACCTGAGAAGGTCTTGGAGTTATTTATTTAGTGAAGAACAATCGGGGCATAAACCCTGTTTGTAGCGAGTATATCAGCTCTCCTTTGGAGGTTCTTTTTTAAAGGCATCCGAAACCTTCCCGAAGTTCTCCTTCCATGCTTCCGCAACCGATGCAAAGAAGTTGCCGGCACTCTCCTTCACCAGATCCCATTTTCCGTCAGTCATCTTGTCATACTCCTCCAGTTTTGCTGATAGGCTGTCTCTTAGCTCTCTAAGCTTATCCAGCTGTTCTTTGTATTCCTCTTTAGCATCTTCGGCAATCTGACCCGCCCTGGATTCCAGGTTTGAGATGGTCTCAGCCAACTCGTCAATCACCTGGTGTGTCTTTTGTTTGAATTCCTCTTTTTTCATTGTCTGTGTGCGTTACTGTTGTTGGACATACTATATAATGAACATCCAATTCCTCTATTGGTTCAATTGACAACCATTACCCTATCCGGATAATTTTAAGAAATAAAAACAAGCGAAAGGGGAATAATGGTGTCAGAATGAAAGAGAAACGAAAGGAAAAGTGTATCTTTGCGGCTTAATTATTGGTGAGAAGTATGCTGAATATTGTGATTTTTGGTGCTCCCGGGTCTGGAAAGGGGACACAAAGCGAAATGATTGCCGAACGTTACGGACTGAAACACCTCTCCACCGGTGAGATCTTGCGGGAAGAGATTGCATCCTCAACCGAGCTGGGTAAGCTGGCTGACTCCTATATGTCGAAAGGGGAGCTGGTACCCGACTGTGTGGTGATTGAGATGCTGGAAGAACTGCTTGCGAAGCAAAGAGACAGGAATGGTTTTATTTTCGATGGATTCCCCCGTACGGTGCCTCAGGGAGAGGCGTTGAACCAGTTGTTACAGCGCCATGGTAAAAGGGTCAATGCTGTTGTCAGTCTTGAAGTTGAAGATGAAGAGCTGATAGAGCGCCTGCTCAGGAGAGGGGTGATTTCCGGCAGAGCCGATGATAACCGGCAGACAATAGAATCACGACTGAAAGTCTATTATCGACAGACTGCACCACTGAAGGAGTTTTACCGTGAACAGGGTCTGTTGAAAGAGATTAAAGGTGTTGGATCCATCGACGCTATTTTTGGATCCATAGTAAAAGAAATAGATTCATTATCCACATCATAATGGCTGAGACCAATTTTGTTGATTACGTAAAGATATTCTGTCGTTCTGGAAAGGGAGGACGTGGTTCCGCCCATTTCAGAAGAGAGAAGTATATCCCCAAGGGGGGACCCGACGGTGGCGACGGTGGTGACGGCGGAAGCATCATCCTGCGCGGAAACCGCAACTACTGGACTTTGCTACACCTGCGCTACCAGCGGCACCTCTTCGCCGAACATGGTGAGAACGGATCCAAGGCACAACGCTCCGGCAAGAAGGGTGAAAGTCGTGTGATCGATGTGCCCTGCGGTACGGTTGCCTACGACGCCCATACTGGCGAATACCTGTGCGACATCACCGATCACGACCAGGAGGTGATACTGCTCAAAGGGGGACGGGGTGGACAGGGAAACCAGCACTTCAAGACCGCCACCAACCAGGCACCGCGCTATGCTCAGCCCGGTGAGCCAAACGAAGAGCGATGGGTGATCCTGGAACTGAAGCTGCTGGCCGATGTGGGACTGGTGGGCTTTCCCAATGCCGGCAAGTCGACCCTCCTCTCGGTGGTCTCAGCTGCCAAGCCTAAGATCGCCAATTATCCTTTTACTACTCTGGAACCCAACCTGGGCATCGTGAGCTATCGCGATGCCAAGTCGTTCGTAATGGCTGACATACCTGGCATCATCGAGGGTGCCAGTGAGGGTAAAGGACTGGGGTTCCGATTCCTGCGACACATTGAGCGTAACTCTCTTTTGCTCTTCCTGGTTCCGGCCGATGCTGACGACATCCGGAAAGAGTATGAGATCCTGTTGAACGAGCTGAAGCAGTATAACCCTGAACTACTGGATAAAAGACATGTGCTTGCCATCTCCAAGTCGGACATGCTCGATGAGGAGTTGATGCAAGAGATCCGGTGCGACCTGCCGGAGGTGCCTTCTGTCTTTATCTCATCGATTACCGGTTTTGGTATTCCAGCCCTGAAAGATATCCTCTGGCGGGAACTGAACGCAGATGCATTGGTGCCAGTGGCTGTCTCACATGGGTCGTTGGTACACCGTGATCTGGATGTGACAGTGTTAGGCTTTGAAGAAGAGGAGACCTTCCCTGAAGATCTGATCTCTACGGATGAAGAGGAGGCGTACGATGATGAGGATGATTTTCCCGAAGAGGAGGCTTAAGAGGTATACCCATGAGGAGTCATGCTCATCATCCCAATCTGTTGCAGTTCGATCTGTTCCTTGCCGAGGATAAGTTGGAGCATTTCTTCACCACTCGCAGAGGAGGAGTGAGCAACGGCTCCTTCTCCTCCTTCAATATGGGCAATTTCTCAGATGATAACCCACTGATGATCAGGGAAAATCGCGAGATCCTTGCCCGGATGTTCTATCTCACGCCCGATCAGTTTATTACACCCCATCAGACACATGGTACGGCTCTGTTGACAATTGACAAGGCTTTCCTTTCACTCGACAAGGGGGAAGCTGTTGAGCAGCTCTATGGTGTGGATGCCACCCTCACCCGGGAGAAGGGTGTTTTTCTTTGTGTCACCACAGCCGATTGTGTGCCCATTCTCCTTTACGACAAACGTAACGAGGCGATAGCCGCCATTCATGCCGGATGGAGAGGCAGCGCCGGACGTATCGTGGAGAAGAGCATCCTGGAGATGGAACAACTTTTTGGTACTTCCCCCGCCGATCTGATTGCTGCTATTGGACCTGCCATCTCAATGGCACACTACGAGGTGGGATGGGATGTGATAGAGGCATTTGCCCACAGCGGTTTTGATCTCAGCGATCCCCAGTTGTCCACAGCAGACAAAGCTGCCTCACGTGGGTACATTGACCTGAAGGAGATCAACCGCAGAGAGCTTCTCCGGCTGGGCATCACACCGGAAAACATTGAGAAGAGTGAATTCTGCACTTACGAGCGCGATGATCTGTTTTTCTCTGCCCGCCGGCAGACAATACATTCGGGCAGGATGCTGGCCGGTATCATGATGCTTCCCTGAACGATACAAAAAGAGAGAAAGGATCCTTGTGATCCCCTCTCTCTCTTTGCTTATTCTACTAACCGGTATCGGATGATACCCTTTTTTTACTTTGATCAGTAGCGGGCACTTACCACTTCCCAATCGATGATGTTCCAGATCTCCTTCAGATGATCGGCACGTCGGTTTTGGTAATCGAGGTAGTAAGAATGTTCCCACACGTCGAATCCGAGAACCGGTGTGAGCCCGCTGGTGAGTGGGTTACCTGCGTTGCTTTCTTTCAGGATGGAGAGTTTTCCGCTCTCATCTTTTGCCAGCCATACCCATCCGGAGCCAAACACGCCAACACCGGCAGCGTTGAACTCTTCCTTGAACTTGTCGAACGAGCCAAACTGTGCATTGATGGCATCTGCCAGTTTCCCGTTCGGTTCACCGCCCCCATTTTTCTTGAATGAGGTGAAATAGAGGTTATGGTTCAGTGCCTGGCCTGCGTTATTGAAGATAGCGCCGTCACTCTCCTTTACGATCGTTTCCAGATCAGCGTTCTCGAATTTCGTTCCCACGATCAGCTTGTTGAGGTTGTCAATATAAGCCTGGTGGTGCTTGCCATAGTGCAGTTCAACGGTTTGTTTGCTGATAACCGGCTCCAGGGCATCGGTTGCATAAGGTAATGCTACTTTTTCAAATTTCATATCAAAATTGTTTTTAGTTTGTTGATCTTTATTGTTCGCGTTGGACTGGTTGCAGCTGAGCAGTGTCAGCGCCGTTAATCCGCTTAAAAGATAGAGATGAATTGATTTCATTTCAGTTGGTTGTTTGTTTGCAGATATAACGAAGTGAAGGGAGAATTTGTTCGTTGTTGTTTGGACGGATTCTGTATAATGGGGTTATTCCCTGATATGATAAAAGCCTGAGTGTTGCTACTCAGGCTTTTATCATGCACGGATACTCTTATCGGTTCTCTCTATCGGGAGTCGAAATTATTTATCTTCAGCGGTGGCGGAGTCATCCTCACCAGTCGGTTCTTTCTTCTTCTGCTGCTCCGGCTGATCACCCTCAGCATGGTCAGTGTCAATGAAGATGGAGTCATCAGAACCCGTAGGACGGGAGGGGATCGGTTCATCCAGAACGGGCTCTGCCTTGCTGTCGAGGATCTCCTGTGAACGCGATACCCAGAGACGCTTGCCGAATATTTGTTCCAGGTCATCTGCATAAATGATCTCTCTCTCCAGCAGTATCTCTGCCAGTTTGTTGTGACCAGTGGTATGCTCGGAGAGGAGCTGTTTGGCTCGATCATATTGCTGGGCAATCATCGCTTTCACCTCAGAGTCAATAAGCTGTGCCGTATCATCGCTATATGGTTTTGAGAAGCTGTACTCCTGGCCGGTAGAATCATAATAGCTCAGGTTGGGCAGCTTATCGCTCATCCCCATATAGGTGATCATCGCATAAGCCTGCTTGGTGACCCGCTCCAGGTCATTCATCGCTCCTGAAGAGATCTGTCCGATGAAAACCTCTTCAGCGGCACGTCCCCCCAGCAGGGCACACATCTCGTCAAGCATCTGCTCCTTGGTGGTGATCTGCCGCTCTTCAGGCAGGTACCAGGCAGCACCCAGCGCCTTGCCGCGCGGCACGATGGTCACCTTCACAAGTGGGTTGGCGTGCTCCAGGAACCAGCTGAGCGTGGCGTGACCCGCCTCGTGGATCGCGATCGATTTTTTCTCGTGCTGTGTGATGATCTTGTTCTTCTTCTCCAGTCCCCCCACGATACGGTCCACCGCATCCATGAAGTCATCTTTTTGTACAAATTTCTTTTTGCGACGAGCCGCAATCAATGCAGACTCGTTGCAGACGTTGGCTATGTCGGCACCCGAGAAGCCGGGAGTCTGACGTGCCAGGAAATCGACGTTGATCGATTCGTCGATCTTGATGGGGCGCAGGTGCACCTTGAATATCTCCTTGCGGTCGTTCAGGTCGGGCAGCTCCACGTAGATCTGACGGTCGAAACGACCGGCACGCATCAGCGCCTTGTCCAGCACATCGGCACGGTTGGTGGCCGCCAGGATGATCACACCACTGTTTGAGCCGAAGCCATCCATCTCGGTGAGCAGTTGGTTGAGGGTATTCTCCCGTTCGTCGTTGGATCCGAAGTTGGTGTTCTTGCCACGGGCACGTCCCACGGCGTCGATCTCGTCGATGAAAACGATACAGGGTGCTTTCTCCTTTGCCTGACGGAACAGATCGCGTACACGCGATGCGCCCACCCCAACGAACATCTCCACGAAATCGGAGCCGGAGATTGAGAAGAAGGGGACATTGGCTTCACCTGCCACCGCCTTGGCCAGGAGGGTCTTACCTGTTCCCGGAGGTCCCACCAGCAGTGCTCCCTTGGGAATCTTACCCCCCAGGTTGGTGTAGTTGCCCGGGTTTTTGAGGAACTCCACGATCTCCTGTACCTCCTCTTTGGCTTCTGAGAGACCGGCCACATCCCTGAAGGTCACCTTCTGGCTGGAGTCTTTATCGAAGAGCTGCGCTTTCGATTTCCCGACGCTGAAAACGCCACCGCCGGCACCGCCGCCGCCACCCTGCATGCGTCGCATCATCCATATCCAGAAGACGATCAGGAGCAGGAAAGGAGCAAAGGTGATCAGAATGCCCCACATCTCGGAGGTGGTGTCGAAGCGAACTTCAATGTCGTAGTTTTGTTCTGTCTTAACCGTCTCGATAAACTCTGAAATGGCATCGGCAGATGCTCCTTCCACCTGTATCACCGGTGTACGACCCGCCTTGGCGGCCTCATCACCAAATATATGGTTCACCGACTCTTCACGCACCATCGCCTCCGCGGTTCCCTTGTTGCTAAAAACCACGATGCTCTTCACCCGGTTGTCCCGTACATATTGCTGGAAATCGGACCATGTCACCTCCTTCACAGAGGTGTCCTGACCGAAGAACCACATCCCCATGAGAATTGCCAGTGCAATTGCATAGATCCAGTAAGGATTGATCGGGCTTTTGGGATTGGTACCGCCCATCTTGGGTCTCAGTGTGGGCTGCTTATCGTTTTTGTTGTTAGAATTGCTCATGTGTGAAATGTTCATTAACCTATTGGCTGAATCCGGAATGCCTGACATAACTGAGAGGAGTTGTCCGGGTAAATTGTAACAAATATATGGGGAATTAGTTTTACAAGAGGTTGGGTATACGTTCTGTTTTTGCATCGTCCCACAGGTTGTCGATATTGTAGAACGAACGCGACTCAGGAAGGAAGATGTGGACCATCACATTGCCGTAGTCAATGGCTATCCACTCTGCCTGTTGTTGTCCGTGGATGCGGATTGGCTTCTCAGTTGTTTTCTTCCGGACAATCTCCTCTACCGAATCGGCGAGCGCCGACACCTGCGTGGGTGTGTTTCCTTCGCAGATCACGAAATAATCGCAAATGGTACCGGAGATACCTTTCAGCCGTATGGAGCTGATGTTTTTTCCTTTTTTCTCCTGTATTCCTTCAATGATGCTTTCTACCAGTTCGTTTTTTTCTGTCATTCTGAATGATAAGTCTGTTGGTCATACAAAGATAGGTTGATTTTTTGGAAGGGATGCATCCCGGAACAACCTTTCTCAGTTCTAACTCAATAATTGCAAAAACAGTGCCACGTTCTATGAGGACGCAAAAGCAACAAACCCTGCCTCTTGTGGGAGACAGGGTTTGCGTTAACTGCTTCACTGTAAAGCCTGGCTGTAGAGGGCTCAGCGTGTCTTCAGGTCAAAATTACGCCAGCGTACCTTGATGCCACCCCCGTCGTGGATCTGGAGGGCAATGCGTCCTTGTGCAGCACCGATCTTCTCATCGGTCAGGTCCACCATCTCTTCCCCGTTGAGGTATGTTTTCACGTTGTCGCCCTTCACCAGGATGCGTAGCGTGTTCCATTCACCCTCTTTCAGTATCTCCTCCTTTTCGTCGGGGATCTGTACCAGCCAGCCGCGACCGTAGGATTCGTAGATACCGCCGGTATCATTCCCTTTGGGAGCTACCTCCACCTGCCAGCCGTTTACCATTGCTACCGGTTCGATGAAGGAACGGATGAAGACACCTGAGTTGCCGTCTGCCTCCTGTTTGAATTCGAGCGTCAGGTCGAAATCATCATAATAGGCGCGGGTGGCAAGGTATCCATACTGCTTGTCGGGACCGCTCTCGCACACCAGTTCGCCGTTTTCCACGTACCATCTCTCGGTGCCATATATCTCCCATCCGGTCAGGTCGTTGCCGTTGAAGAGGTTCACCTCCTGCTCCTTGCGGGGCAGCTCCCTGATCTTGATGTTGCGGAACCAGGCTGCAGAGCCGTGGTCTTGCAAGCAGATCACACCCTTGCGGGCCAGGCCATATTCGGGTGCGTTCTCCCACTTGCCACTCTCCTTGCGGCCAAACCAATCTTCACTCCAGGCTTCAAATTCAACCACCTTTTCCCCATTCAGCCAGTGCTCCACATGTCCGTTATCAAAGATGATCCTGGAGCTGTTCCACTCACCTGCAGGCTTGATTTGCGTTTTCTCCGGGTCGGTGGTGTGCATGGCATAATCAGCTGCCGTCTTCTGCCAATCCTCCAGTGGTTGCGGAAAATTGAGATCGTCGATGAGCTGGTATTCCGGCCCGGTGACGTAGGGAACAGCGAATTTGGGGTTTTCCACCACATGGTAGAGCACCCCGCTGTTTCCACCGTCAGCGATCTTCCAGTCCCATGCCAGCTCGAAATTCTCGTAAATCTTATCGGTCACGATGTAACCATGCTCATCGGCTCCTTCCCCTTTCGCCTGGATCATACCCTCTTCTGCAAACCAGGGCGCTGTGAGGCTCTCACCATTGTAATCACGCCATCCATTCAGCGTTTCACCGTCGAACAGCAGTTCCCATCCCCCGGCAATCTCGTCCGGTGTGAGGCTGTTCTGTTTCTCACCACCGCCACAGGCGGTCATTCCTGAAATCATACCGATTGCAATCAATAAATTGAACTTTGACATTTTTTTCATCTGTTTATGTGGACAAATAATCTGAGTTGTTGCGTGATATTTCTTTGCAAAGATATCGAATATTTGTATCTTCACCGGCCCAATAGAATGTTTTTTTTCCAAACACATTGGGGGGTGTACCACATGGCTTCCTTTTTTTTGAGAAGAGGGGTAAACCAAACAATCGAATCAGGTGTTGTTATCATCCACATATAAGGGAGATGACTCCTGAAAACAATCGGGTTATTTTGGAACATATTGATCTCACGAAAAATCACAAGGTGACGAAAAGTGCTTATGTGGCGACTGTCGGGTTTTTTGACGGAGTACACATCGGTCACCGTTATCTGATCAGCCAGTTAAAGAAGGAGGCAGCAATACAGAAGCTGCCCTCAGCAGTCATCACTTTTCCGGTACACCCGCGCAAGGTATTGCAGGCTGATTTTCAACCCGCACTTCTGTGTGGTTACGAGGAAAAGCTGGAATTGCTGGCATCCACCGGTGTGGATTACTGTATCACACTACCCTTTACGGCTGCCCTTTCGAACCTCTCCGCCCGTGCTTTCATGGAGGATGTGTTACAACGGCAGTTGCATGTATCTACACTCCTGGTAGGGTATGATCACCGGTTTGGTCATAATCGCCAGGAAGGGTATTCAGACTATGCCCGTTACGGGAAGGAGATGGGTATGACGGTTCTAAGAGCCGCCGAGTGGCAGACCGATGGTGGCAATGTTAGCTCTACAAGAATTCGCAAGCTGTTGAAAGAGGGTGATGTGATGGGGGCCAGCAACCTCTTGTCATACCACTACACCTTATCAGGCAAGATTGTGGAGGGGTATCGTGTGGGACGTACGATCGGGTTTCCCACAGCGAATATCCGTTCATGGGAACGATACAAAGTAGTTCCGGCTCTGGGTGTTTACGCCGTCTGGGTTCATCTGAGAGACGAAAAATATGAAGGAATGCTCTACATTGGTACACGTCCCACTCTCCATGCCGATCCGGAAATCAGTGTGGAAGTCAATATCTTCAATTTTAATGGAGACCTCTACAATCAATCCCTGACCGTGGAGTTTATCGATTTTATCCGTCCTGATCAGAAATTTGAGACAATGGAGCTACTGGTGGAACAGATTCACAAAGATAAAAAAGAGGTGCAGCAACGACTGCGCAAAGCACGCTTATGAAGACCATTCAATTGAATAACGGGATCGTGATCCCGACACCCGGACTGGGTACTTATCGTTTGGGAAGAAATGACCGTGAGGTGATACATGCAGTGCGCAACGCGCTCGATGCCGGATATCGTCACATCGACACCGCCTCCTTCTATGATAACGAGTACCCTATCGGCAAGGCTATAGCTGAAAGCAGGGTTCCAAGGGAAGAGTTGTTCGTGACTACCAAGCTATGGGGCACTGATATCCTGAAAAATGGCATTGAGCAGGCTTTTGAGGAGAGCATGCTAAAGCTTGATATCGGCTACATCGACCTCTACCTCGTACACTGGCCAGTCACTGGTCAGGTGGCAGCCACTTGGCGTAAGATGGAACAGATCTATGAAAGTGGTAGGGTGAGAGCGATTGGTGTGAGCAATCACCTGACACATCATCTGGAGGAACTGCTCTCCGTGGCTGCGGTGGTGCCTGCCGTCAACCAAGTGGAACTACACCCTTACCTGGTGATGCAGGGTCTACAGGATTACTGTAGGGAGAAAGATATTGTTGTAGAATCCTGGAGTCCCCTGGGCAGCAGTAAGATCCCGCTACTGGCAGATCCTCTCTTGCTTGAGATTGGCCAAAGGCATAGCAGGAGTACAGCCCAGGTCATCCTGCGGTGGAACCTGCAGAAGGGGTTGTTGCCTCTACCCAAATCATCTGATGCTAAGCGGCAGAAGGAGAATATCGCCCTGTTCGATTTCTCACTGTCGGGGGAGGAGATCTCTTTGATTGATCGTCTCGACAAGGGAGAGCGAACGGGTGTTCATCCCGATGAGATCGAATTTTAGTAAATGCCCCGCGCATTGAGTGCACGCTGGTAGCGGGCCGCATTGCGTGCGTGCTCGGCATGTGTGACCGCGAAATTGTGACGTCCGGAGAGGTCATCCTTTGCACACATGAAGAGATAGTTGTGCTGTCGTGGCGACAGGGTGGCATCGATAGCTGCGATGGAAGGGATCCGGATGGGTCCGGGTGGCAATCCCTCTCTTCTATAGGTGTTGTAGGGTGATTCCACTTCCAGATGTTTGTAGAGGATGCGTCGCAATGTGAAGTCACCTACGGCAAACTTTACGGTGGGGTCGGCCTCCAGTCGCATCCCTCTTTTGATCCGGTTCAGGTAGAGCCCCGCCACGACTGGATACTCATCTGCATAGGTGGCTTCCTCCTCTACGATCGATGCCAGTGTGGAGATCTCCACCGGTGTCAGTCCCTTCTCTTCTGCCTTCTTCCTTCGGGTATCGTTCCAGAAACGGTCGTATTCAGTCTTCATCCGTTGCATCAGTGACTCAACATCCGTGTTCCAGTATACCTCATAGGTGTTCGGGATAAACATTGCCACGATGGTTTCGCTGCTGAATCCCTGCTTCTCGGCCAGGGAGGGATCGCGCAACGCTTCCAGCAGAGCAATGCTGTCTGCCATGAGCTGACCTGCGAGTCGTCCGGCGAGATCCTCCCTTGTGCGGATGTTGTTGAAGGTGATGTTGACCGGTGACTGATTGCCGGCGCGCAGCAGGCGGATTACATCGGGCATGGTCATCCCATGGCTGATCGCATATCGCCCGCTCTTCACCCGCTCCGGGTAATTCATCCTGTCGGCCAGAAGACGGAAGATCTTCTCCGAGGGAAGGGCTGCTTTCCTTTCAAGTTGCCGGATCACCTCTTCGTAGTTACGCTCCTCGTCAATGTAGATATAGACCGTCCCGGCCGGAGATAATGGAGCGTATATGAGCCGGTAGGCATAGAATGCTGCTGCCATTAGCATCAGCAGGAGTACTCCCGCTATCCAAAGGATGGTTTTATATTTTTTTCGTTTGTGGGGTTGTTCCATTTCATTACAAAATAAAGGAGGGATAAAACAGCACAAAAGTAGGAAGATTCAATTGAAATTATCGCTTTTTCTTTGACAAGTTGAAAACAATCTTGTATATTTGCACCCGATTTCTACCAAGGAATAGGGAAGTGTGGGTGAGTGGCTGAAACCAGCAGTTTGCTAAACTGCCGTACGGGTAACTGTACCACGAGTTCGAATCTCGTCGCTTCCGCTGAAAAGGGGATATTAGTAGTAACCATACTGATATTCCTTTTTTTGTCATAAACAGAGTCGATTGCTCTTTTAAAAAATTGATCGTAAATATGTTGTAAAACATATTTTTTGTCGTATCTTTGTACTGATTTAAATGGCAAGCGTGTTATTTGAAATCATTTTTAGGTTATCACACACATAATGAATGGCTTCTTATATTGACGGTTGCCGATGGATCATAACTTTTTATAAAGAAAGGGAAAATTATGACAATCAGAAACCTTACCAAAGAAGAAATTTTGGGACAGATCAAGTATCTGGAACAAAACATCTCCAACGGGTCTGTAGCAACGCGTTCTAACAGGTTGAACAGGCTGCGTACATTGAGAGCGAACTTGCGACATGCAAGCTGAACAATGCCACACCCACACAAGAGCAGAAAGCAGGATTCCCTGCAAGTATGCTGATGCAGCGGGGGCATTTGTGAAACAGTAGTTGAAGCTGAGTGACCCATAAGGGTGCACGAATGCTTTATTTTAATGAGAAAATGAGTAACAGATATATAATGGGCTGCCTTTTGGGTGGCTTTTTTTATTTTTGAAAGTTAAATCCGATTATTTGTACCTTAAATACAGAAAAATGTGCTGATAAATGTGATTATTATCTATCTTTGTGCGATTATCTAACAAAAAGAACAAATTAATTATGGATGTATTATCTGCCAGATTGACTGCCTTGTCGCCCTCTGAAACCTTTGCGATGGCGCAGAAGAGCAATGAACTGAAAGCCAGTGGTATTGATGTGATCAACATGAGTGTGGGCGAACCTGATTTCACCACTCCCGACCATATCAAGCAGGCGGCCAAAAAAGCGATCGACGATAATTTTTCATTTTATTCTCCCGTAGCCGGTTTCCCTGACCTCAAACAGGCGATCAGCAACAAGTTGGAGAAGGAAAACCAGCTCACCTATACGCCTGCACAAATTGTGGTCTCCGGTGGTGCCAAGCAATCGCTTTGCAACGTGATACTCTCCATCGTGGACAAAGGAGATGAGGTGTTGATCCCTGCACCCTACTGGGTGAGTTATCCTGAAATGGTGAAGCTGGCAGAAGGGACACCGGTATATATATATGCAGGTATCGCGCATGATTTCAAGATCACACCGCAGCAACTGGAGGAGGCGATCACGCCGCAAACCAAAGCGATAATTCTCTGTTCTCCCTCCAATCCTACCGGCAGTGTCTATACGCAGGAGGAGCTGAAGGGGATCGCCGCCGTGCTGGAGAAACATCCCCATGTCTATGTGATTGCCGATGAGATTTATGAGCATATCAATTATATTGGACAACACCAGTCTATTGCCCAGTTCGAGACCATACGAGATCGTGTGGTAGTGGTGAACGGTGTCTCGAAAGGATATGCCATGACCGGTTGGCGCATCGGCTGGATTGCTGCACCGCAATGGATCGCGTCTGCCTGTAGCATGTTACAGGGGCAGTATACCTCCGGGCCCTCATCCATCTCGCAGAAAGCGTCGGTGGCAGCCTACAACGGTGATCAGACGTGTGTGGCAGAGATGCGTGCCGCCTTTGAAAGAAGGAGAGACCTGATTGTCTCGCTGCTGAATGAGATACCGGGTCTGCAGGTGAACAATCCGATGGGTGCTTTCTATATCTTCCCTGAGTGCAGCAGCTACCTGGGTAAATCGTATAAAGGACGTCAGATTGTGACAGCTACTGACCTGGCGATGTATCTCCTGGAAGAGGGGCACGTAGCTTGCGTGGGGGGTGATGCTTTCGGGGCTCCGGGATGTATCCGTCTCTCCTATGCCACCTCCGATGAGAATATCGAAAAAGCTATTGCCCGTATCAAAGAGGCACTGGCAAAGCTATCTTGAAAGGTGATATGACAAAGAATGCCCGCTTCACATAGTGAAACGGGCATTCTTTTTTTTTTTGACTGTTCTGTGCGTTATAGCTCTGCTTCAATCATCACCGGGAAATGGTCAGAAGGGAACCGTCCATATTGCTGTTCATTCAGCACCCCATACTTGTGCACGGTGATATGGGGACTCACCCAGATATAATCGATACGATCTCTCATCGGAGCATCCAGCCTGAATGCATTGAAGGTGCCCTCCGTGCCATAGGGAGGCGTTCGGGTGATTCTATATGAGTCATGCAGCTGTCCGGCATCTAGGATGATTTGGATCGGTTCCGAGTCTGGTGTGGCATTGAAATCGCCGGTCACAACAACAGGGTTGTTGCCGGCAATCTCTTTCACCTTCTCGTTCAGTAGTAGCGAGGAGTTCCTGCGTGCCTCTTTACCCTGGTGGTCGTAGTGGACGTTGAAGATAAAGAAGGATCTCCCTGATTGGTTGTCTTTAAGCTGTGCCCAGGAGCAGATGCGGTTGCAGCAGGTGGCATCCCATCCTTTGCCTGGCAGGTCGGGTGTCTCTGAGAACCAGAAGTCGCCATGGTCGAGGAGCATAAGACGGCTGGTTCGGTAAATGATCGCGGAGTGTTCACCGGCATCCTTGCCATCATCGCGACCACCCCCCACGTAAGCATATCCTTGCAGCTCCAAGATTCCATCCAGCTGATGCTTGAATCCCTCCTGCGTGCCGATCAGATCTAGCTCGTGGAATTGTATCAGCTGTTTGACCCTCTCCTTCCTGTGCGGCCATGCATTCTCCCCGTCACCGGGGTTATCCATCCGCAGGTTGAAACTGCTTATATTGAGCCTGACCGGTGTATCGGTTTGTGCTTGTGCGATTGTTACAGCAAGCAGTGCCAGGCAGATCCAAAATGTACGTTTCATCATATCTCACTCTGTTTGGGTTGGTGTTATTGATTCCTTTTTCGGTATAGGGTTGGTAACCCGATGATCCTTAGTTGTTTCTTTCCGGACTCTTGAATGCCTTTTATTTTCAAGCTGGTTCCATGGACGTCGGGTTCCAAATATATGCCGTTTATTCAAAATAAACAAATGAATGTGATATATAATTGCTGACATATGGTGATGGTGATGACTGTGAACATGCCATTTTTTCGATTGTCGTTTCTCAATTTATTGCTACCTTTGCATCTTCATTTTTGTATGGTATAAATTCATTGACAATGAGTAATCGATTTCCGGAATACAATCAGTTGAATCTTTCAGATATAAACAAGGAAATGTTGAAAGAGTGGGATGAGAAGCAGGTTTTCAGGCAAAGTCTGGAGATTCGCCAGGGGCATCCTCAATTTGTCTTTTATGAGGGACCACCGTCGGCAAATGGTATGCCCGGCATCCATCATGTTATCGCCCGCTCTATCAAGGATATATTTTGTCGCTACAAGACAATGAAGGGATTTCTGGTAAACCGGAAAGCGGGATGGGACACGCATGGGCTTCCGGTGGAGCTGGGTGTGGAGAAATCGCTGGGAATAACCAAAGAGGATATTGGGAAAAAGATTACTGTAGAGGAGTATAACGCTGCCTGCCGCACCGAAGTGATGAAGTATACCCGTGAATGGGAGGATCTGACCAGCAAGATGGGCTACTGGGTGGATATGAGTGATCCCTACATCACCTACGACAACCGTTACATCGAAACATTATGGTACCTGCTCAAGGAGCTTTACAGGAAGGGACTGCTCTACAAGGGCTATACCATTCAGCCCTACTCCCCTGCCGCGGGCACCGGCCTGAGCACCCACGAGTTGAACCAGCCGGGTTGCTATCGCGACGTGAAGGATACCACCTGCACGGCCCAGTTTCTGGTGAAGGATCCGCTACCGGAGTGGCAGCAGTTTGGGGATCCTTTTTTCCTGGCATGGACCACCACACCATGGACCCTGCCGTCGAACATGCTGCTGGCGGTGGGTAAGAACATCGAATACGTGGCGGTACAGACCTACAACCCCTACAGCGGAGAGCCGATGACTGCTGTATTGGCCAGGAACCTGCTACATGCCTACTTTCCCGAGAAGAATGCATCACAGTCACTCAGCGACTATAAGACGGGAGATAAGAATATACCCTACAGAGTGCTCGACAGGGTCTGGAAGGGTTCTGAACTGGCTGGTATCCGCTACGAACAGCTTATTCCCTGGGTGAAGGTGACCGATAAAGCCTTCCGGGTGGTGACCGGTGATTTTGTCACCACCGAGGATGGTACCGGTATCGTGCATATTGCTCCCACCTTTGGTGCCGACGACGCCCGAGTGGGTAAAGAGCATGAGGTGCCGGGGTTGACACTAACTGACAAAGAAGGCAATCTGCGGCCGATGGTGGACCTCACCGGTAAGTTTTACCCCATTGAAGAGCTGGATCCGCAGTTTGTGATCGAACAGGTAAACAGTGATCTTTATGCTGAGTATGCCGGCAGGTATGTGAAGAATGCCTATGACGATTCACTGACCGAAGAGGATGCCACCCTCGATGTGGATCTCTCGGTGATGCTTAAGCAGCAGAACAGGGCGTTCCGCATTGAAAAGCATCTGCATAACTACCCGCATTGCTGGCGCACCGACAAGCCGGTACTCTACTATCCCCTCGACAGCTGGTTCATCCGCTCCACAGCATGCCGTGAGCAGATGATTGAGTTGAACAACAGCATCAACTGGAAGCCGCAGTCCACCGGTAGCGGCCGCTTCGGTAAGTGGCTGGAGAACCTGCAGGACTGGAACCTGAGTCGCAGCCGTTACTGGGGCACACCGCTGCCCATATGGCGTACCGACGACGGGAAGGAAGAAAAGTGCATCGGTTCGGTGAAGGAGCTCTATGAAGAGATGCAGAAGGCAGTCGAGGCAGGGGTGATGCAAGAGTTGCCCTGGAAGGATCTGGACCTGAACGATTACCGTGAGCTGGATTATGAGCAGATCGACCTGCACCGCCCTTATGTGGATCAGATCGTGCTGGTCTCCGACAGTGGAGTGCCGATGCGACGTGAGACCGACCTGATCGACGTCTGGTTCGACAGCGGTGCCATGCCCTTCGCTCAGGTCTTCTATCCACACATCTCAGAGGGTGAGTTTGCAAAGGTGTTCCCCGCCGATTTCATTGCCGAGGGGGTAGACCAGACACGTGGCTGGTTTTACACGTTACACGCTATCGCATCCATGGTGAAAGGGAACGTGGCGTTTAAGAATGTGGTCTCCAACGGGCTGGTGCTCGATAAAAACGGCAACAAGATGTCGAAGCGATTGGGTAACGCTGTCGATCCCTTCGAGACCATCGAGAAGCACGGATCAGACCCTTTACGCTGGTATATGATCACCAACGCGGCTCCCTGGGATAATCTCAAGTTTGATATTGATGGGGTGGAGGAGGCCCGGAGAAAGTTCTTCGGCACACTCTTCAACAGCTATTCCTTCTTTGTTCTCTATGCCAATGTGGATGCCTTCTACAATCAGTATCCGCAGATTGAGTTCACAAAAAGGCCGGAGATTGACCGCTGGATCATCTCACTGCTGAACAGCCTGGTGGCAGAGGTGGATCAGGCTTACGACGCCTATGAGCCGACCCGTGCGGGGCGGGCCATTGCCGATTTTGTGAATGATAATCTCAGTAACTGGTATGTGCGCCTCAACCGCAAACGATTCTGGGGAGGAGAGATGACCGACGACAAGCTCTCGGCTTACCAGACCCTTTATCGGTGTCTGGTAACGGTGGCTCAGCTGATGGCTCCCATAGCCCCCTTCTATGCCGACCGGCTTTACCTCGACCTGATCGGCGTTGCCGGTAACGACAGGGAGCTGTCGGTTCATCTTACTGATTTCCCGCAGGCCGATGAGGAGCTGATCGACAAGGAGCTGGAGGAACAGATGTATCTGGCCCAGACCGCATCATCAATCGTGCTGGCACTGCGTCGCAAGGTAAACATCAAGGTGCGTCAGCCGCTTTCACGGATCATGATCCCGGTGCTGGATGATCAGCAGAGAAGGAATATGGATGCGGTGAAGTCGTTGATCCTGAACGAGGTAAATGTGAAGGAGCTGGACTTCGTCGACTCGACAAGTGGCATGCTGGTGAAACGGGTGAAACCCGATTTTAAAAAGCTGGGCCCCCGTTATGGTAAGATCATGAAACAACTGGCCGCCCGTATCCAGCAGATGGATCAGCAGGAGATCAACACCCTGGAGCAAAACGGAATGCTGAAGGTGATGATAGAGACACAGGAAGCGGTGATCACAACAGACGACGTGGAGATCCTCTCGGAGGATATTCCCGGCTGGCTGGTGGGCAGCGAGGGGCGCCTGACGGTTGCCCTCGATATCACACTCACTCCTGAGTTGCAGAAGGAGGGTATTGCCCGTGAACTGGTGAACCGCATCCAGAACTTGCGCAAGGCGAAGGCGTTTGAGATCACAGACCGCATCACGGTTCGTATCTCCTCACATCCCGCTTTCGATGAGGCGGTCAACGATTATGCCGGTTACATCTGCAATCAGGTGCTGGCCGATGCGATCACAATCACCCATGAACAGTGGGAGGATCTCATCGACATTGATGATCAGCCGCTCACCATCCGCATTGAGAAAAACAGTTGAAAGATATCCAATTTATCGCTATCTTTGCGCAAACATGCAGCAGCATGCAAATGTGAACTTTATGGAAACGTCGGTTGTTGTATATACACTCTGATTCCGAAAGAGAGACACAGCCCATTTATACATTTATCATTATGAGCGAAAAGACGAGATATTCAGATGAGGAATTGGATGAATTCCGTGCAATTATCAACGAGAAATTGCAGATTGCCCGGCAGGAGTATGAAAATTACCGTGCCGCGGTGACCAACACTGATGGGAATGATACGGTGGATACCTCTCCTACCTACAAAGTGCTGGAAGAGGGGGCTTCTACCCTCTCGAAGGAGGAAGCGGGTCGATTGGCGCAACGTCAGATGAAGTTCATCCAGAATCTGCAGGCCGCTCTGGTTCGCATCGAAAACAGAACTTACGGGATCTGTCGCGAGACCGGCAAGCTGATCCCTAAAGAGCGTCTTCGTGCCGTACCCCATGCTACCTTAAGCATTGAAGCCAAGTCGGCCAAGAAGAGATAACCGTTCCCTGAGGATGAGTGTTGAGGTATTGACATTGAGTAGGAAGAGGGGGAGTGCTCCCCGATGGGAGATATTTCCCCAAACCATTATGTATGAACAGTAAAAATCACAAAGGCTGGGCTGCCATTGCGGTCGTTTTTTTAGTGCTTCTCGTCGATCAGCTCTCCAAGATATGGGTCAAGACCCATATGGAGCTATATGATGCGATCCATATCACGGACTGGTTTCAGATCTATTTTGTGGAGAATAATGGGATGGCTTTTGGGATAGAGGCAGGAGGGAAGCTATTCCTCTCACTCTTTCGGATTATTGCGGTGGTACTGATCATCATCTACATCCACCGGCTGGTGAAGGAGAACTTCAAGACCAGCTTCATCATCTGTGTCACGCTGGTGCTCGCCGGTGCCTCGGGAAATATTGTGGACAGTGTTTTTTATGGAGTCATTTTTGACGCCAGCTATCCGGGGCATATCGCTTCACTGGTTCCCTGGGGTGAAGGCTATTCAACGCTATTACACGGTAAGGTGGTGGATATGCTTTACTTCCCGCTGATCAGTGGGAGTTATCCTGACTGGTTCCCTCTTTTGGGAGGTCAGGAGTTTCTGTTCTTTCGCTTCATCTTTAATTTGGCTGACTCAGCCATCACCGTGGGTGTGATAGTGATCCTGCTCTTTTACAGAAAGACATTGTCCTACTCCCTGATGTCGAAGAGTGAACGCGAACAACTGGATAAGGAGAGACAAGAAAAGTGCATTGCGGGTGAAATGTAGCATTGCTTCATATCTGTTTATATTTCTTGCGGGGGTTTTGTTGGTTTCATCCTGTCAGAACCGCCCGAAGGAGGTCCTGAAGAGAAAAGAGATGGAACGTCTTCTCTATGATGTCTACCTGGCCGAAGCCACCATGGAGAATGAGTACCACCGTTTTAACTCCCCGGAAAAAAAAGAGGCATACATCAACCGGGTGTTTGCCTTACATGGCGTGTCTCAGGCCCAATGGGATACCTCCCTTTCCTGGTATTCCGACAGAATAGATCTCTATCTGAAGATGAACGATTCCGTCAAAGTACGTCTGGATAGAGCTCGCAAGGAGGTGGATGGGGAAATAGGCAGACTGGCTGCCCGTAAGGTGTCCGACCCTCGAACTCTCTCCCCTTCATACATCCCTTCCTACTATTCGTTCTCAGGCTCTGCTGCCGAGAGAGGATTCCGTTTTCATCTGAATGAGTACGACGTGAAAGAACGGATTACCGACGATCAGTTTACCTACACCTACAGTGTAATCGGCATCCCCCCCCTCTTTCCCCCGCGCATCACCTCGTTACTCACGTTGGAATATGGTGATACATCCATTTACCTGCCGCAGCAGATCACTGAGAACAAGACCTATCGAACCATCGCCACGAAATATCTCCCGGAGGACACGCTTAGAAATACCAGGCAGGACACGCTTAGGCACATTTACGGCTATATTCATTTACTGGATTCGCTGAACAGTGCAACCCATATACAACTGTATCACATCAGCCTGGGTGATGATGTTGCGGATTCAACCCTTTCTGTTGTGCCGATGGAAGAGATAATCGTTCAGGATGAAAGGTCAGATACATTGCAACATAGGTAAGAGGATATCGTGTTGAAAAAAAATATTTGTAAAAAAATCAGTACTGAAGAAAGTGCTATATTTGTAGTCATATACAACAATGTAATATTTAACATTTAATTTATCATAATAGAACATCAAATGGAAAAAAAGAGAGTTTACACCTTTGGTAACGGCGCTGCTGAAGGGCGGGCAGATATGAAGAACCTGCTTGGAGGAAAGGGAGCAAACCTGGCCGAGATGAATTTGATTGGTGTACCTGTTCCCCCGGGTTTTACCATTACCACTGAAGTTTGTACGGAGTACAACGAGCTGGGGCGTGACTATGTGATTTCTGCCTTGGAAGAAGAGGTGAAAAGAGCCGTGGCCCAGATCGAATCACTCACCGGTACGAAGTTCGGTGACAAGGAGAATCCCTGTCTGGTGTCGGTACGTTCAGGAGCACGTGTTTCAATGCCGGGCATGATGGACACGGTGTTGAACCTGGGTCTCAATGATGATGCTGTGGAAGGGATCGCCAGAAAATCAGGTAATGAACGGTTTGCCTGGGACTCCTATCGTCGTTTCGTGCAGATGTATGGTGATGTGGTGCTGGGACTCAAGCCTCAGAGCAAGGAAGATATTGATCCTTTCGAGGAGATCATGGATGAGATGAAAGAGACGAAAGGCATTGAGTTGGATACAGACCTCACCACCGATGACCTGAAGGAGCTGGTGAAGCGCTTCAAGGCAGCGGTGAAGGTGAAGACCGGCCATGACTTCCCGGTTAGTCCCTGGGATCAGCTCTGGGGCGCCGTTTGTGCGGTCTTCGACAGTTGGATGAACGAGCGGGCCATTCTCTACCGGAAGATGAATAACTTCCCGCAGGAGTGGGGTACCGCTGTCAACGTGCAGGCGATGGTCTACGGCAACATGGGCAAGACCTCCGGTACCGGTGTTGCCTTCACCCGTGATGCTGCTACCGGTGAGGATATCTTCAACGGTGAGTACCTGATTGATGCACAGGGTGAGGATGTGGTAGCCGGTGTGCGTACACCCCAGCAGATTACCCTCGAGGGATCACGCCGCTGGGCGAAGCTGCAGGGTATCTCCGAAGAGGATCGTGCAGCCAGATATCCTTCCCTCGAAGAGGCGATGCCTGACTGTGCCCGTGATCTGATCGAGGTACAGCAGAAGCTGGAAGATTATTTCAAAGATATGCAGGACCTGGAGTTCACCATTCAGGATGGCAAGCTGTGGATTCTGCAGACCCGCAGCGGTAAGCGTACCGGAGCTGCTATGGTGAAGATCGCCATCGATATGTTGCATCAGGGATATATCGATGAGAAGATTACCCTGCGGCGTTGCGATCCGGAGAAGCTGGATGAGTTGCTTCACCCGGTATTCGACAAGAAGGCATTGGCCAGCGCCAAACGTGTAACACATGGTCTGCCTGCCTCACCGGGAGCTGCTGCCGGACAGGTAGTGTTTCATGCCGATGAGGCCGAAGAATGGAGCAAGGAGGGCAAGAAGGTGATTCTATGCCGCATTGAAACATCACCTGAAGACCTTAGAGGTATGGCCACTGCGCAGGGTATCCTCACGGCACGTGGCGGAATGACCTCACATGCTGCCGTTGTGGCACGTGGTATGGGTAAATGCTGTGTCTCTGCTGCCAACAACCTGATCATCGACTACAAGTCACGCTCAATGGCCATCAACGGTCAGGAGGTGAAGGAGGGCGACTGGATCTCTCTCGACGGCTCCACGGGAAATGTTTACCTGGGGAAGATCACTACGCAGGATGCCGAGTTGGATGCCGATTTCGCCGAACTGATGGAGCTTGCCGACAAATATTCTCGCATGGATGTGCGGACCAATGCAGATACGCCTTATGATGCTACCGTGGCTCGCAACTTCGGTGCCAAAGGAATTGGCCTCTGTCGCACCGAGCATATGTTCTTCGAGGAAGACAAGATCATTCCGATGCGCGAGATGATCCTGGCGAAAGATGAAGAGGGACGCCGTAAGGCTCTCAACAAGCTGCTGCCCCTCCAGAAGAAGGATTTTGAAGGCATCTTCAGAGCCATGACCGGTCATGCCGTGACCATTCGTTTGCTCGATCCCCCGCTGCATGAATTTGTGCCACATGATGAGAAGGGTCAAATGGAGATGGCGAAGGTGATGGGTATCTCCTATAAGGATATCCATGACCGTGTGGAAGGACTGATGGAGTCCAACCCGATGCTGGGATTGCGTGGCTGCCGTCTGGGGAACCTCTACCCCGAGATTACCGAGATGCAGACACGTGCCATCATGGAGACCGCCATCGAGCTGAAGAAAGAGGGTATCAAGGCCAAGCCCGAGATCATGGTGCCTCTCACCGGCATCGTGCATGAGTTCAAGGCTCAGAAGGATATCATCGAGAAGACCATCCAACAGGTGTTCGCTGAGAAGAACGCCTCGGTGAAGTACAAGATCGGCACCATGATCGAGATCCCGCGTGCTGCTCTCACGGCACATAAGATCGCCACCGAAGCCGACTTCTTCTCTTTCGGTACCAACGACCTGACGCAGATGACCTTCGGTTACAGTCGCGACGACGTGGCCAAGTTCCTGCCGATGTACATCGATAAGGGGATCCTCAAACATGACCCTTTTGCGGTGCTCGACCAGAATGGTGTGGGCCAACTGGTGCGCATGGCTGTTGCCAAGGGGCGTGAGGTGAAGCCCACCCTCAAGTGTGGTATCTGCGGGGAACATGGTGGAGAACCCTCCTCTGTGAAGTTCTGCCATACCGTGGGCCTGAATTATGTATCCTGCTCACCCTTCCGCGTACCCATCGCGCGACTGGCCGCTGCACAGGCTGCCATCGAAGGTTGAAAGGATAGCAACCGATATGATTGGGAGACGTTCACAGCAGCGTCTCCCAATTTTTTTTTCAAATCAACGTAACGATACAACGGAGCACCTCTCCTTATAACTACTTTTAACCATCAATCTATTTTGCTGCTTAGTGGATTATCACTACTTTTGGATTGCTTTTCATAAAATCGGATTCTATGAAGTATATCGTACAAATATTGTTCTTTCTGGCCACACTCACAGCCGTTCACCCTGTTGCATCACAAAACAATGTGATTGATGAGATCGTATGGGTGGTAGGCGATGAAGCCATTCTCAAATCGGAGGTGGAAGAGTATCGAAAGGAGATTCTGATGCAAAACCAGCGGATCGAGGGTGATCCCTATTGCTTTATCCCTGAACAGCTGGCAGTACGCAAGCTCTTCCTGGACCAGGCCAAGCTCGATAGTATTGAGGTTCAGGATGTGACTGTAAACCGCCAACTCGAATACCTCATCAACGAGTACATCGCCTCCACTGGTTCGGTTGAACGTCTTGAGGAATATTATGGCAAGAAGATCGCCGGTATCCGTGAGGATCTACGCGAGCAGATACGTGAGCAGCAGCTGGTTGAGGGAGTACAACAGAAACACTTCGGCAATATTCAGTTGACTCCCTCCGAGATCAGAAAATACTACAACAGCCTGCCCCAGGATAGTCTACCCTTCATCCAGACAACCATGGAGGTGCAGATCATCACCGTGGAGCCGAAGATTCCGCTGGAAGAGATTGACAAGGTAAAGGCGCGTCTGCGTGAATACACAGATCAGGTCGTCAGTGGTGAAAGAGAGTTCTCCACACTGGCGCTGCTTCACTCGGAGGATGATGCTTCAGCCATGAAGGGAGGAGAGCTGGGGTTCATGAACCGTTCACAGCTGGTTCCTGAGTTTACCAGTGTCGCTTTTGCACTGAACGACCCCAAGAAGGTCTCCAACGTGGTGGAGTCGGAGTATGGTTTTCACATCATACAGCTCATTGAACGCCGCGGCGATATGGGTAACTTCCGTCACATCCTCCTCAAGCCGAGGGTGCCGCAGGAGTCACTCGACACGGCACTGGTGCGTCTCGACTCGATACGCAGCGGGATCATGCAGCAAAAAATCACTTTCGATGAGGCAGCCACCTATCTCTCTTCCGACAAGGATACACGTAACAACAAGGGGATCATGGTGAACAATGTGGCACGCAGTGCCAATGGTGGTACGCCCCGATTTGCGCTGAACGAGTTGAATCAGGACATTGCAAAAATTGCCGGTGAGATGCAGCAGGGTGAGATATCCGAGCCATTCATCATGCTTAATGACAAAGGACGTCAGGTAGCAGCCATGATCCGCATCACTGCCCGCAATGAGGGGCATCGGGCCAACATCAACAATGATTACCAGATCATCAAGCAGATGGCGGAGAATGCCCGTCAGCAGCAATTGGTGGATGAGTGGCTATTAAAGAAGATTGAACAAACCTACGTGCGCATCGATCCTGCCTGGCAGGGATGTGAAATGAAATATAAAGGCTGGCTGAAATAACAGCCTTTGTTCCGAAAATGAACAGAGAGATCAGACAACGGTTACGTGAAAGCATGCTCCTTTTGGGTGTGCTTTCTGTGATTATGGCGTCCGCAGTGGCGCAACAACCCCCACAGCAGCCGATGACACCCGCTGAAAAGACGCAGATCATTGAGCTCCGCCAGGCTGAGCTCTGGAGCAAGCGTACCGGTTTCGATGCCGAAATATTCACCGGTGAGGTGGTCTTTTTCCATGAGGGTGCCTTCATGTATTGCGACAGCGCCTACCTCTTTCAGAAATCCAACACCTTCGAGGCCTTCAGCAACGTGCGGATGGAACAGGGTGATACCATCTTTGTGTATGGCGACTACCTGCACTACGACGGCAACACACAATTGGCAAAGTTGCGTAACAACATTCGGATGGAAGACCGGAATGTAACCCTCTTCACCGACAGCCTGGACTATGATCGTGCAGCCAACCTTGGTTATTACTTTGAGGGGGGTATGCTGGTGGATGAAGAGAATGAGCTTACCTCCTTCTGGGGACAGTATGCACCCGACACAAAAGTTGCACTCTTCAGCGACAGCGTAAAGCTGGTTAACGAGGATTACATCATCTATGCCGATACGTTGAAATACAATACTGAATCGAAGTATGCCGATATCCTGGGACCCTCGCGTATCGTTTCGGATAGTGGTTATGTCCACACCAGTAAGGGTTGGTATCATACGGTCACTGAGGATTCCAGACTGCTGGATCGATCGGAGGTATACAGCAACGACGGGACCAAGGTGCTGATCGGAGATACCATTCTCTATAACCGTCTCAGCGGAGAGGGAGAGGTGTTTGGCAATATGTACCTTGAGGATAAAGCCAGGAAGGCAATTCTTCAAGGTAACTACGGCTTTTACAACGAGAAGACAGAGTATGGGCTGGCTACCGACTCTGCTTTTGCCATTGATTATTCACAGGAGGAGAGCATGTTCATCCATGGTGATACACTGGTGATGAAAACCGACTCCACCTTCCGTGATATCAGGGCCTATTATGGGGTTCGCTTTTACCGTTCCGATATACAGGGTCTCTGTGATTCGTTGCACTACTCCTCACGCGACACGATGGTCTATCTCACCGGCGATCCGGTGTTGTGGAACGAGAACAACCAGATACTAGGAGACCGGATTGACCTTTTGCTTAACGACTCTACTCTGGAGAAGGCATTTATCAGGGATTATGCTTTTGCCATACAGGACAGGAGAACAGGCGATCAGTATAATCAGTTAAGCGGCAGGGATATGACCGCCTCGTTCCGTGGTGGAGAGCTCTACCATTTGCTGGTGGAGGGGAACGCGCAATCATTGTACTATCTCATGCAAAGAGACAGTACCATCATTGGACTTAACAAAACCGAGAGTCCCTATCTATCAATGGATATCGAAAAAAACCAGATCAAACGTCTCAAGCTCTGGCCCTCCACCACTGCGGTAACGACCCCTCTGCCCCAACTCAGTGAGGGGGATGCCCGGTTGGAAGGATTTGTCTGGCTTGATTACCTGCGGCCCACGGGGCCGGGTGATATCTTTCGTAGTAACGCACGACGGGCCTCAGAAGCCAGCGAGCAGCGTCCGCGACGTTTTCAGCGGGAGGATATCACCCTTTGACGGAATCCCTATTTGTCATTCCGCTACCGATACCCTATCTTTGTATTACGCAACATACAAAAGACTATGGCTACATTCTTCTTTTACAACAACAGAAAACCGCGCAAATTCGGCTATACCCCGATCCTCTATAACGAGGATGAGGAAGCTCGTAAGAAGAAGCTGGAGAAGCGGATCCAGGAGATCAAAAAGGAGATGGGGGTGATTCCTGAAGAGCCCAAAGTAGAACCCAGGACCTTCAAATCTGAATTCCTCTCCCAGACGCATCATCTGAAGAAGCGTAAAGAGAGAGAGACGACCGGCAAAGGTACTTTTCTCTCAAACAACCTGGTGCTCATCCTGATCATTGCCCTGCTTTTTGCCATCTTCTACTTTTGGATTCTCCGCTAGTATAAAACTGTAACACTCATGTCTGACATCATACAGCTGCTTCCCGACTCCATTGCGAATCAGATCGCTGCCGGCGAAGTGATTCAGCGACCTGCATCCGTCGTGAAGGAACTGGTGGAGAATGCCCTGGATGCCGGGGCCACCCGTATCCGCATCCTCATCAAGGATGCGGGGCGAACCCTGGTACAGGTGATCGATAACGGTAAGGGGATGTCAGCCACTGATCTGCGGATGGCATTTGAACGGCATGCCACCTCGAAGATCCGGAATGCGGATGATCTCTTTACTCTCACCACCATGGGATTCAGGGGGGAGGCACTCCCTTCGATCGCTGCCATCTCGCAGGTGGAGGTGAAAAGCAGGCGTGAGGAGGATGAGCTGGGCAGCTTGCTGTTGATCAATGGCTCGAAGCTGGAGAAACAGGAGTTCCTCTCCTGTGCTGTAGGCACATCCATTGCCGTGAAGAACATCTTCTTCAATGTGCCGGCACGACGTAAGTTTTTGAAGTCGAATGAGACCGAGCGGCGCAATATTTTCACAGAGATCGAAAGGATTGTGCTGGTGAATCCTGACGTCGAATTCACCCTGGTGGAGAATGAGTTGGAGACCCTTCATCTTCCGAAGACGAACATAAGGCAACGCATTGTTCAGCTCGAGGGCAAGGGCATCAACCAGCAGCTTATTGAGATTGATGAAGAGACCTCACTGGGTAAGATCTATGGGTATGTGGCACGTCCCGAGTTTGCTAAAAAAGGGCGTGCCAGCCAGTTTTTCTTCGTCAACAACCGTTACATCCGTCACCCCTACTTCCACAGGGCTGTGATGCAGGCCTTTGAGCCACTGATTGCGGCCAATGAGAAGCCAAGTTACTTTATCTTTTTCAGGGTTGATCCGGAGTCAATTGACGTGAACATCCATCCCACCAAGACCGAAGTGAAGTTCGAGAACGAACAGGCACTTTGGCAGATTGTACTGGTAACGGTACGGGAGTCCCTTGGACGGTACAACGCCATCCCCAGCATCGACTTTGACCGGGAGGATGCACCGGAGATACCGGTTTTTGATCCCTCACGCAGCTCGCAAATGCCCAGGGTGAATGTTGATCCAAACTACAATCCTTTTCATCAGTCATCCTCAGCTTCGTTCCGCTCAAAATCTTCCTCACTGGGATGGGATCATCTCTACCAGGAATTTGCAAATGGCAAGGAGGATGAAGAAGAGAGTGATGTCAAGGATGAAAGTGAGACACAGGGGAGCCTCTTCTCTTCTGCCGGTGAGAATAGAAACATATCGGAAAGTGACCTCTTCCCGGAACATTATCAATACAAGCAACGATATATCCTCACATCTGTAAAATCAGGCCTGATGATTATCGATCAACACAGGGCACATGTGCGAATCCTATATGACAAGTATCTGTCTCAGATCATTAACCGGAAAGGTGTATCACAAAGGATACTCTTCCCGGAAGTGCTTGAGCTGTCTGCCGCTGAGGCTGCAGCACTGCCTTCCATCAGTGAGGATATGGAAGCACTGGGATTCGAACTGAGTCACCTGGGTAACCACAGCTTTGGAGTGCAGGGGATCCCTTCAGAGATTGGTAACACTGATCCCTCACAACTGATCCGTGCCATGATCGACAGTAGTATGCAAACAGGAAATGATGTGAAGGATGCGCTACGGGAGACCCTGGCCCTCTCACTGGCCCGTATGACGGCTATTCCATATGGGCGAGTGCTCACCTCGGAAGAGATGTTGTTGGTGGTGAGTGAACTTTTTGCCTCTCCCATTCCCGGTTATACGCCTGATGGGTTGAAGGTGATCAGCGTGCTTACGGATACCGAGATTGATAAGAAAATGCAGTAAACGGTAACTTTTAAATAATCGTATTATGGAATATGCCTATTGTGGAAACAGTGGATTACAGCTTCCCCGAATATCTCTGGGATTGTGGCACAACTTCGGTTTTGCCGATGATTACGACACGGCGCGTGAGATGATTCTCTATGCCTTTGAACAGGGTGTGACACACTTTGATCTGGCCAACAACTATGGTCCTCCTCCCGGATCGGCAGAAAGCAACTTCGGCATGATCCTGAAAGATCATCTCTCCTCGCACCGTGATGAGATGATTATCTCTTCGAAGGCTGGGCATCTGATGTGGGAGGGACCCTATGGTGACGGCTCCTCCAGGAAATATCTGATGGCAAGCATCAATCAGAGCCTCAAAAGAACAGGACTCGACTATTTCGATATCTTTTATTCTCATCGCTTTGATCCTCTCACCCCGATAGAGGAGACCATGCAAGCGCTGGTTGACATTGTCCGCGCAGGAAAGGCGCTCTACGTGGGTATCTCCAAGTATCCTCCGGTAGAGGCCCGGAGGGCAATGCGTTATTTGGCAGAGCGTGATGTGCCCTGTCTCATATTCCAGGATAAGTACAGCATGTTCAACCGTATGCCGGAGCAGGAGATCCTGGGTGTGACCAGTGAGTTCGGATCCGGGTTTATCGCTTTTTCACCTTTGGCACAGGGCCTGCTTACCGACAAATACCTGCATGGCATCCCTGAATATTCGCGTGCTGCTGATCCTGCCGGTTTCCTGAAGAAAGAGCAGGTATCGCAGTCGCTCGTTGAAAAGGTGTCAAGGCTCAATGCACTGGCAGGTGAGCGAGGAGAGACCATGGCTGAGATGGCACTTGCCTGGGTTTTGCGGGATGAGAGGGTTACCTCCCTCATTGTTGGCTCACGCAACGTGGCGCAGCTTAAAGACAACCTGAAGGCGCTGGATAATCTCTCCTTTACACAGGAAGAGCTTTCCCTGATCGATCAGATTCTCGACGGTGCTACCTTATGAAAGAATCGGCATATTGATTGAAATTCTGAGGGGGGGTATGTTGAAAAGGGTATTTGCCATTTTTCTCCTTTTGGTATTGGTTTTCTCCTGCGGGGAGGAATCGTTTCGTAATACCATTCCTTATGCACCGGTTAGCTTTACCATTCATCCCGACGGCATGGATCATGAGCTACGTAATCCCCTGGCATTCAAAATATATACTGAGGAGGAGCGTCGCCTTCCCGATGATCGTATGGGTTATGCCGGTCTACTGGTGGTCACCGGTCCCGATGGTGAGATTTATGCCTACGATAGATGCTGTCCCTATGAAGATAACAGAAAGGTGACGGTAGAGCCGCAGGAGGATGGGAAAGCAAGATGCCCTGTATGTGGTTCACTCTTTGTGACAATCTACGGACTGGGAAGCCCGGTGTCGGGAGCTGCTACAGAATCACTTCAGAATTACAGGGTGATCCCATTGCAGGATGGCACTTTTCGGATCATCAACTGATCATTTGATCGGAATGGATATCAAAAAGGTTATTTAACAACCGGTTGTCGCAAAAAATGTCAATTTTTTGTATCTTTGCTCCCTGATTCGTTTTTAGGTTGTGCTGTTACGTTCACTCTTGTACCCTTAACTATTATTTGGATGAGAAAAGTATTTGTTTTTTCTTTTTTGCTGATTTTAGGTCTCCTGTTGTCGCAGATTGTACCTCATCTGCTGGGAGATAACTTTGAGGCATTCAAGTCATTTTCAGACGGTCTGCTCTATATCTCACTCGCTTTTATCATGATCAACGTGGGGCGTGAATTTGAGATCAACAAGAAACAGTGGCGCAGTTATACCGTTGACTATTTTGTGGCAATGGGAGCTGCCGCTTTTCCCTGGATAATGGTTGCTCTTTACTATATCTTCGCTGTTGCCCCATCGGAGCTGCAGATCTGGAAAAACGGGGATATTTGGAAAGAGACGTTCCTGCTGAGCCGGTATGCGGCCCCCACATCAGCGGGTATTCTCTTTACCATGCTTGCGGCAGCGGGTCTGAGATACACCTGGGTCTACAAAAAGGTGCAGGTGCTGGCCATCTTTGACGACCTGGATACCATCTTGTTGATGATCCCTTTACAGATCCTGATGATAGGGATGCGCTGGCAGATGTTTGTGATTCTGGTGGTGGCCATTCTGTTGATTTGGGTGGGATGGAAGAAGATGAACAGCTACCAGTTCCGTCAGGATTGGAAAGCAATTCTGTTGTTCTCGTTCCTGTTGTTTGTCGTGATTCAGGGCATCTATCTGCTTTCCAAACATTATTACGGTGAGAGTGGGAGCATTCATATTGAGATCCTGCTTCCTGCTTTTATACTGGGTATGATCATGAGAGCCGACCACTCGGTGGAGCCGGGTAAAACTGAAATGAGGGTTGCAAACTCCATCTCCTATCTCTTCATGTTGCTTGTAGGACTCAGCATGCCGCTCTTCCTGGGGGTTGATTTCGCCGCTGTGGCTGAAAACTCAGCTTCCCACATCTCGCAGATACCGATGCTCCCATGGGGTATGATTGCATTTCATGTGTTCATGGTGACGCTCATCTCCAACCTGGGGAAACTCTTCCCGCTCGCATTTTACCGTGACAGGAAGCTGGATGAACGACTTGCCGTCTCTATCGGGATGTTCACCCGGGGTGAGGTAGGTGCCGGGGTTCTTTTCATTGCGATTGGTTACCACATGAGCGGCGTGTTGCTGATCATCTCTGTGCTGGCTATGTGTCTCAACCTGCTTTTCACCGGAATCTTTATCGGATATGCCAAGAAACTGGCTATGAAGTCGGCACAGGAAGAACTAGCAAGCGAAAGACAATAGGCTGTTCACCGTTTTATTTTGAATTGTGATTGCCAAAATATAAGGGAAAAGCTTTGAAAACCGGATAAACCTGTTTACATTTGCAGTCGCAAAAAAACGCAAACAATACTGTTTAAAACAGGCAAGGTCATCGGTATGATGATACCGGATAGCTCTTTAAATTGCATAATATTGCGGAAGTAGCTCAGGATAGGTAGAGCACGACCTTGCCCAAAAAGAAAAATGAACAACGACCTTGGCAAGGTCATCGGTATGATGATACCGGATAGCTCTTTAAATTGCATAATATTGCGGAAGTAGCTCAGGATAGGTAGAGCACGACCTTGCCCAAAAAGAAAAATGAACAACGACCTTGGCAAGGTCATCGGTATGATGATACCGGATAGCTCTTTAAATTGCATAATATTGCGGAAGTAGCTCAG